>JACCDP010250238.1_pt1 | contig 101083 bp, 127 predicted proteins | sample 7445841 | NCBI WGS metagenome assembly JACCDP01 (sample SAMN15323441, study PRJNA562643) | freshwater metagenome | isolation source: river surface water | place: USA:Blue River Watershed | collected 2017-08-17
CCATTGTCCGGGTTGCCTCTTGGGAAAATGTGTCGTGTGCCTCATAGCGAGCCTGCTCCACCCGAACAGGCTCTTGAATGCCAAACGGATTGTGATTGTTTTGACGATAACGCGTGCACTCAAGATGCTTGCGTTGACGGTCAATGCCATAACGACGCGATTGACGGAGGTTGCGGGGATACAATCGGTTCATGCCGAGGAACGTGGTGCTGCTCGGGCGAATATACATGTTTCCAGGCATATGACAACGGCAGCGATTGCGAGGCATCCCCGTGAAACAAGCCATTACAGCAATGGTACACGTGTGCACAGTTGTGGCATTTTTGGGGTGTGGTTCGAATGTTACGTTCGGCGAACCAATGCCAGACGAGCAGCCTGCAGCAGAATGTAGCGTCAGCTCCGACTGTCCTGATCCACCTCCAGAATCATGCCGAGAAGTTGCGTGCGATTGGACCGGCATGCGTACCGAAGAAGGGTATCCGCGGGGATGCTTTCTCGTCGTGTCCGAACCAAACTCGTATTGTTATTGGATCGAAGGCGTCAATGACGAGTTGACATGCCCTGGCACTTGCAGCACTCCAGACTCGGGATCAGTTTGCCAATTGATGGAACCGCATTGCGGTGGGTACCATTAGCCTAGTGGACAGGAACGGCTACCAGCGTCGCGCTCCCCAATATGTTCATTGAGGCCCCTCCGCTCGATGGGTTTTGATACTGCACTGCGAATGTGTAGTTTCCGTCCGATGGAATCGTGTAAAGACCACTCATGCAGAACGACTTCGTGATTTCTGCATCAAGCTCGGTGCCATCAATCAATACGCCGCTTGCCGCCAAACGAAGTGAGTATGCGCCAACCGGTGCGCCACCGATCCCAAAAACGGCAGTAACATGCACTTTCTGGCCAGACTTCAAGCCATTCAGCGTCTTTGAGATCGACGAACTCGTCCATGAGATGATCCCGCTTGGCGTGTTTATCATGCCGCCGCGTGTTGTGTAGGTGTACGCATCCGCGCTTACTGATGGAGTTCGACCGTCGAGTTCATCGAGTTGGCTTCGAACTGTGCCGACAGTCAGGTTGCCGCTCGCCTTGGCGCCGACGAGCGACGCACCGTCTGTTCCCGTGTTTGCGCTAAATGCTGCAATGTTGTTCGTGTTGGTTGCGACTCGTGAATCCAAAGCCGTCAATTGTGTACGAACGGTACCAGCCGCAAGATTGCCTGCCCCAGCAGCACCAATATGAGCAGCCCCATCGGTTCCGGTTGCTTGGCTGAGGCGCACAAACGCCCCGTAAACCGTCGTAACACCCGAGTACGCCGCAAGGAGTCCGGACGTGCTCAAACCAATGCGGACACCACCGTTGTTGCTCGCTGAGGCCGTCGCGACAAGCTTGGCAACGATGCCGTCGATTACGGTCGATAGCGGCCCCGCGGCAACCGTATCGCCCACGCTGAACGTGACGATAGGATTGTAAATGTTTTGCGCATTCCGCATTGATTCGAGCCGAGTATAAAGCGAGCTCGCTCCCAGCGTTGGAACGCCAGCACCGCTTTGGAATGTCGACTGCGATATACCAATCTTGTGCCCGCCAGAGCTTGGCGCGCTGGTGCCGGCAAGTGCAGCAACAACGAGGGTTTTGAAAGCGGTGTCCAGATTTGTTGGGGCAATGCCGAATGTGGTGGAGTCTGCCCAAAGTCCACCCACCGGGTCCACGAACACAGACGACCCATCATGCGCAAACCAGGTGCCATCCTTGTGGGATTGCATGAGTTCCAAAAGGAAAGTCAATGCCGCACGGTTCGACTTCACGCGCATTGCCGCATCAGCCGTGGAAATGACGTAAAGGTCTTCCCGCCGCGATGTGCTCAGGTTCGCATCCACGATACTGGTTTGGCCGTACGTGATGAGAATGTCGCAAAGCAGTACGCCATCGGCTTCCAATGGCGGCCGGCTTGGGCTCATGCCCTCTGCGCCCTGCGTTACGTGGAACCGATAATGCTCCAGTCGATCGTAGAAAACCGTAATGCCATTGCCGTCCGTTCGCGGAAAACCGTTGTTCCGCGTGAACTTGATGAAGACGCTGAGGTATCGGCTATTGCCGACGCCCGCCACGGCGGTCGACACGCTCTGGAAATCGACGGCGCAGTTCACGTTCTGCGTCGATGGAACCGACGTCCGCTGTCCCGTCTTGGTTCGGGCAACGCCACCAGCGACGTCCACCGTCATGTTGTTCGGCGAATGCTGCGAAACATCGAGCCCGGCCAAAACGCCAAAGAAATCCGTGTCCGTGACGATTGCTTGATCCGCCGCTTCGGCGTCATCGAACATCTGGTCCAATTCGGACTCTTTCATTTTTTGGCGGTAGAACGTGTCGCGACGATCCATGGTGGCGCATTCTGGCACAGCGGTGCCGGTGGGAGAACATCAGAGGTGCAAAATCGTGGTGTCGTCCATCTCGCTCAAACCGAGCTCCCAATGGTCTGGATTCTCGGGCAGAGCGGGGGGTTCGATGATGTACCGAAGATGCGTCGGGGCACGGCGCATGTACGCGACAATCGTGCGGATCATCTGCCGCTGCTCATCGGTCAGGATGATCGGTGAGATGACGTCGAACGAGTAAAGCAGCCGGATGTCGCTTGATCCGAGGTACGTGTCGATGTCCATCTCGGACTCGTTCATGGTCCAAATGTCATCGAGCCCCACCAGGAAGATCTGGACCTCGATGTCGAGGAACAGGCGTATCGCGTCGATCATCCCCTGGTCGGTGCCCTTCGTTTGGTAAAGCGAAACGAGGAGCAGTGCGAGCTTTCTCTTGGTGCGCTCGTCGAGAATGAACGGGAACGGGTTCCCAAGGTCTTCGAGCATTGCATCCAGAAATTGCTCCGCGGCAAGGTCCGGATTGAAGATGTCCGGCCACAAATCGATATCGCCGAGCAACTCGTCGAAGAGAATCTGAAGGCACGCAATGAACCTCCGGAGGGAGCCGCCTAGCTTCGTGTCGGTCTCGACAAGACCCTGCGGCAATTTCCTGATGAGCCAGAAATTCCTGCCCACGATGTCGGTCCGAGTCACGGTCGAAAACTCCGCCGATGATGGCTCGCCGATCACGTTTCCGCTGACGTCAACAACGTTGGAAACGACCACGCGATAGGTGGTCTTGTGCGTGAAGTCATCGAGCACGATGAGCACGACGGAGTTCACGTCGTCATCGACCAGCGCGACGGAAACGTCTGGAATCACGGCTGGCGGAGGCGAGACCAGCTCGATGCGGTAGTTCGTCGTGGTCAACGCGTCTTCTTGCGCAAGGTCATTCAGGCGCCGCATCGGCTCGTTGAACGTCACGCGCACGGTGTTCGGCGTGAGCTGTGTCGCGCTCACAACGGCAGGTGCAGTTTCGTCGACTGTGTGAAACGTCCAACTCGTGACGAGAGCTGCATCGACTCCGCTCGTCACCGTGGAAGTCACGTGGACCGTCACATCCACATCGCTCCCAAACGGATCGGGCGGGTTGCACCTGAACAGCTCGCCAGAGTTCACGTTGCCGACGAAAGAACCGAAGGCCCAACTGCCGACAAACGCACCATTCTGGTAGATGACTACGCCATCGACACGCACGGTTGTACGAGACAGATCAACCGGATCGCCTGATGTCACGATCTCGAATTGGATTAGCGACGTGCGTGATACATGCGCAAAACCAGGCTCCGGGACACGGTTGGCGACGCCCGGTAGATAGTTACCATCGTCTTCTTGGAGCGCGTCGAGTTGGACACTCGGAAGCTCGACTTCGAAGATGTCTCCAAGAGAAGGGCCAGTAAGCTGCAATCGAAACAGGACGTTGTGCGGGCCTGCGACTTCCGGCGTCCCGAGCGCGAAATCGCGATAGATGCGTGTGGTTGCATCATTCGTTGGAACAGCGATTTCGCCAAAGATCCCGCCTGTGAATCGCCACTCGATACCCGGCGGCATGCTCGTCGGTGCACGGACCAGGACTGTTGCTCGGAGAAGTTTCTTGATGGACAGATCGGCCATCTGCGAGATGGCGTGCGTGTCCCCAGTCGCAAGCTTGACCTTGATGCCAGGAAGTGCATGGCCGAACTCGTAGACATACGAGCCATCAGGCGCATCTGGAACGGGGATGCGCTGCTGTTGCGTGCCCGCTTCTGCATCCCAAGGTGTGGCCATGGCTCAGCCTACGATTGACCGCGCGGTCGAATGTGATCGAAGTAGGCCCGGCGCGTGACGTCGGACGAACGGAACCCATAGCCCAAGTACCCGCTCGTGAGTGGCAGCGACCCAGACTCGATTCCAGCGGCGTCGTCGATGAACATGTCCATCCCCGGAATCGGCACCCAAATCGCTGGAACGTTCACGGGGGTGACGAGCAGGTTTGACCGATAGCAGTTGAGCACCACGTCCCCGTTGGGGTTCCACACGGCCTCGAGACGGACGTGTTCATACGCTTGGTCTGGGTATGCGCTTGCGCTCTTTCGGAGCACTCCTTGCTGACCCACTCCCGCATCTGGAACGCCGCTAGCAATGTCGCCCTTGCGCAGAATGTAATGGCTTGGGTCTCCATCCGCCGGGCCGAGGATATACGCCGTATCGGCAACGTTTGTCCCGCTGCAACAAATGAAAATGAACGGGCTGAAGTTGGTTTTGCCGCCGGACAAACCACGTTCAATGGCGCTGGATATGTCCCCGCCCTTCGTCGTTGGAGCGAAGCCGACCCCTGTGTGGTATTGGGCAACTACCGAGGACGTATTGTTCTGCGAATTGAATCCTCGGGCGAAGTCGCCGCCACCAGACGGCTTTGGATACGCCATACTCACGGCACGACGAATCGTGCCTTGTGGGGCGCTGCCGGTTAAATCAATCCAGTTGTCGCTCGCCACTCACTCAACCTCGTTCCAGAATTGTTTCGGATCGCCAAACACGGTGCCTTGGCCATCTTCAGTCAACGTAATGGGCACCCCACCAGCCGTGAGGCTCAGCTTGAAGGTGTTTGTGGTCGGCGACCGTACGTAATAGATGACGCCAGTCGCGAACCCTGATGGAAGCCCAGGACCCTTCACGTTCACCGGATGGTCCACGGGCATTGCATGATCTGCCGATATGAATACATCAGATGCTTGGTCGGCGACAAACGAGCGGATTGGGCTCACCTGCTCGAAGTCTTCGACCGTCGAACCATCGCCATCGAATGACGCCTCGAAGAAGCTCGAAATGGTCGTCAGGTACGTGTCATTGCCGTACCCGGTCTCGAAGGTCTCGGTATTGCCTCCACCCGTCATGACCGCATCAATAAGGTCGATGTCATCGAAAGCCGTCTTGTAATTGTCGTTATCCCACCCCGTCTCGAAGTGTTCGACCTCGCCGCCGTCGCTCATGGTCGCCGCGAACGTTCCGCCAAGTTGCGTCAGGTAATTGTCGTTGCCCCAGCCGGTCTCGAAGTTCTCGTGGTCGGTGGTGGTGTCTCCACTTCCGAAGGCGCTGAGGAACGAATTGGCGTCGGTGATTTTCGTGGCGTAGTCGTTGTTTCCCCATCCAGTTTCGAACGTCTCGACGGGGATGGGCGGTACGATACCGTCCGAGAAGTTGGCCAGAATTTCGCCGCTGGAGCTGAGGGCCACGCTCCACGACGCTGCTTCTCCGGGAAGCACGCCAGCCGCTTCGAAGGATCGATTGGAAAGAGCCACCGCGCGCAGTATGGCACAAGCAGGCACATGTGTGCGATGAAGTTCAGCCGGCGCGGAACCACTTCGTCTTGCTGGTCGTGCCGTCGCGACGCGCTTTTCCCGCTGCCTCGAGCCGGCGTAGCGATGCGCTCAGCACGTTGTCTTGCAGCTTGAGCGCCGACGCCAAAGCACTTCGGCTCTGGGCCTCTTGGGAGAGCTGCGCGAGCACCTGATCATCGATCGTCTTGCGCCCAAGCCTTGTGTGGTGATCCGGCGTAGATGCCTTTTTCGTCATGTGAGTTCCTCCTGCTGGATGAGCATCGCAAGAAACCAGCAAAACGCACGCATCGTCAAGCACTTAGAGACGGTTGGTCATCCTCGCACATTGAAAAATAATTCGTGTAACATGGCGAAATCGCTGTTGTTTTAATGGCGTGACGCGAATTACGTGCAATGATTATTGCATGCAAAACAACACGTCACACGAATTATCCAATGAATTCATCTTCACCATGGGGCTGCCTGGAGCTGGGAAAACCACGTGCGTCGTGTCCAAGTACGAGTCCTCGCACATCGTGATCGACTCGGATCGCATCATGTCGACGCATCCAGAATACGACCCGTCGCGCCCCGATGCGCTTTATGAGTGGGCGTCTGCGGAAGCGGAGGCGATGTTCATGCGATCCGTCGGGTCGCGCAATGGTCGATTTTTGGTCGATTCCACAGGGACCAATGCCGAGCGCATGGTGCGACAAATGACGGCCGCGAAGTCGATGGGGTTTCGTGTGTGCCTCATTTACGTGCAGTGCCAAATCGCAACGTCACTGCGCCGCAATGCGAGCCGGCCACGCAAGGTGCCGGAGTGGGTGATTCAGCAGAAGGCGCTCGACATCGCTACTTCGTTCGAGATCGTCGCACCACATGCCGACGATGTGCGTGTCGTGCATAACGATGACTGATTCAGAGCTGGAGACCAGTGTCTCCGTCAATCAGAATCAGGTTCCCAAACTGCGGGAATTCCTTCACGCCAACAGGCACATCGGCGTGCAGGCCATTCAGCAAGAAATCGCCAAAGCCGGATGCGACGCGCAAAACACCAACGGCATCATTGACTTCATTGAAGACGTCGCTGAATGCCAAAAGCTGCGTCGGTTCGCCGTCTTTATCCTGCATGTAGAAACCGAAGTTGATCTTGTTATTGACGGTCCCGTCCTCGTTCATGATCGCGAAGAACTTCAGCAGGTTGCCCAAGACGGCCGCTTTCGCAGCCGTCGTCGTCACGCCTTTACGACGGAAGATTGTCGCGGTGACGTCCACCGTCTTGATGAGCGCCGGAACGACGGTCAGCTTGTACGTGGACATGGAAGGGTAGGGGGGCCGCGGGTATCCAGAGATCTGGAAGAATTGCGCCCGGACCTGTTCGAGCAGCGTCTCCGATGCCGGTTGTCCATCGGTCGTGAGCACGAACAAGAAACCCTCGTTCTCGCCAATCGAAGGATCTTCGTTGTTCGTTAGGTGCAGCGCTCGAGCAACGCTCGGGATGAGCATCGCACCGATCTCGTAATCCTCCCGTGCCACCGCGGATCGTGGAACCCGGAAGGCAAGCGGAATGAGTTCTCGCAGTCGGCCGACTGTCGGCCTATCGATTCCGACCGTCGTGCTCTCCTCGTTGGTCACCGCAATGCGGACAGGGGTCGATGCAACGTCGGTGAACGACCCGTCAATCTTCGTGATCGTTCCGGCACCCAAGCGCCCGACAAGCCCGCCCCACGTCCGGTATTCGAATGTGATGGTGCCCGTCGGAATTACGCCCGAGAGCCCACTCCCAAACCTCACGACAGCCGACACGTTCTCGTCCACCGCAATGGTGCATTCGAGGTCCGACGGGCCGGACGAGAGGAAGTTCGTTACGACGGAGTACGTCCCATTGCCAGCGACGACACTCAGCGAATTGTCCAAGTACGGCAATTGGGCCAGGCGGTACGACTGGTTGGCCTGGTTCGTGGACAGGTATGCTTCCGTTTGGAATGACGAGTTTTCGCACAAGCCATACGCAAACGTTTGCCCCGTCGGAATGGTGACATCGGCGAGCAGCTCGAATAGCACGGCCGTGGGCAAGTTCGTCGTTTTGACGACGGTTCCAGCTTCGATGAGGATGTCGGCCGCGGCAGCGACCGGGGCGCCATTCGTATCGACGTTCGTGAACTTGATTGGCGCTCGAGCCGCAATGGCACCAGGGGCGACGAACCCAATGAGCTTGCCGTGCGCCAGCACGTTTTTCCGGAGGAGCGCCGTGATCATACGGCTCTCGTTTGCCTGCCGATCCTGATAAAACGTCAGGACTTCCCCTGCTCTCGCGAACAGCTCGACGAGAATGTTGTTGAATGCCGCCTCGTCGAAATCGGTCCACTGATCGAATGTGGATTGAACGAGGAGGAATAGCCGGCGACGCAATGCCGAAAAGTCTTTGTCGGTGTAGATCAATGAATCCGGCGTGATCGCCATGTTCTAGCCTCCAAGGTCAATCTGGATTTCGGCCTGCAAGTCGTTGGGAAATCGTGGCGTCGCGGAACCCGTGCGTTGGTTGAAGAAAACGCTGATTCGCATCGTGCGGCTTTCGCGCTTGAATACGGCGGACTTCAGTTGGAGGCTCGGAAGCCATCGGTCGAACGAGTCTTGGATGCGCGTCTTTGCGACGGCTTCCATGGATGCCGTCATGTTTTTGTGACGAAACGCTCGCAAGTCGCACCCAAACTCCGGCCTCCAGTCGATGTCCCCGGGCTGCGTCCCAAGCAACGTGATGACCTTTGCGACGGCGCCTTCCGAGCCCGCATCCGAAGCGAAGTCGGCATTCGGAGCGAATCGAAGGGGCAGAAGCACGACGCGACCCATGAAGCACCTCAGCCGGGAAGATACTGCAATACCGCCTTGATGACATCGATTCCTGTGCGAATCTTCGCGATGGCCTCGGTGGGATCGGGTCCGATCGCGTCGAGTGAAGCTATCGGCTCGAGCTGCGCAAGCTCGAGAAGCGTGTTGAGTGCCGAAAGCACCTCGCCGACAGGACCCATCGACGCCTGGAGATTTTGCATCTTCATCGCCACGTTGTCGCCCTCGCAGGCCACGACGATTTGAAGCTCCTCGTTCCCGGGCTGACTCGCGAGGGCTGTCGATTCGGCAAGACGCTGGATTTGCTTTGCAACGGCTTCGAGCTCCAAGACAATGCCTTCAAGCGTCGTGACGATCGCCAAGACCAGCCCCTTGATTGTGGGTATGACCGACAATGGCGGGACGAGCGCGAGCAGCTTTTGAAGCTGCTCCAAAAGATTCGGAATGCAATTGATGAGCCCCGTCGGATCTGGCGGCGGGCCAAAGGCATCGGGAATGGCTTGCACGCAGTCGATGATCGCCTGAATGGTCTTGATCATGTCGAAGATGGGCTGGAACGGCGCCGTGGCCGCGGCGGCAGGCCCAAGCAGGCTTCTGGTCATCTCCAGCAGATCGCCGCTGTCTATGCCGGTCGATGGGCGCAAAGCCATCCCTCCGGGGAAAGGGATGCGCAGGTCTGGCATCTCTTTCGTGGGAATGCACAGTTCGATCAGGTTGACGTCGGGAAAGGCCATGTCACACCGGCTTGTTCGAGGTATCGAGCATCCGATCGCGCAAACGCACGCTGAGCGCGTCGATCCAAATCATTCCTTTGCTGCGCAATAAAATGGCGGCAGTGGCGGCAAGCTCGATCCGTTTGCGGGTGAAGTCGAGCGTCAATGAAAGACCAGGCTCGTCGCCCTCCTGCCCCACGACCGAAAACACGAGCTTCCCGTCACGCTCGTCCACCGCAAACCGGAAGGATCCGATTTGCAAGCATGCCACCTGGTGGGCCTTGTTCCCCGCGCTTCTCGCGGGCTCTGGCATTTCGGATCCTGCGTCCGTGATGCCCCACCATGCTGGAACGTAGATCGGCGATTCTCGGTCGCAATTGAGCCAAAACACGAGAACCGAATCGCCCGGTTTCATTGGGATGAACCCGCCACGCTGCGGACCGCCCCCGCCGAGCGTGCCAAATGGTTCGGCCCAATCACTTTCGGGGGCGAGCCCCGGCACTTCGACCTTCACGCGGTATCGACCTTCGGGGTCATCGACTTGTGTCACGATGCCAAGATGCGGACCGATGATGTCCGTCGGGCCAATCTCTGCGACAAGCGGCATGATCGTACCTTAGCTTATCGCGGCGGTCGGAAAACGGTTTTCGGCGCACCACTGCGACGATCGATGACCTTCACGGGGGTGAGCTTGTTATTCCCAGCCTTCGCCGCTCCGCTCGTAGACTTCGCAACGGAGGCTTGGCTCTTCACCGCCGTCCCGCTGTCGGCCTTGTTCTTCCCGTCGCTCTTGCACGTCACCGTCATCGTGTAGCTGTTCTGCAGCGTGTGAACGACCTTGCTGATGTGGTATCGGCCGGAAGCCGCGTCGATGCCCGAAACGCCAACGATTTTCGTGGCTGTGACCTGCGGATCGCCAATCACGGGAAACGTCATCGTAATGGCCGTGAGCTGGATTTGCTTATACGCGCCCACCACGTTGCGCTCGGCGCCCTTCTCGGTTTTCTCGTTGGTGGTGACGATGGCGGACTGCGCCGTGCGCTTCACCCGTGGCCCGCGCTTGCCGGTCACGGAATGAATTCCCACGAAGTCGGCAAGGCCAGGACGCCCCTTGGTCGTGGTGTTATCGGCCTTCTTGTCGATCACCTTCTTGGTTTTCGGGTCGATTCCTTTGGCGGTAATGGTGCCAGGTTTCGCCGTGAGATCGTTTTCGATGTTTGGCGGCGCAAGAATGTCGCCCTCGTTTGGGTCCGTGAAATACACCCATTCGCGAATCGGGGTCTGCTTGAGGTCCCGAGAACGAAAGAAGAACCCGTCTGCCGTGATTCGGAACTCGAACCCCTCGCGGTTCGCAAGGTCGCGCAAGAGCTGCGCATCCGTGAGCTTCGTCTGGAGAATCGCCGGGTGCACGACCTCGCTGTCTTCAATGAAGAGCACATCGTCGTTCGCGAATCCGTGTTCTTTCGCGATCTGGCGCGCGACGTCGGAGCGCTTGACGTTCTCGAACTTGCGGATCTTTTTCTCTGTGTCGAGAAGGTACGCCTGGCCTTTGGCCTCGACCTTGAGTTTGTCACCACCCGTCACTTTGGTGATCGTCGCGGATCTGAATGGCGACATCACGCCATCGGCATACCCATACGAGAACTCAAGAATCGTGCCCTGCGCAAATATCGGATTGGACAAGTTCTGGTACTTGTCGTTGTCGACTTCGATCTGGAGCTTGTCGACGCCCTTCTCGACGTCCTCGTACGACAGCTTGAGCACGCGATCGGAAACGTCGATAGACTTCGACGACGCCGAGCCTTCGAGTTTGGCACGTACGATGTATCGAGGAGCTGCACGATGCCTTGCCATGGCCTAGACGTCGTGCTCCGCTCGACGTTCCTCCGATAAAATCACCGCGAGCACGGTCTCAAGAGAGGGCACCCACAGCCTACTCCCAGGAACGAGCGCGATCGTATCGTCTCGAATTGGCGCTGGCTCCATCGTGGTTTCGTCGACTTGAAAGTCGGCAATGTATGTCCACAACTCAGCGGCGTATTCGACAGATGGGTAGTACCTCTTGGCGAGCATTCGCAAGGTGTCCCCTTCGGAGACGATATGCTCGATATTGTCTTCGAGCTTTTGGTAATAGAATGGCACGCGTTCGGTGAGATACGTTTGGCCTTGGGTATCTTCGACCGCCGTGCAAAACCGGAACGGACTCCAGACGTCGAGGATCATGCTCATACGCGAAAGCTTCCTTTCGAGCGAATGTCCTCCGCAGTGATCCGCTTCAGCGGAGCTTCTTCGACGGTGACGTCAACCGTGAACCACGTGGGTTTTCCGGTGCCAGGGGCGAATCGTTTGAACACATAGTTCAGCGTCACGATGCGCACGCGCATGAGAAGGAGCCCAGGCCAAAGGATCTGCACCTCCGGCGGCGCTCCAGTCGCCACGCTCTGCGCCGCGCGGCTTGGGGCCGTCATGGCGTCGAGAATGGCCACGGCGTCGTCTCGCGCCCGAACCCCAGATTCCTGATCGACACCGAACTGGAAGCTGAGCTTCTCGTTCTTTCGGAACTGGAACTGCATGACCTCGTGCGAAAAGCCGAGCGGGGCGAGACGTGCATAGGATACCTCGACGGTGCGCTTCAGTTCCTCCGGACGGTATGGAAGCAACAGCTCTTCAAGCGAGCTCATGTTCGTCAGGGAGACGCGTTCGGGCTGCGCTTCGTCGCTCATTGGCTGCTCATGAGGCTTACAGGTTGTTGGCCATCGACGGAAGCGTTCCGCATAGCCTTTACCGAGACTCGGCCAAGCACTTCGCCGTCCACGGTCATGTTGCCTTCGAATGAAACCGGACCGCCCTTGACCGATTTGAGATCCGAGATGCTTTGGTTGAGGCCCGCGGTGTCAATGGATTGTTGACTTGCCGATTCCGCGGAGACAACAGCGGCCGGCGCAGGTGGCATGGCATAAAAGGCGAGCGGATCGAATGCCGGTTCCGACTGGTCTGGCATTTGGAAGAATGACAGCACCTCCGGGTTTGACGCTCCTGCCAGCGGATTTTCCGCTGCGCTCTTAGCTTGGTCTTCGGGCTTGGCTGTCTTGAGCCCGGAGTACAACGTCTCGTCGAGATCTTTGCGCCACCCAGCCACCTTGTCGGCCCATTGCGTACCGAACACCGCGTCGCTTGCCGTTGCGACCAATTCGATGGCGCCAAAGATGACCGAGCCAATGATCCCGATAAGACCAGAAAGCACGCGCTTCAGGCCCTTGTCGAAGTCGCCCGTGAACATCTCGATGACGCCACCAATCACGTTGATGGCGCCCTTCAGTGCGTCGCGCACCGTGCGCACCAGGCTCTTGATGAGATCCGCGACGGTGGCGACAATGTTTCCGATCGACTTGCCGAGCGATACCCAGCCACTCTCCGACCCATCGACAGCATTATCGAACAGGCCAAGCTCGGACACGACATCGCCGATCGCACCGATGACTTCTCCCAGGGCGTCCCAGATCACGCCAAGGAGATCGCCGATTGGGCCTAGCGCCGTCGAACCGATTCCTCCGACCAAATCGAGCACGACCGTAACGACATTGATCACCGCGGTCGCGACGCGAGACAATATGCGACCGACCTTTTCTCCAGCCGACCCAACCGCGCCGAAGGCGCCTTCTGCTTGTCCAGGGTCGATGTCGGTGAAAAGTCCCTCGAACAAGTCGACGATGCCAAGGATCGAATTCTTGAATGCCTCGAATGTCGGCCCTGCCTCTTCGATACCCGCTGAGAATCCTTCGCCGAGCTTCTGGAAGAACTCGATCACCCGGTTGATGGCCAGGTACGCATTGACCGCGAAGTTCTCGATGCCTTCGTTTCCGGCATCCAGCTCATTGAGTATTTCTCCGGAGAATCCACCATCGGAGATGAGCTGTCCAATGGCGCCGAAGGTCAGTGCAATAACGTCATAGGCGTCTTTGAAGAACGTCCCGATGCCGCCAATGTCTTTTTCGACGGCGATCTTGAACGCCATGATCGTGGCGACAAGGAGAGCGAAGATTACGATCGCCGGGGCCAATGCCGACACAATGCCGGCGACCGACACGCCAATCGCCTCGAGCCCGATGCCAAGCATGGCGATCGTCGCCTTTGCAGCGAGGATACCGCCAACGAATGTGAGCACGGCGCCGACGCCTACGACCACTTGGGCGATGAAGTTTTTCAGCCCCGCCGGCATGGCTTGCACAACGGCAAGCACGGCATTGATAGCATCGAGAAATGCCGTAACGGCAGGCTTGAGCGCTTCCTCGAATGGCTTGCCGATGACGATGGACAGGGTCTCGAGCGAGCCCGCAACGAGCTTCTTTTGGCCCTCGTAGGTGCCGAGCATAGCGTCGCGGAAGTTGGCGGCGGTGCCGGCGGCGTTGGCCATGGAGTTGCGGAGATGCTCCACTGCGTCCGCGCCGGTCTTCATCCCCGCAGCCTTCACGCCGTTCTCGAGCTGCGTAAGGATCGCGTTCAGACCGCCCAAAGCCTCGGTCCCGAACGTCTTCTGGAGGAACGCGGCTTTCTTGGCCTCGTTCATTCCGCCGAGTGCTTTTTGCAGATCGACAATGATGTCGAGGAACGATCGGAATTTTCCGTTTGAATCGACCGCGGCAACGCCGATGCCCTTGAGCGCTCGCTGCGTATCTGGCGTGACCATACGCTCCATGGCCACTGCAACGGCGGTTGAAGAGCGCTCGACACCTGGAATGATGTCTTTGACCATGCCGAAGGCGATCAAAGACTCGTCCAGATTTTGGTTCATCGCGATGGACCCACGGCTGACTGTCGCGAGCGCCATAGGTAATTCATTGGCGCTGATCGCGAAGGCGTTCACGGATTGGAGCAGCTTGTCGACTGTGACACCTGCTTGATCCGAAGAAATGCTGAATGCCTTCAGCGTTTGCGATGCCAACCCCGCGGCGCCGCTCGGGGTGAGCTGACCCAACGAACCCGCGGCAAGATCGAGCACTGGGCGTAGAAGCTCGATGCTCTCGGCTGCCGAATAGCCGGATTGGGTAAGGTCACCCAATCCGACAATGGCTTCGTTCGGTGAAAACTGCGTCGCGACGCCCGCGTCAATGGCGGCTTTTTCGAGCGCCTTCAGCTCGGTGGCAGACGCGCCTGCTACGGCGCCGACGCTCGCCACTTTCTCGCTGAACTTGCCGCTTATGTCCGCGAGGGCGAATGCACCTCCGAGCATGGATGCACCCGCACCGAACATCGCCATGCCCGTGCTGAATGCGGCGAACTGCTTCTTTATGGCCTCGCCCGCCTCGGATGATGCCCCCGTGACGTTGAGCATCTCCTTGGCCACTTTTTGCATTGTTCCGCTGGCGAGATCTTTGGCATCAAAGACCACGCCGAGGCCAAGTTCGTTCATGGGTCATCTCTTGGTGCGTGCGTTTCGCAGTGCTTCCGCTTCCATCTCGCGCTGCTTTGGCAGCGCTACGTCGCGCCACCAAAGAGCTTTCTGCAGGTGCATCCTTTCGACATCGCGCATGGGTAAACCAGCGCTACTGCCCATGTGGGGCTGGTACGTCAATGCGAACTGAAGGCTCCATAAGGTGCCGATATTGAGCCACGTGAAGAGCTTCAGTTGCTTGTCTCGAGCCGCGCACAAACCACGCAAGATGATTGCGTGATTGTTCAGTGGCTTTCCTCCTCGTCCTGCTCCTCCGGATCCTGCTCCTCCGGAGCTTCCTCGATCTCCGGCGGCGACTCCTCCATGGGATCCGATGGCATGAAGAAGTTCGCCTGCAAAGGGAGTTTTACCGCGAACGTCGCGTTGCACTTTGGGCATTTGCAATCGACGTTTTGGGCAACGTACGAGCCGGCCTTGCTCATTTCGTTGCGAATGGGAACGAGATCGGCCAGGTCCAGCTCGGCAAAGAACCTCACGCGGTCGGTCATCGACTGCGTTTTGAGACCTTCGATGAAGGTCGTTTGCGCCGCCAAAAGCTCGCTGGGCTTGGCCTTGCCCTTGGCCTTGCCCTTGGCCGCCTTCTTGTTGCGGAACTCGACCAGATCTCGATCTTGGGCAAGCTTTGGAAGCTCGAACTTGATCAACTTGCCATCTGGGCCTCGACACTCGAGCGGGCGTCTCGCCCCGATTGCTTCCGCAGATGCCTTCGGCAAAGGCAAAAACTTGAGCTGCGTAAGCCGAACCTGCTGCTGAAACGAGTATTTCGGCTGGCAATACTTGCATTCGACGTCGAACTGATAATGCTCGGGCGTCATCCCGCGTTCTGAGTCATCCGGCCAGCTCGCGATTCGCACGCCAAATACCGAATAAAGTACGTCGGTCTTGAGCAATTGCGACCAATCCGGGGCGCTCGCCGTGCCGACCTTGACGTACTCGGCGGGATAGATCCCCGCGTCGAGCGTCTCGATCCAACACGGCTTCACGGCCTCTGAAAGAATGTCGACACCATCGTCGGCCGCATCGGCTAGCTCGGCGAGATGTTCCATGTCGCGCAACTTCCATCGCCGGATCTTCATCTTGAGTCCGGTAATGGGGCTGGTGATGATCGCTGTCTTCGGCATTGTTTATCCCCTTGATTTCCTCACTGAACGATCTTGCGGCGAACCCGCTTGAACGTGATGGTGGTGCTCACCATGCGGAACTCGTTTGCATTGGCATCGAAATCGCCCTCGTCGAACTTGGACGGCCACGCCTCGGTGTAGACCCACGTAATGAGCGGTTCTCCGTCGCGATCGAGTTGGTCGAGCTCCACGGTTTTCTTGTACTTGGGATCGGCGGCGCCATTGACGCCATCCGGGTTCCCGATCTCGTTGAACCAATCGCCAAGCTTGGTCGTGGTCGTAGCGCCCTCGGTGAGCACGAGCGGTTCGTACTTCTTCTTGCCCGCCGATTGCGCAGCGACGCCATTCTGATCACCGGTGTGAAGTTCCAGAACCGCGAATTCCGCGCGGCTGATGCCGTTTGCGGTGGTGAATTCTGCCAAGGTCTCGCCATCGAAACGCAATCGAAAGCGGTTTTTCGGCAGATAATGCACGGATTCTGCTTGCGGATTCGGCATAGTCGTCTCCCATTACGCCGCTTGCGCGGCCTCGATCGCGGTAAAGTCTGGCGAAATCTCGACGTCAATGAACTCGGCCGGCTCGGCGTACGCGACACCAAGGCGCCCTTTGATTCTTCGCTGTCGCTGCACCGAGAGCGGATTGAGCCCCGGTCCAAAATCCACCTTGAACGCTTCGTTGACGTTGCGACTCGCCAGGACTCCGGCGCCCGTGACTTGCTCCATGAAGGCGAAGGCCAAGCTCTCGCACGTGCTTCGAAGCTCGGGGGTATTGTTTTTGTGACGAGCAAACGCGAGCCCGAGGATCAAGCTCTTGGCCACGATCATGACGCCACGGCTCGCGCCAATGGTGGGGAATGGCCCCGTCGACAAGCAAGTGAGAACCCCGTCGATGAAGAACGGCGTGCCTTCCTCACGGCTGATGGGGTTCACGAGGGATCCGACCAGCTTGTCCCGCTTCGTCTTGTCGAGCACTTCCGTGCTCTCCAGGCCGAGCATGCGCGGGATGCCCACGTCGGTGCCACCGGGGTGCAGGAATGCCCCGCCAACATTCTTCTTTGCGTCCTCGCGTGCGTATGCCGCGGCGATGTCCCCGCTCGGCGGAATGACCACAGGCGCGCTGCCGTAGAGCGTCGTATTGGGCGATGCCACCTTGATGCGAGGCCAATAGATCGCCGACGTCTCTGCCGACTCGAAAAGCAGCGATTGCGTGCGCATGTAGTCGCACATCTGGTCGACCGTGAGATTCGCCGGAGGATCGTGGATCGCAAAGATAAGCTGTTTGCGCGTGACGTCGCAATAGTTTTTCAATGCATTCGAAACGGCCGCCGTGGTTCGTTGCGGGCAAATCGCCAGCGTGAGAGCCTCGGAGGCGTCCCAGACGCGGAATCCGGTCTTGCCGAATGCCGTCACTCCGCCGATGAAATCGTTGTCGTTCATTCCGACAAGACCATCGTCTCCACCCGTCATCGGCCCGAATTCGCCGATTGCAGGCAGGTTCGTCGGGACAGGCGATACGAGCAAATCCGTACAGCGAATGCCAAGCCTGGACCGTGCATTCACTTCCGTCACCACGTAGCGCAACGATGCCGGATCCATGCTGAGGTTGACGAGAACATCGACGACACTGCCGTCCTTGTAAAAGGACAGGTCAAATTCCGTCGCATCACCACTCGTCGCCGCTGCCCTGACGATGGTCACGGTATTCGCGTAGCTGCCATCCTCGGCCGTGAACTCGAGCGTGGGAGCCGGAACGCCGGATGAACCTGTGCGAAGCGCAGTGCTGAATCCGAACGGAGCGTTCGCGGTGGACGTTCCCAGAATCTGGAGCGAGGCACTGCCACCCGTCAAAACCGTTGCGATTTTTGCATAGCCATTCTCGTCAGTGACGGCCAGCGTCGGAAGTGCCGTTTCCACGATCGTTTCCAACTCGGCGATCGAAACCGATGCAAGGTCCAAAACGTCGCCGGTACCGTCCGTTGCGCCCGTTGCAATGTTGAGTTTTCCAGACACGATGCCGGTACCGCCAACGATATCGATCTGCGAATTGGACCCACGCACGAGCGAACGAATGCGCAATGCGCCGCTGCTATTCTCGGCGATGGCCTTGACGTCCTCGGTCAAGAAGAACGCATTGAACTTGTTCACCACCTCGCCAATCGTTGCCGCCCCAATCAATACGAATTCGGAGGTGTCGAATGTGAGCGTGAGGTTGGCGCCGTGATTGAGCGACAGGATCACGGTGTCGCCATCGGCCAATGCGAATGGCGCCGAGTTTGCCGAAGTGATTTGTGCAGCCGTTGCCGCGAAAGGAACTGTGACAGGAGCGTTCCCATTGACGGCAATCACGAGGTTCGGGCTTGCAAAGCCAGACAGGTTGAACGGCGCCATGTTTGCGCTGAGCACGTATGCAGGTGCGGGCGTCGCGGACTCCGTGAGCAATTGCAACGTCGCCGCCGTAGACGTCTTCGTCTGTGGATTTCCAGGCGTCGTGTGGTGCACGGTTCGTGCGAAAAACACGCGCTGTAGCGATGCGAAAGCCCCCTCCATCGCCGCCACGGTTTCGAGGTTCGCAGCGGTATACCCGCCGAACCGAAGCTGGAACTCCTCGAACGACCTGAGCTCGACGAGCTGGTTGACGGGACCACGCTCGGCAATGCCAATGACCGCGAGAACGGCCGATGCGGCTTGCACGATTTGTCGCGGAATCGAGCCTTGTCCTCGAGTTACGCCGACGCTGCTTGCGAGATTATCAGCCATTGGAACGTGGCTCCTTCTTTTGACGAGGCTGGTCTTTGCGCGACGCTACGCGCTCAATTGGTTTGTCCTGTGCTTGCAATGATGGAGGATTCGTCCGCGGTGGCCGTGGTGCAGGAGGTTCGTGCTGCACAACGACCAATTCGCGTTTATTGATTGCGGCGGCTACCGGACCAAGTTCCGCAACCACGGGATGAAGCAACTGTGATTCGCTGCCCTTCATCCCACGCGGCCAAATCGTGATGGACCCAGGCATCATGACCTGGGTCGCAACCACGCCGCGTCCGCGCCCATTGGAGAACTTGCGCACCGAGGCTGATGTTGCGACGGCGCACATGCACGCTCCCGCCACCGCACAATATTTGTCGTGCGGAAGTTGGAGAGTGAACGGACGTGGTGGGATAGCGATGTTGCGAAGGCGAATCACGACGCGAATGTTGGCACAGTTTGGCCCATCGCGACAACTGCTCTGACCCTTTAGCCGAGTCGTTCCTTTGCGATATCGATCTCGTCGACGATGTAGATCGGTGCCGTTGAGCCTTCGTGTGCCACGCCTTCTGCGGTGCGTGTCGTACCCTCTGTGGGCATACAGGGCATCTCTTCGAGCAAGATGTTGCGGATTCCGCAGCTCACCGTGAAGTTTGCCAAGTTCGCGTTGGCATCCGCCATGGTCACACGCATCTCGGTGCCCCACGAAAAGTCCACCGTGTATTCGACGCTCCCTGCCGATGGGTCCAATGGGTTTCTTGGCACACGGATCGTCTTGTTCTTTTGGAAGAACGCTCGCGTGAGGAGCAGGAGCTTCCCCAATTCGTCTGGGCTGTCGGACACGCCGAGCAATTCCAGAAGAAGGTCCAGCTCCAGCAGCTCGTTCTTTCGCACGCTTTGGTCCACGATGCCCGACTTGACGAGCTGTGGGCCTTGCCGGCGTATCTCCGAGTCGCGGAACGCCGCGGCCAGCACCATGATGGCCGGAAGCTTCGCCGTGTAGGCCAGGTTGATTTGGCTACCAAACCCTCCGAAGTCTGAGTGAACGGCGTAGGACACGTTCTTGTGAACCTGCAATTTGAGCATCGTGTAGAACCTCTGCATGACGCTCCATCCGTGAGAATGTTGGTTCAGGTCTGGACGCAGATACTCGAACGCGGCAGGCACCACGACTTGTTCGCCAAGGATCGGGTTGCCGTCGTCGTCGATGTTTTCCACGGTGATGTCCACCGTCGCGGGGAACGGAAGATCGTCCCCGTCAGGACCAGAAGTCATCGGCAATTCGCACATCGGGCTGACTGCGAAAACGCATTCGGTAGACTCGACGGCAACATCGAGCGCTGGCACGCCCCCGAACAGCACCCGCACACTCGGCGGAGATGGTTCTACTGGATAAACCCCGGCAGCCGGTGGGCTCGGCTCTCGAAACCCCGTGCCTTTTATTTCTACGAGTGTGCGCCCTCCGGTGTGTCCTTTGGTCGGGCTGATAAGCGTGATGTCCATGGTGTTCCTTGTTAGATGCGAGCGCCTGCGATTCGGCCGAGATCGCCATCCATCGCGTTCGCAACGTTCGCGTAAAACCGCCGCTTCACATCGTTGGGCTTTGCGTAGGCAGCCACGACCGGTGCGATGAACGGACGCGGCGGAATGACGATGGTTCGAGAACCACCCCCGGACTTCCCGGCGCCTGCCGATGGCTTCACCCCCGAAGCCTTAAGTTTGGCCCAGAGGAACCGCCTCATTTTGTCCGTCATTGGTATCGCCGCGCCAAACTCATGAATAATGGCGATGTTCACCAGCGGCGGTTGCCCCTTTCCCCCGGAACCGCCACCCCCTGGTTTGCCCCTCTTCACCGCAGCGATTTCGGACTTGCGCAGGAATCGTCCGCTCGTGTCGCGCCATCGCCCAGTCTTGTCTTGGAAAGGTGCAGAGGCCCGAGGCTTCTTCGATGCGCCTCCGCCCCCGCCACCAGACCCACCGCCAACCTTGCCTTTGGCCTGTCGCAAGATGCCGACGAAGGCTCGCGGGGCCGAGCCTGGAACACGAATAGCCGTAACGGCTCCTCGTAGCGCGCCTGTGCGAATGAGCGCCTTCGTTCCGCCAAATCCCATGGCTTTACGCATCGCAAGCGTGATCGGCGACAGCGGCGCGAACGCCTGCCCCCCAGGGGCTTGCGCGGCGATGCCATGGACGATCTTGCCACGGATGAAGTGCGCTTCCTTCATCACTGCTTGTTCCAGGGCATTCTTGAACTTTGCGCGCATCGTCAACGCGATACGCGCGGCTTCTCCCCATGCGCCAGTTCGACGCACGGAGATCATCGCTGAATGCCCTGTGGACGATCGTCGAACGTCAGCCAGAAGAGATTTCGATCACCGCCAAGCCCCTCGCCGCCAGCCCTGATCTCAGTGAGATACATGCCTGGAAGTCCGTCTATCGTCTGCGTCGGGACTGGGGCTGGCTTGATGTTCTTCTTGAAGAGCCCGAGCAGCTTGTCGCCGACCTTGATGCGAACCTCGCCATTCGCCGGATCGATGAGTCCTTTTTGGGTCAGCTCCTTCGTGTGCATGATGAGCACGAGTTTGGAATCTGGAACATTTCCACCAGGTCCCATGGTGAGCACATGCCAACGGCCGCGTTTGATTTGTGCGAGTAGCAGAACTGGCTCCAAGTATTGCGTGGACACCACCCGTTGCTCTGCCGATGTGCCTGGATTGATGTACGTCACGCGAGGCTGCTTCGCCTGCACGTCGTACCCTCCAGCGTTGCGCGTCCCCGTGTAGTCGACTCGCGCGAGGGATGCGCGCAGCGGGAAAAGCAGTTTTCCGTTCAGGATTCCCATCGGGTTCTCCTACGCAGAGAAGATGCGCATTGGCGCGCGGTATTGCTCGAGCAGTCGGTCGATCTCGATGTCGCTCGTGAAGGCCCCTTCTCCGAGACCCTTCGGCGAGAATGTTATCGACTGATCGGCAGTCACCATGCCAGTGACCCGATTCTTGTACTTCGCATCGAAGTCGGCCTCGGTGTCGCTGAGCAACGCGCCGTTGCGAGCTACAAGCAGAAGTGCAGCTTGCCGAATCCCTTCCGGGGTTTTCCCAAGCGGCGATCCGTCTGGGTCCGTGTAACCAAATATTCCGCGAATGCGCACGTTTTGGCAGTTCCGTGAAAAGGCAAGACGAACCGGAACGTTCATCGAGACGTACCCATTCGAGAAGTATTCGCCTGGAAGCGGGAACGGGTCGCGAAGTTCGAGACGCGGTGCATGCCGATCATCGGGCGACAACATCCCGCTGAGATGCCGGTTGTAGATCACGACCTCACGAACGTCTGTCGGTACGAGCGTGAGAGCGTCATCGCCGATGAGCAGTGAACTCAGCGCGATGATTGGTTGCCCGACCAAGAGAACACGCGACCCCGAACCGTCGATCTTCATGTCCATTGGCGTGGGAACGAACACGCGCTCGCAGACGAGATCGATGTACGCGCTCTGCGAGGCAATGAGCTTGAGGGCGCGGACGTTGCTAATGGTGTTCGCGTCAAACCCGTGGGCGCGTAGGTCCGAAACGAGAATGTACCCGGCATGCGGCAGGTTTTTTGGCACCGCTGGCAAGATGTCGAACCGCTGCCGATAGGTGAACGCAGCGCCGTTGTACGTCCACGTCCACTCGATTTCATGGGCGCCGACTGACGCATCGTTCGGCACGACGAACACGGCCGCGAAGTGACCGAGCCCTGTGCCAATGCGATCGGTGGTCATGTTCACGGTCGTCAACGGGATGACCGTCACGGGGTCGCATTCGAGGTCTTCGGTTGATACGTCGGTGATCTTGAACTTGAGCGACCCAGCGTCCGGGTCGACAAGCAACCCATCGGCAGGCGTCCAACAATCGAGCAATGGTGAAGATGCCGTACTGGATGCGCCGTGTGCGAGATGCGCCATGCGGTCCAGCCTGCATGCGCCGCTGCCGAATGTCGAGGTTGGATGTGCTGAAAGGAATGGTTATGCGCCGGGGTTGGCGAGCAACTGAGTGATGGGATGCGCTTTGCCAACGCCGGCCGTGAACGCGCTCGTCACGCGATCGAAGAGGATCGTGTCCCCAGGTAGCAAGAGAACGCCTGCACCAATCACGGTGCCAATGGTTCCCCGTCGGATGCCCGTCGTCCCAACGACTGCAGCAGCATCGCCTGAAGCCCCACCAAGCAGATCGCCAGGCGTTGCGTATGCGCTCGAGCTGAGGCCAATTGCTGGAGTCGTGCCGCCGCTGAACCCGGTGCTGATTTCCCAGTAACCTCCCTGGACCCAGAGACGAGCTCCAACGGGCACCGTGAACAACGTGGCGCCGTTCGTGGTCGCAAATGTGAACGGTAGGGAAAGGTCGACCATGCCGGGCTGGCGAAGCCATCGTCCCGTCGAAGGAGCATCGTCCGCAACGAGCACGAGGTTCTCCGTCGTGTCGGTCGCCGTGGATGCTGAATCCCAGCGCCACACGCTACCGTCGACAACGTAGACGATCATGTTGGCGCTGCGGTTGTCCGCGTCGAGCGCTTTCACCGCAGCGCGCGTCGCTTGAATGGGCGCGACACGACCAGCGATGCCGGTCAGAACTTCGTACAGGGTTGGTGATCCGTTCGCGCTATCGGGCGAAAGATGTGCGCCTGCGGAACCGATCAGTTTAGGAACGCCGAGAAACGTGTCTCCCATGGAGCCTTACCCACTCGCAGCTTGATAAGGGTTGCTGCGGAGCGCTGCTGCGGTCGGCTCCACACCCGGGTCCACACCATAAAGAACTTGATCGTCAGGAGGCCATTCATACCCTTTGCCATCGAGTTCGGCCAAAAGCGCCTGACGCACTTCTTGAAGGCTGCGATCGAGCGACCACTTCTTGTCGCCCCGCATGATTCGGAAATATTCCTCCAGGATTTTGCCACGACGTTTCACCTCGGCGCCGGTTATCTGGCGCATATTGTGGGTGACAAACGAATCGGTGACGATCTCCTGGAAGGCGCGAACGATTCGCTCGTAATCGCCATTGATCTGCGCCATCAGGAACACGGTCCCGGGCTTGATTTCCTCCAAAGCTTTCATCCTCGTTCCCTGGCAAGAGCGGCAAAGTCTTGGACCGTACCGTCGGCATCGACCGTGACGTGCTTTGCAACCGGAGGAACGTACTCACGTACGTCGGCTTCGGGGTCTTGTGGGGCGGGATGTGCGTTCGATTGAGGCGTCACTGCTGCAGGAACCGCTGTGACGGCCTGCTTGGTTGGCGTCGAGCTGTGCGTGGCAGGCAAATGCGACGGCATTGCGGCTTGTGGCGTTGTCCGGACGGACGACAGGATCTCACGAGCTTGCGAGGCTTCCGCTGAGGCTTGTGATTGTTCCGCAGGCGGATCGCCCATTTTGCTCAAAAACAAATCGGCGAGCCTGTTCAGTTTGGCATCGAGTTCAGCATTGCGAGCTTCTGCTGCCTCTGCACGAGCCACCGCCTCGGTCGCGATGTTTTTCATCTCTGCAATGCCAGCCTCGAGTTGTGCGGTCATTTCAGACTGCTGACCACCAAGATAGGCGGCAAGTTCAGCGTGTTGAACCGACCCGCCTTTCTTTTCGAGAAACGAGCGCCGTTCTTCTTCCGCAATGATGTTTGCGGCATCCCGACCATACTCGACCTGGAAAAGAAGAGGCCCTTTGCCGCCGCGCTCAGGCGGCTCGCCATCGATATGAATACGACGCAAATACAGCGCAGTTTTTTTGGAGACCGGGACGAAGCCTTCGGCCGCCGTAAAATACCGCCGTTCTCCTTCTGGATCAGCCTTTTCGAGCTGCGGTATGCGAATGTTGGCCGGTGCCTCTTTCGGGAGGTTAGGCGCTATTCGCGCGAATTGCTGATCCGGCGGGAACAGTCCGCTGAACGTTGCTTTGGTTTCAATCGGTTGCGCTTGCATGAGAGCCTCTTCTTCCCCTGATCACCTGCGTACAATTGTTGCGTTGGCGGTTACTTGATCAGCACGAGCACGCAGAATCGCGTGGTGCTCAAGTTCGTGAGTGCGGACACCTCTGCCATCGGGTTGCCAGAAGCCGCGCATTGACGCACGATCAGCTTGTCGTTCGTCCGATCATACGCCACTTCGTAGCCTTTGGCGTCAATCGCGAAAACGCCAATCAAATTGGTCGTTCCGATCTTGATCCCGGCCGTGGTCAGAGCCGCTTGAACCGACGCTTTGAACCCAGCCGTGCCACCCGTCGGGTATGCCGCGTCGCCATCGAATTCGACGACGGCGGCAATGAGCGGGGCGCTGGGGCGCTCGCCGGCCATGTATTTGTGTTCAACGTTTGCCAGAGCCATGAGCAGTCTCCTCGAAGTCGATGAACGTCGCCCGAACCGCGCATCGCGAGGTCCAGGCGACGGTTGAATCAGCCGGCCTTCACACCGGTGGTCTTTACCTGCTTCGGCTCGTGCTCGAGCCCGACGTCCAAACGGAGCGTCACGTGGATGATGTTCGTTCCAGACGCCGGGTCACGCTGGAACTCCATGCGCACATCACGTTGGATGCCCAAGATGATGTTCTTCGGATTGCAGTAGATGATGTGCGTCTCGTTCTGTGCGAGGCCCGCGCTATTCCGGATGCGAGGAACCGGAATGATGGGAGACCCGTTGTAGAACGCATACCTCCGCTGCGACGACTTATCGCCTTGCGTGAGCGTCTCGTCCCCGAGATCGCCGGTTCGGTTCGAGATCGAGTCGCGGTACCAGATGCCCGCACGGTGCGACGTGAAAAACACCATGCTCGCTTCGTCGTCGCGGAACTCGTCGGGAAGTCCGAGCGTCGTATCGCGCAAGATGCTCTTGTTGAGATACGTCCCTCCGGCAGGAACGAGGTTCGTCGTCGTTCGCTTGATCATGCCGTCGGTTTCTTTGAGCAACGTGTTCGAGCTCGACGTGTCACCGTTGACCACCAGGTTCTCCATGTCGCTGGTGACGGCCTCCGCGCAAACGTCGCGAATCTTCGCGTTGAGCGCTTCACGCTCGACGTTATCTTCCAAAACCTCGTCGGGGATCGGAACGGCCCCGCGCAGCAGCTTCGACGTGAGAATCGTCTTGGGTAGGATGTTGACCTTGGACCGTTGGTCCTCGGTCAACGCAACGCCAGACGTGGCCCCGTGAAGTACCTGATCCTGCGGACGCAGTTTCGGCACCTCGTAGGTGGGGCTGGTCATTTCGGCAATTCGAATGAGCTTCAGGACGATTCCGCCCTTCAGAACCGAAACGACCACGAATTCCTTGTACTGCTGCACAGGGAGAAGGCCATTCGGCGCGAGATCGGCGACGGCCAACTCGCCCTTCCTCATGATGGCCTTTTGCATTGCGGTGAGTTCGTCGGCCATTTCTGGCGCTCCTTTCCTGCGATGACTACGAAAAAGTGAACGTTATGGCGTCAATCACGATCGCCGCGCGTTGAAATCGTTGATGGGACCGACCTCCGTGCTATTCGCCGGAGGTGTGATGTCGTTGAAGTCGTGAACACGCGTAGTGGAACCCGCGCTTTTCGCGATTTGGGTGCGCTCTTTCGGATCATTGAAATCCGATACGGGCGCGGTGGAACCTGCGCTTTTCGCAACAGGCTCGACACGCTCGGTGGTGGTCACGTTCGACGGTGGCGTTTGCCGCGAAAACTTCGCAATGGTGACCTTTGCACCAGCAAGATCCTGCTTGGCCCTGTCGAGTTCGGACTTTTGCACCTTAACTGTGCCCTCGAGTTCACCAAGTCGCGACGTGAGTTGTGCAATCGCATCATTGTCAGCGCTCTTTTGCACGGCCTCGCCTTCGCCTCCACCTTCACCACCCAGCGCCTTTTCAAAGGCGTCGAGAGTTTTGCGCAATTCGCCGCATGCCTTGCGCATGGCTTCGGGTGCGACAGGCACAGGCTTTCCGTCGCCTCCTTCGTTCTCCGAAGGATCGCCGTCCGACTTCTTGATGTAAACAGCTTTGACCGCGGCGACTGCCTTCTGCACGGCCTCCGGCATTCCCTGCGTTACAGGCGTGGTGGCGCCTTGTGCATTGGCATCCGTAGCGGCAGGTGCCGTTTGGCCGACAGCGGGCACTGCACCGCCAATCGCCGACTGCATGGAGTCGAGGAACTTGCAGATGGCAGCAAATTCGGCGACTGTCTCGGGAGGCACGTTCTGTTCTCGCCGCACGACGATCATTACCTCGTCGATGCGATGCATTGCGAGCTGCAACAGCAGATATCGCTTTTTCGATTCCGACATGAATGGCGGAGTCGCATTCGCAATCTGCTCCATCGCGTCGATGACGCCTGGCAAATAGAGGCGGCCCGCGTGGTCTCGAATCGGGAAATGGCGATTCGAGAGCGGCATCGTTCGCCAATCGTTATCTTTCGTCGACGATGGTTCTACGTACGCAAAACACCAATCGCAAAGGCTGTCGATGTACTCTTGCGACCACGTGGAAAGCCCCTTTGCTACCTGTCCATCCGCGGGTTGGCCTTGCTCGTTGGCATTGGCCTTCTCGACGTCTTCGGCGCCAACGGGGCCGTCTCGGGTGATCATCGGCGAGACGGTTTCCGCGATCATGTTCGCGACATCCGCGAACTGAACGACCAGCTCGCCAGGGACCTCCATCGCGCTGTCATCGACAGCAGCGCCATCGACGATGCCCTTGATGTCGGAGAGCCGCTTGCTCACGGCATCGATCAACCCCTGAAGGGTTTGCTTTGCCGCTCCGGTCAAAATGAGCTTCGGTGATTCAGCATCGGTATTCGCAGAATCGCCTTCGCCATCGCTCGCTGCAGCCGCTACCGGCGTCCCATTCATCTCGCCCATGCCGTCCTCCGACTTGATGACCAAAAAAGTCTCTCCGATAGCGGGGCGCCGCACGCCACTCACTTCACGGGTTTCGACCCCTTCGAGATCGCTTTTTGCCTGACGTGTGCCGCCTTGTGCCACATCGCTACGCTATCAGTCGCGGACGTGCTGTCAACACGCGTTATGCGGCTTGTGCCGTTGGCACACTCCCGGTACCGACAGGATTTCGTTTGGCATAACCGCCAATGCTCCAACCGCGAATCTCGCCACGTTTGACCTGCGCCCACAGATCATCGTCGGCGAAGATCGCGCCAAGCATCCATGTGCCAGCGGGATAGAACCGGCCGCACACATAGCCATCCTCGAGCGTGAGATACGATTGCACCGGCAGGATTTTGCCGTTCATGAGGCCGGAGACGTCCGCCCTGAAATCGTTGATCTGCTCTGGGCTCACAGCATGCTCGCGGCCCATGTTTTGGTAATAGGCCATCCAGTCGTGCGCGGTCTTGCGCACCTCGGCAACGGACAGCCTGTCACCCTGCAGATCGAACTTCCCTGGAATGAGAACGGGGCCAAGGACGAATCGTTCCTCTGTGACCTCCGCTGCCTTTGCGATTTGGCAGAACTGGACGTCGCTCTTCTGCAGTTCGTCCTTCTTCTCTGAGATGTAGGAGACAAGGCTCGGATCCGATGGCTTGAAGCTCGACACGAACAGACGGCCTGGGCCATCCGCCATGGTCCACGACACACCAATTGGCTGGAAGGCGGCGCGCGCGGCGCTTGTGTCAGGGATCTCAAGAAGCCACGGTTGCGCGATTCCTCGGAGCACTTCCACGAGTTCGTTTGTATTCAAAGCAAACGGATCGCGCGGTGACACGATGAGCGCCTCGCCTTCTGCCGCTTGAAGCCCTGCTGTGCCACCTTGCAGGTCATCGCTGCGAAGCTTCACATCTTGCGGAAGAACGGCCTGGACAGCTCGTGCAAGCTTCGCGAGCGATTCGTATTCCGCTGGGCTCATGCGGATTGACGAGTCACCGATCTCAGGGGTCGCATGTGGGACGATGACCATCGTGACATCGCCCTTCTGAGTCACCGCTAGATGCGGACGCGGCTGAGACACCAAGAGCGCTTCTCGTGGTTCGAGCCCAAGGCATGCCCGAAGCATGTCCACCGTGGTCACGTAGATGGACGCGAGGAACTTCTCCGGAATATGCGCGCAGTAGCAGGCTCTCGCCTGTTCTTCGCTGTCGGCCCCAAGGATCACCTTGTACTCGTCGAAACGTCCGTCTTCGCGCGTCTGGACGCACCAATACGCATTGGGCGAAGACGCGTTGTCGAGGACGAAGACGTCGAGCTCTTCGCCGTCTCCACCAAGCGTGGACGGGATGTAGCCGTAGTTTTCGGTGTAGGTCCGTTCCCACGATGGCCCCTGCTGCACGAAGCCTTTGGGCCGATCGATGACAACGGGGATTCCCTGGAAGAAACGACGTTCTGCTTCGTCATCGGCAAGCTCGTCGGCGTCTTTCGCCACGACCTTTGCTGGCGATGAGACCGTTCCTTTCTTCGTGCGCGGAGAACTCGGGTGGCCTTCTGGTAGAAGGTCATTGTCGGCAGCGTAGTGCACTGCTTTCGCGTTCTGGTGACCAAGCAAGTGCAGGAACGCAGCGACCCGCTCAAACCCCCACTGCAAGCGGCTCATGACCGTTGGACGCCCCGACGCGGCATGCGCTGATGCGCCACGCGAGAACACGGTCTTCAGCGTCGACAGCTTCGTCTTTTGCACAGGCGATGGGTACGCCGCGTTGTGCAGCGCGGCTTTCTTGCGCAGAGCACTGTCGATCGCCTTGGTGATTTTCGAGTCCGTTTTTGAGGCGGATGCCTTGAATGACTTGACGAACGCTTTGGCCCGCTTTTGCAACATCACGTCGGGCCATTGCCCGAGAGCGCTGTCGCGTTCGACGCCGATGGCTTCGAGTATGTCGAGGAATCGGACAATACCGAGCGCCCAGTCTGGCACCTGTGATGCGCTCTTGTGGGTCGTGCCTTGTGCTTGTTCGAGCAGCTTGCGGGCTTTTTCCGTCAGGCTCGTTTTCAGCGCATTCGTAAGCCAAGGTCCAGCCTTCGGAATCTGAGCAATCGCATTGCGTAAATGCGCAATGTCGAGCTGACCATCTACGTCGTAAACCGGGAGATGTCGCAGACTCCTTGGAGTCGTGCGCCCAGAAGGGTCTTTTTTTCCACCAGGCTCCACATGAAGGAATGCGGAATCCGGAAGCCGGTTGACGTACGCCGTGTTCCACTGGGCTTTGCCCAGAATTGAGTAGAAGGGGTCGGGCGCTGGAGTGTGTGCCATTGCGTGCCACACGCTACCACGTGGATGGCTCAAGCGGTCAGGCTGGTATCATCAACGAGCGGCAGTGCGGGTGTGCTGGAGGGGTCGTGACGCCTGCCAGCTCGAGCTGCGGTCGCCCCAGGGCACGTGAGAAAAGACCGATCTCGTCACGTCTCCCAACTGCGCTTTCGTCGACACGAGCGACCACAACGCGGTTCTCGCCGCGCTTGTAGTAGAGGTACTCGCCCTCTTCGTCTTTGCTCTTCCCGATGAACGGTTGCAGCTCAACCACGGCCTCGGGCTCTTTGGAAGCAGCCACCTTTGCGTATCGGTCAATCGCGCTCCGCACCGTGAACGTCTGACCATTCATGAACCTGCAGAAATCGGTCGTGACTTCATCGACCACTGATGACCACGTGTATGTCTCGATGCCAGCATCGTCGAACGACGATAACGTCGCGATCGATCTGGACCTCGCCGCGAAGACGGACGCGATCATACGGTAGTACGCCTCGGTTCGGTTCAATCCGGTCTTGTCGAAGTATTCCTTCAGCTCTTGGCCAATGTCGTAGCGATCGAGCCCGCGTTCGAGCCCTTTCGCGACGATCTTCCGCGCCGCCTTGGAATACGCCTGCTGTCGGTTCCCGAACTCGTCGCGGACGTAGAAGCTTTGGGTCTTCGCGGCCGCCTCCACCACAGCTCGATCGACAGCATGGAACGTCGGAGTGATGCGCATGCCGTGGCGTCCGGAGAGCGCTGACTTCGTTCCGAGCACCAGTTCCTTCCCGGCATCTTTGAGGACCGCATCGACCTTGGGCGACACGGCCCCGCTGATGCCCGCGATGGCTGCGGTGGCTCGGCGGATGATGTGCTCGCGGTGCTCTTCGGAGAGGTTTGGCCAATCAACATCGAGCGCCTGCATCATGCGCCGATAAGCGGCACCTTCGATGACCGACGTCGCGGCGACAAGTTGCCGCATGATGATGCGGATGACCTCGACGAACCCGTCACGGGTCAGCGGGTTGTTGCTCGCTTTTTGGATGAGATGTCGTGCGCCAAGAAGCCTGATGACGTCATCAAGTGCGTTCAGTGCTTGGTGGGCTGTAGTCATCTGTCGGAAGGAAATTCTAGGTTGCGATGGCCGCGTCGCCCGAGATGGCTCCGAGCATCGTGGCCAAGGCGTCGCCATCGACGACTTCGATGACCTTCATGTTACCAAGGCGAGATGGCTCGGCATGGTCGGATCGCGGCCGATTCTTGGGCTTCGTTTTTGCGGTCGTGGGCTTTGCCCGTTCGACTTTCCGAGATGCCCGAGTGCCGGCGCGGTTATTGGGGAAGAACCCCCTCTTCTTGGGGTGCGGTTGTCCAAAACGTGCCATGTGCGTAACCCTTACAGATTCCGCGGAGCTGGCAAGAGCGCGGCATCGCGAAGCAACCAATCCGTTTTGCATTGAATGCACGGTAATGGTCGACCAGCCGTAATTGATGACGGTCGCTGGAATTGGATCCCGTCGTCGCTCGTATCCTGTACCCACGGTTCCTTTTCGTCGAAGTGCGCGTCGTCGTGCAGATGCACGCTTCGCGCACCGCACGATGGACAACGAAGGTAGTAGCCGATCAGCGGGCCTTTTGCGGGAACACGTTTGATTGATCCCCTGGCCAGCTTCGAGATGCATTTGTGTGGCCGTGCGAAGGTGATGTTCACGCGGTGCCGTCACCGTACGGTTCTACCCATTTGGCCATCAACTCGGCTGGGACGCGAATCGTTTCCACCGGCAATCCGGTGGAGTCCATCATTCGCGCAGCCACATCTTCGAGCTCGTTGTCGGACCTAGACCTGGCATCAATGGCCGCGCGCAGCGCAAGTACCTGCTTGAACAGATTGGGCATGTGCGCGATGTCCTCGGCCTTCAGCGAGGAAGAACTGCCATCTTCCTCGAGTGGCATGCCAGCCAAGGTCAACGAAATGGGCTGCTTGGTCCAATTGGCGTTGAGCTGAGCCAATTGGGTGTTGAGCGCCTCACTTAGGAATCGGCGCGCTTCCTCGGGCACGATGATGCCCTCTTTGCTCGCGGCGACAATGATCTTCGTCAGCGTCTCCGGATCACTTGCAGCCGGGGAATTGGTTGCCACACGCCAATACCTGATCCCCATGTCGGCGAGAATCGTGCGTTCAAACCGCTCGTCGAACCCTTGCCGTTCGGGCTGGAACACCTGCGTCTCGTCCTTCCGAGACGCGCTCTCCGCCGTCGCGCGGTTGAAGTCTTTGGTCTTGCCGCGCGTGATCGGGCTCAGCCTGAACTGCCGAGCAACCACTTCCTCGCTCTGATCGGCATATTGCAAAAAAATGCCATCTTGTTGCTGCGCAAGTGGTTGCACCGCTATCCGTGTTCGCGCGTCTGCTCCGCTACCCTGGTGTGGTTCGGCCTCCAGGATCATCGTGCTCCAATAGTTTTGCCGACCCTTGATCTTGCTCTCCATGTACGCAGCCATTTGCTGCGCTGAGCCGGCCGATAGCTTCCCGCCGGACACCATGATCATGAGGGGAGGGATCGTTTTATTGTCCCAGTGCGCGTAATTCGTCTCAGCCGTGGCGCGTATGCCCAGCACCTCGAACGTCGCGCCAACCCACCGGGGAACCCCGTATGAGGTTCGACTCGAAAAAATGCGGAAATGGAGCAGTTCCGTCGCGATCACAGCTCCATGCGGCATGTCCTCAACGGAGTTGTAATACCTGCCAGTCCTGGCATCCATGATGCGCGGATCGCCGAATTCCTTGAAGTACACGCGCGAACCATGCACGACCTGCACGAAGCTGCGAAACCGTTCCCAGCCTTCTTCGTCGGCAAAGGCAATGCTGGAGATCCGATTGCGCTGCGTGACGAACACAGGATCGCTGAGCTTGCGCAGCCGGATGTGCGTGGCCGGCGCGTAATTCATGCGCCGTATTCGACCACTGCGATCGCGGATGACCTCCATGTAACCGTTTCCGGTCGACTCGTAATCGTTCCAGGTCTGGAGTTTGAGCTGCAACCAGCCATCGCGGCCCGCCACATTCGCGAAAAACGTCTCGAGTCGAAGCCGCTCCAACACCATGCCGCGCTCTATTTCAGCTTTTCTCAGCGCGACTTCGGTTGGGTCAGGGTATGCAGGATCATCGTCCCCAGCGTAGATTCGTTCGGACAAGATCGATTCTGCAACGAAGCGATCGATTTGCTTGTCCGTGAGGTCGATTGTTGGTTTGAGGCTATGCCCATAGCCATGGACATTGACGACCATTGCGTCGATACATGGTCGCAACGCGCTCGAACGCTCCGCAATGCGCGCGAGCATTTCGATCGGCCATGGAGGCGGAAAGGCTCCAGAGTCGGCAAAAAACTCCTCCTCGCGCGACCGAAGGTTGGAGATCTGATCGCCCTCATCGGTGGCATTCGCCTTCGTGATGCGATCCATAAAGATGATTCTATCGTCTGTCGACGAATTAGAACTGCCGACGGTGGATGCCTGCTCGCTCATTGGTTACTCGGCACGGGCATTGAGAGAAAGCATGTCAACACGCAGTTGAGCGCCAACCCCATCGGTCTTGTCGACGCGGATTTTGGACGCCATTTCGTTTACTGAGAACACCCCATCTGACGTAACGGATTGAACGGTTGTCCACTTTACGGCGACGAGGATCTCGATTTTGACATTGCCGCTGGTGAGTCCGGAAACCTCGAAGGTCTTGTTGATCAAGTCGTTCGCATTGATTGCTTGGCTGATCGTCTCGCCCTCAGCGAAAACGAAGGTATGTGGCTCGGTACGCATGCCATCACTCCACTGCTGGTAAGTAAGCGACGAATCCGCCGCTCGGTTGTTGGTTCACCGTCACCTGCGCCTTCGGCACTTTAGCAAAGTCCGCGACGGCCTCTTTGACGATTTGCCGTGCGGCATCATCCGATTCCAACGTGCCAACCGGAAGGTTGACGCGCCTCGTTCCGAGCGGCGTGGGCGGCTCCTTCGGCGTCTTCGAACTGGGCTTCTGAAAAAGACGAACCTCGGTTTGGGCCATGCGCGCAGCTTATACGCACCCGTGATCAGTGACCAGCAAGTCCAACAAGAACACGGACACGCAAACGCTCCCGGCAAAGGTTAAAAATAATCGTGTAAGCTGGCGAATTTGCTCGTCTTTTCATTGCATGACTTAGCTTTAAGGCTAAGTTTAACGCATGCAAACTGCTCGCAAGTTCCTGTCCTCGTTGTTCCTCATCGTCGCTCCCATCGCCGCGGAGTCTGCGCACGCGCCTCTTCCGCACGGCGAGCCTGTCCGGCTGGAGGAGTTCGTCGAGGAACACCACGGTCGCTCCACGCCAGCCAGCGCTTGATTCACGAGGGAGATCGTCATGCCGCTCAAACACAAACCACCTTACACAAAGCGACATTGCTCCGTGTGCGACATCGAAATGAACATCTCGGGCGCATCATTCGAGTGCCCGAAATGCTTCGCACGCTCCGCGCGAAGCGAATTCATCGTGCCAACGGACGCCTACGAGAAGCTCGAGCAGCGGTTTGCGCTGTTCTCCAGACGAGCCTCACGACTTGGCATCGAAGGCCCGACGTTGAAGGTCATCGAACAAATAGACATTCCCGAGGTGGATCGGCTGGGCAAGGAGACCGGGGCCATCGCGCGTTTCGTGGCCGTTGCCATCTCCGGCGCCTCTCCGAAACTCCCTGGTTACGAGCTCATCGCTGTGATCCGGCATCTCCGCGCAGACAACGCGGAAGACGCTCATATCGTTTCAGCAGTCGGAGAACATCACGTTCCAGAAAAGTATCGGCACACAGGACCAGTGTGTGAACACTGCCACGTAAACCGGCAGCGTAATGACACGTTCCTTGTGCAGCACGACGACGCCCGCATCGTCCAGGTCGGCAGGTCATGCCTCCGGGATTACCTCGGGCATCGTTCAATCGAGCGGATCACGGCATTGGCCGAATTGATGGTCGATGCGCTTGAGGCTCTCGACGAATACGAAGGTGATTGGGATCTCGACTTCGACTTCTTCGGCGGCGAGCACAAGGCCCGCGATTGGAGTCTGGTCACTTACCTGGCCTACGTCTCCAGCGTTATCGAGCATTATGGGTGGTGCTCTCGTGCCAACGCTCAAGCTCACGGTGATGTGGAGTCGACGTCCGAGATCGCGTGGACGTGGATGTGCGAAAACTACGTTGCGCGTCGCGCATACACCGGGCACCACGCGCTTGACCTGAAGTACCCCGAGCCAACCACAAGGGACTACGACCGCGCAAACGCCGCCCGCGCATGGGCCTCGGCGCTTCACGACCGTGGCGACGAGCTTTCCGACTACGAGCACAACGTAAATGTCGTGGCTCGTGTCGCGCGAGTCGACCGCAAAACACGTGGAATCGGCGCGAGCATACTTCCGGTATACGATCGACACGTTGCCAAAGAAGCGGATCGCGCAAAATCGCAATGGTTCGGGAATGTCAAACGTGAAGGGGACAAGAAATACAAGCGTGAAACCTACGAATTGTCCGTGATCGCGACCATTACAGTGGGCCTTAATTCCCGCTTCGGATCGTCCATTCTTCACATAATGCGTGACGCCAATGGCAATAAGGCGGTTTGGACAACGCGAGCCACGGCGCTGTCGGTTGGTGCGACGTACCGCCTCAAGGTGACCATCGAGAAGCATGACGAGTACAAGGGCGAGAAGCAGACCGTTCTCACCCGGTGCGAAGTCATCGAGCAGATGAATCAGGACGCTGGCGCAGCTTCGACAACGGAAGTGTCCGCCGCAGCGGCCTGAGCACCGCTGCCGTCGCCTTCCTTCTTTTTCGCTTCTTCCTCGGCAATCAACTGGTCCAGTCGCTCGTTGGCGAGCTGCGCAAGAAGCGTCATCGCCAACGATGTATTGACCACATTGAGCTTGTTTTTGACGCCGATCAGACCGTCGAAAATCTTGTCGAAGTCGGCTCGCGCGCCAATGAACCGAGGTACCTTCGAGCCCTTGCTGCCGAGTGACTCGATGAACTTCACGAAGGCTTCCTTCTGCTCCGGAAGAAAGGTCAACGTGATGTCTTCGTAGTCGGTCGAACCGGCGGAGAGACTGGCCAGATCGACCGTGTTGACCTTGAAGTCGTCATCGGTGAGTCCGCTGTACGCCTTCGACGCGAAGTCGAGTCCGTCGTACATCGCGCCAAGCGTCGCGATATCGTCCTGTCCAGCGATGGCGTTGTGGCTGAGCTGAATCGCGGTGAGTCGTCCCTCCGGAACCTCACCTTCGATCTCCAGCACCCAGCCCTCTTGAATCCCAGCCTTGATGGCAGCATCGACGCGGTGATTGCCGCTGATGATGATGTCCCCACCGGCCGGATAGACCAATGGCAATGACGTGAGCGTCTGGTCTTGCTGGAGGTTTGCGACGAGCTGATTGAACTGCGGCGCCTTCATGAATCGCGCGTTGCGAGCTGGATGCTTCAACTCGCTGAGCTTGCGCATCACGGGCCGAACGTTCAGCGGCGGAACTTCCGGTGAAGGCGCTTGCGGCTCTGCAGATGGCTGCGTGGCTTTCGGTTTCTTGCTGGCCAAAGTGTCCTCGTTATCGCTCTTCGCGTTTCGTCTGCGCCCCGAATCTACGCCACCAATCGGCATAGATTTCGTCGTTCGACATGCACCGAACGGGCGTGAGGTAGTTCAGTTGAAACCGCGCATGCGAGCCCTCATTCGCCTCTTTGCGTGAATACAGCTCGTAGATACCGCGGTACTTCATCGAGACGGGTTTCTCGCTGAAGGCTGTGGTCATCACCGTCTTCGTCCGCTGGAACTTTCGGCGGTCATAGACCTTCACGGTCTCTTGTCCCGACGCGAGCATCGCGATCAACTTCGACACCTTGCGCTCGCGCGTCGCGCTGAAATCGCTCAGCAAATACAGGCTTTGCCCAGCGGCGACGCGCGGATCGGAGAACTGCCGTTTCCCACGCATTGCAGCGTATACAAACCCGCCAGCGAGCATGTCATCGACGAACACCAAGCAGCGCATGTCCCCATCCGTGTGCACGAGGCCAGCAGCTTGGTACTTGTCTTTGATGTAGTTCATGAGTTGATGCGGGGCTTCTGAGATGCGCACCTTGGACGTCGCAGTGAGCTTCGCCGGGTCTATTGGTTTGTACCCAAACGGTTCCGCGTCTGTCGTCCTGCGGATGAGCGATGAGTCTTTGGCGACGTTGGAATAGAGGTAGATGCGCTTCGTTCGTCCGACGGAGAACAGCGCCACAGGCTTGTGCGTGTGTTCCGACAAATCCTTGTCCGAGCACACGCAATACGGCAGCTCCGAGTCACGAAGGCGGGTGAGCCACCCTGGCAAGTCCTTCGGGTTGAAGACTCGGTATTCTGGTTGTGTCCAGTCCACATTGTCGTGGATGAGCCGATAAAACCGCTCGTAGTCGCCACGAAACAACGGCGGCCAAGCGAACACCATCCCGCCAGTTTCGCGAGCACGCTCCGCATGGTCGCGGAAATCGCCAGCATAGAAGTCGGCGACGCGAAGCTTGCCGATGTACTCAGTGACCTTGGCCTTCGCCTTGTCGATGTACCCGGCCGCATTCGAGATGTAATGGTTCCGATGCGCATCGACGTGCGCGTTCTTCCCGCGGAAGTGGCACATGCGCACCGCAACGGTCAACGCAGCAACTCGGTCCACCGCGGTCGGTTTGTCTCCAAGCGCTTCCTCGAGAAACGTCAGCTCACGAGCGAAGTGGAACTCCACCGGGTCTTGCGCGGCGAGCCGACCAATAGCTGTGCTGAGCAGTGAAACATCGTTGCTGTGGATTGTGATGTCGGGAAACGTCTTGCTGATGGCTTGTTCGTACCTGTACGAACCGGAGCAGCAGACGTAGGCATGCCGAACCTTCGACATGTCCACGACCTTGAAAGCTTGAGCGACGACTTCTCTTGGGATGGCTCCGACGAACAGCATTCTGTCGGATTGTCGACGAGCATCAGCACGTTGGTCAACACGACGCTTGCTCAGCCGCGCTGCGCATATCGGGTACGAGAACCGCGTTTGCGCTTTTTTACGAGGCTACGTTCTCGCTCTCGTTCAACGAGTCGTACAACCCTTCCCAGCGCATCTTCGTCGAGTGTTGACACGTCGATGAGTCCGACCTCGAGCGCATGCGCCACGAGAAGTTGTTTCCGTTTCCGAGGGGAAGCATCGACGAAGTACGACAACATGGTCGCCATTGGCGGGCTTGCCCTCTTGAGGCACGCCTCGATGTTGTAGATCGAGTTCTTCGATGCCCCCACCTCCGCGGCAATGTCCTCTGCCGGAATGCCTTTGCGGCGACGCTCCTCCGCGAATAACAAACCGAATCGTGGTTTCATTTGGCGCCCTCCGGCATTTGTCTGACCTGCAAGTGCTTTGGCCATTCTTTGATATCGCCGCCCTTGCTGTGTTCGGTTTTCCTGAACGTTTCGATCAGTACGAGTTGGCCACGCTTCCGGCTTTTCTTGGCTGTTGCCTTCTCCTCTGGCGTTGGCTCGCGACTAGAAAGTCGGCAATGCCTGCCGAGTTGCTTGACGTACGTGGCGACCTTCGCCGCTTGGCATTGCGCGACGATGCTTTCAATCCATTGAATGTCGCAAACGCGCGAACCATTGCCGCTCTCGCCACCGATAATGGCCCAATGAATGCCGTCCAGGTCGACCTTGCCCAGGTCGCCAAGAAGCGGCTCGAAGGAAACCATGCGAATCGCCGAGTCGACTTTGCGTAATTCGTCGAGGCGCGAGAGGTAGTCAGCGTTCTCGACGGACACGCCAGGCCACACGTTTCGAATCGGCCATGGGATGGACCGCATCATGGCCGCCGTCAATTTCGGCGAAGTCGTCATTTCGAGCGGCCCGAATCCGCTGGTCACTTCCGTGATCCCATACTTCTCCATGCCCTCGAAGAGCACGTACGGATTGTCCTTTATGCGCTGCCAGTAACGCGCCATTCGCTCCGCGCGCTTGGTAAGGATCTGATACGTGTGTTGCGGCGTGAACATCGCTACGCCGAGCACGGCGTCAATGAATTCGTCGGTTACGCCTTCGCCGAAAAGGTCGCTCATCGAATTGACGAACCACGCCGTGGGCTTCTTTCGATGCAGCGGGATGCTGAGCATCTCCGGCACCTCGCGGAAGTCTCCGGTCCAACGATATCCACGTCCGTTCTTCGTCAACTGGACCAAGCCTTCGTACGGCTTGCCAGGCCCAGAGAACCGCCCCGCTTGTCGCATCGCGTAGCAGTTCGCACACCCCGGCGACACGGGGTCGCACCCACGAACAGGGTTCCACGTTTCCTCGGTCCACTCGATGTCGGTGCTCATGGGACGTTTGAACCCTTCATCTGTCCCGACGTTTCAATGCCGAGCATCAACCAAAATGCTTGCCGAGCTTGCTCAGCGGCGATCCTCGCGTCGGCAGAACGGGAGGCACGAGCGATCAGCAGCGCGAGTTCCACCATGAGCCGAGCTGGATGCGCGCCAAGCAATTGGCCAGTCCCAGCAAACGCGTCGAGTGCAGCGCGAAGCTCCTGTTCCACCGAACGCCCAGTCAGCTCTCCAAAACGAACCAGGAAGGCGATCTCCGCCTCGATGTGTGACCACGACCGAATGACGGGATGGAATTCGAACAACGGGCGTTCCTTTGAACCTTCTGGATATTGAGGGAAAAGCAGGTCGCGTTCCGCAATAGCCATGCCGCGATCGATTCGGCGCGTCGATTCGCTGGTCCAGAAGTTGGGATCAAGGTCGAATGCCTCGGCAACGACTTCAGCAATATGTTTTTCCGTCTCACGGTACGCGGCAAACCTCGGGTCCTCTTTCACCCACCGCGAAAGGTCACGCAGGTATGCCTCCGGCGCATCGTGAAGCAGCCGGTCCAGCGCGCCAATTTCGGGGCCGTGGAACGACGCCAGCACGCAATGCTGGCCGACGACGAATGACCACCGCGTATGACTTGCCCATCGGTTGTCGAGGCTGTGTGCATGGGCGATATCCGCGATAAGCACTTCCTCGGGACGCGGGTCGAAGATGTAAAAGCACCGACCTGAATATGTGGGGATCCACGGACCTCGAATGGGATCGTTCACTTGGGCCTCGTCTATGTGTATTGCGCACATGCGCGAATGAATTCGCGTGTTTCGTTGTCGAGATAGGGGTTGTCGTCGGTACGAAGGTGAACGCGCGCCGCAAACAATTCGTCTGCCCATTCGAACGTCGGCCTGGTTTTCTCCAGGCCAGAACTGATCGCGCACACGCGCGGGCGAACTTCGATGGTCTGCTGCTTCAACAGCCTGAGGCTGCTGAGGATTTTGCGCCACCACGCCATTGGCACGGGGCATGTAACTCGCTCACGTGCGCGTGTCGCCAATGCATTGACCGTGGTCTTGTCGAACAGTTCTAGCTGGTTGAACCCGACGAACGAAAAGCTGCTGCTCAGAAACCGATCCCGCGCCGAAGGATCCGCCACGTCGAGGCTGAGCGTCGCTCCGCTGGGAAACACGAACGTGTTTTTGCTCGGGATGAACCGAGCCCCGGTCCCTGCGACAACCTTCCTCGCTGCCTGCACGAGTCCCGAAAGGTTCGGGCGAGCTGCCGCAAATACGATCGCTGACCAGTCCGAAGCATCAGCGTACTTGATGGCTGCCATGAGCAGCGCAGTGGTGCAGCCAGAACCTGGTTCACCAACGACGAGCATGTTGTCGGGAGCATCCACGCAGATTTGTTGCATGGGGAGCGGAGTGAATTTTCTCGCCACGATGTCCTCCGTAGACGTCAAGAAAGTACGTCATACCGAACATGTGGGACGTCTGCTGGATGTCAACGACGGAAGTCAGAACGACTCGTTGAAATACTCATCCGACAGACGACTGTAGGCGTCGTTTATCTCATCGTCATCCTCTGGACGTTCGACGCTGATAATGCGCACACCAATGGTTGGCGTCTCGTTAGTGACTCCGTGCACGTGCCAATCGAAGGCACCGCTCAGCGTGTCCACGATGTCGTCGTGGTCTCCGTCCGGGAATGCCTCAAGCTCCTGGTAAAACGATTCGTTCCACTCGCCCTTCACGACGGTGAACCGACCGTGGAGTCCTCCAGTGCTGCGCGGGTGCACTTGTGCGGAAACTGGTGCTGCTCGAATGACCTTTGGCCCGCTCTCTGTCTTCGCGCGGATGTCGTATCCGTTGAGCAGACGGACGTATGCAGATGCCTCGCCCTTGCCCGCTGAGCCTGGGTCTTGGGCCATGCGCACGGCAACGTGCTTTCCATCGAGTTCCGCGACGCGCTTGATCTCTGCTTCGACGACACCTGGAGAGCCTCGGAGCCGCTCCATGTGCCGGACGTAGTAGCGGTTCGTGCTCGGCGAAAATCCAACGAGCAAACCAACCGTCCAGTCCGGATCCGGGTTGTCTTCGCTCGGCTCGGTGGCCGCCTTGTCCCAGAATCGGATCCACCGACAATCCCCGGGAACTTCGCTGTCCGTGCACTCGTGAAACCAGCGGCGCTGGAACATTTTTCCGGCCGCGGGGAGAACGTCCCATCGACCGTAAAGGAGCTGCTCGCGCGTGACCGGATCGAGCAACTCGAGACGTTCCGCGTATCCCGGATCGGCCTCGAGCAGCTTGGGGTTGTCCTCCAACCGAGCCGGGATGAACTGACGCGTGAGCTTTGCAAGCTCGCTGTATTCTTCACCGTTGGGTCCGGAACGAAACTTGAGGATTTGACCGGGCTTGGCCTGGATGCCCTTGTAATCCCTGGACCGATCGACCCATGCGGCCCATCGAGCTTTCACCCACGCGTGCCCTCGAGAGCCGGGGTTCGTGGTCGCGCGCATTCGGGGGCGAATGCCAGCCGGGCTGCGAAGGCGGGAGATGAGGTACGTGTATTGATATCGCGTGTAATGGGTCAGCTCGTCGAATCCGACATATTGGAATTCTGCACCCTGGTATTGCTCGACATCTGCGTCGCGCTCCAGATATCCGAAATACACGTGCGCACCGGACGGGAATGTCCACAGCTTCTTTGCTTCGTTGTAATGGGCGCCGAGCTTCGGGTAGATCTTTAGGCTCTCGCGAATAAGCGTCTTTTCAAGCTCTGGATACGAATTGCGGAGCAGAAGGCCCATGAAGGCCGGGTTGCTCACGTCACGCAATACGTCGTGCACCAAGGCCCAGCTTTTCCCGCCTCCTGCTGCCCCGCCGTATAGAACCTCGAATGCGTTGCTATTTAAGAATTCTGTCTGTGGGCCTGGGTTTGGATTCCAAATGACGCCAGGCTTCAATCGCTCTCGGTATCGTCGTTGAAGCTCGGCCCGCGCCCGGTCTTGGCGGGTCACGATTGCCCCCCTCACGGATGATGGCCGAACCTTATTCATCGACTGCCTTCGATGTTCGAAAGATTGTTAAGCTCAGCCTTTGGGCCGACGCCGCGAACCACTGCCAATGACCGCCAAAAGCTCCTCATCGGTTGCCTTCGAATAGTCCGTTATTAGCGGGCCACCGTCGGGACCTGTGACCTCTGCACCTTCAGTATAGCCGCGCCGCTTGCCTTTCGTCCTCAAATAGAAAAGCACATACGGGCGTTCGCCATTTTTGACACCCGTGAGCATCTTGGATTCGGCAAGGTCAAGGAGGTCTTCCTCGATCTCATAGAGCGCTTTTTGCAGCGTGGGTGAACGTTCGATGTAATTCGTGATCGTCGACGTGGTACACCCGAGCTTTTGCGCTGCAGCACCTCGGATGCCACCGCAAAGCCGCAAAGCCTCCTCGACCTGCGAAATGGTGTACTTCTGACGTCGGCTCATTTCTTGATGGGCTTGAAGAGCAGCACGAACTCGCAGTTCAATGCCACGGCATACTTGATGATCATCCCCTCGGAGCCCTCATGCCTCCCGGACTCCACCTTGCTGATGACGGGCAGTTGAACCCGGAGCTTCTCCGCCATCTGGGTCTTCGTGAACCCAGCGTCGATGCGGGCCTTGGCGAGAAAGTATGCAATGGTCCCTGGCGGGGCCTTGGGCTCTTCCGTACGTTGTTCGGGAGACGCTCGCTTTCGTGGCTTCTTCCCATCCGCTGTCTTGGGGGTAGCATTCGTGACCATGCCGCCATCTTAGTGGCGCGTTCGACTTAGCGCTAGGGCTAACTTTGGTACACGTGCTTGCGGTAGGCTGGTGCAAAACTTTCTGCGTGAACGTTGCGTTTTTGACTGGACACACTTAGCCTACGTGCTAAGTATTGACAATGCACCTTGTCCGAACTTCACCAGTCATCAAGCCCGATGCAGTGCGCCAAAAGTACACCGTCAAGATTGCCGCCATCTACGGTGCGTCATTGGCGGAGCGGCTGCTCGTGGCTCCAGCGTTCGCCGAGGCGGTTGATGGGCTCGTCCAGCAAGACTTGTCCGAACCGATGGCCTACGTGATGACCGATGTTCGGTATGAGCGTTTGGCAGCGGTTCTGGCGCGCGTCGTCGCGAGGTCCGACATGTTGCCGAGCGATCTTCGAGTGGACCTCTTCGAGCATTCCGTTTCTTGACCTGGAGAACGACCATGAATCTTGTGCCTTGGCCAACCACACATCCGTCACTCACCGAGGTCGCCGATGCGCTTTGCCGGTTCCGGGACGGCATGAGTCTCGATACGTGGGGACAGCAGGCCGATGAAGAGTTGATGGAGATCGACCGTCGCAAACGCGAATACATCATCGCGTTCGCCAAGACGGTGCTCATCGGCGCCAGAGACCATCAAGCAGCGCTCGTGCGCATTCTGCGTACGTTGTCGATGAAACCGCGCATCCAGTTCGTTGCTGCGCTGGTCTACGCCGAAAATCCGTGGGTCAACGAGGCGATCGATTCCGTGGTCCGGTCGCACATGTTCGAAGCGAGCGAACCGCTCTCATACGTCACGTATACGTTCGAGAAGCATCTCATGCGTGGGTTCGTCGATCGGACCATTGAGACGAACGCCAGCCACGCCGCTCGCGAGCGGACGACGCGCGGGGTCATCACGGCGCTGAAGCAGCTCGGCTGCATGGAGGGTGAGATGCTTCTTCACGCCCGCCCAGACCCCGAAGTATTCGCATACCTTTTGGCCGCCGAATTGCGGGCTGCAAGACGCGTGGAGTGCTCAGTCGATTGGGCGATCAAGTCTTCGCACGTGGCACGGTTCTTTTGCCTCGAGGAGCCGTACGCGCAGCATTGCGCGAAACAAGCAGGAAATGGTCCGTGGTTCCACACGAGTTACCTTGCAGGAACGCCACGTCTTGTGGTCGATTTCGAGGTTGAAAAAGCCGCCTAACCATGGCGCAAACTTAGCCCAAGTGCTAAGTTTAGACTGAAGGGACGTTATGAATACACAGTCAGTCCAAGTGCGTACCGCGAGCTTCTACACCTACAAAGGTCCGGGGCGAATCTCGATCGCCCGATGGGCACCGCGGGGCACGCCGAAGGGCTACAAAATGTTCCAGGCCCTCGCGCCTGGAGAGTGGTTCAACAAGGTTTCGTGGAACGAGTACGTCATCCGATACAACGCCGAGATCCTCGCGCCGCTCGATCCGAAGGCGACGCTTGCGAAGCTCCAGGAACTCGCAGGGGAGGGGAACATCCCGACCATGCTGTGCTGGGAAAAGCCGCCGATCGTTCCGGGCAATGAGTGCCACCGTCGGCTGGTTGCCGATTGGTTTCAGGAAAAGCTCGGCATCGAAGTTCCGGAATACGAACCGGAACCGGTGCCCGCAAAAAGCGGACCGTTGCCCACGCGGCTGAGCCGTGGGCAGGTCAATCTCTCTTTCGGAGGAACCGGACAGAAACCGTGAATTGGAGCGGCCTGCAAGAGTTGAACTTACGCGCGGTCGAGGGGATCACGACCTGCTCGCCCGAAGGCCGCCAGACACAGCGAAAGATACGGGGAACGAATCATGAATGTCAACGAAAATGAAGCCGCTGAAACCTCCACCAAAGATCCGACTTTGGAGACCTCGCTTCCGCCTGGGCTCCGGGTCTTGACCGGGCACACGTCGCAAGAAACGGCATACGTGCAACCCGACTACCCCTATGGCCGGCACCGGTGCCAGCGTCGGGTGTGGATCGAGACGAAGCCCAAGCAAGGCCAACGGTTCGTGGCCCAGACCCAAGATCCGAAACGGCTTCGTTGGAACGCGCCTCACGCCAGCACTTACGCCCCGATCAAGGTGCTTGTCCTCGACGAGCGGCCCGAATCGGACACCTACGAACATGTATTGACCTACGTGCTCGGAAACCACGCGACCGAACCCCAGATCGATGCATTCGTCGCGAAGTTCGGCGTGGCGCTCGACAACGATTACGCACGCAGCGCCATCAAGTTCCTGCGTGCTTTGGCTCGAGCATCCGCAAAGATCGAGTTCAAGGTCGTGCCTTCCGATTCGCCGGAAGCTCAACAGCCGGACAACTCGCTCCGTGGCTTCACGCGGCTCGTCAACCAAGAGCTCGCCGTCCTCAACGCCCAGTCGTGAAACAACCCGCGGGGGCGGCTCGTACGCCCCCGCTTTCTTTGCAGGGGATACATGAAAAAGAACGCAGCAGAACAGACCACAAAATGGGTCATCACCGCCAACGTGGAAGGCGGCACATGCCTCGGAGAGATCACCGCCGAGACGGGAAAGGACGCTCTCGAGAAGGTGGAATGCAACGACATCGAGCTTTGCGCCAAGTGCTCGAAGCGCGTCGAATGCCTCCGCGTAGTTCCGAAGTCGATGGTTGCCACGAAGGTTGGTGGGGACGGTGAAGTCTATCGTGTTGACGGGCCTGCCACTTCGTCACCGGCCTTCCGATTCCTCCAGCACCTATGGTCGAACAGCCAAGAGGCCACTGGGCATTCGTGGACGCGCCTGAATGGCGCGATGTATGAAGCCGTCAATCTGGCCATCAAGGCTGGCCTGTTCTTCGAGCCGAACGACTTCGAGCGCATCCACAAAGCATTCCGTGGCGGGTATTGGTTTGGAGAACAGAATGGCGAGGGCTGGTATTCGACAGCCATCAAATACGCCAACGACAGCGCATGCCAGGCTATCGAGCATTGGCATGGGCGTAAGCCGATCATTTTCGATGGTCAGCGCGTTGCTGTTGGTACTCAAATATGGTGGCCAGAGCGCGGCATTCCCGGAGGAGCCGTCACTTCCTTCAAAGACGACAAGGAGTCCGTGATTATCTGCACGTACGCGATCGACCCAGTAACGAAAGAGCGTAGTGCTACGCCAACCAAGCGCATCACGGTTCACCGGAATGATTTCGTCGAGCGTGAAAAGGCACGCAAGGGCAAGCTGTCACTCGACAATGACATGCGTTCCATTCAGCAATGTTTGCTTCGAATCGCTGGCGGTCGTCATTTCCCAGCCGAAGTCACAGGAGAGATGCTGTCCGCCATCAAGGGTTGGCCAGCGAGCAAACGCAAAAAGGTGCGCGAGTGGTGTTCCGATTATTGGTCCAAGCCGATGCCGGACATCCTGAAGCAGTTGCTCCCCGAAAGCGCACAACAATCCCTCACGCAGCGCGCTTCCTCCGAAGCAGCGTGACGAATTTTCAAAATTACGTACACGCCGACCTTGCTAGCACTTAGCCTACGTGCTAAGTTTCTTGCATGTGCCTTCCCCCTTCATCCATTGACCAAATCGACCGCGAGTTTCTTGCGCTGCTGGATGCCGCGGAAGCCGCCGTTGTTGACGCAGGCTGGGCTGCGCTCGAGCCGCTCGCCGAGGCGCAGGGCAAAGTCCACCTCCTGGAACAACAAGCCGCTCGGGCCATTGCCCGTCATCGTGACGCGGTTGCGTATCTTCATTACGTCATCGTCGAGTGCGGCGCGGAACGGCTTCCCAAGCGCCTGTTGATGTCTGCGGCGCAATACGAAGAGATGTACTGTGCAGCTCGCAAGCGCGCCGAGACTCGATTGGCCGATGCTCGGAACGAGCTCGCTGCGCTTGCTCCGAAGCCGAAGGCGGCTGTGCAGTTCGTCTTGGCGCCCAAGTCCGTCAAGCCTGCGGCCGTGACCCCGAGCATACCAGTGGTGCAAACCACCGGTGCCACTGGAGAAAACGATGCCCGTCATTCACATGACCGAGACGCAGAAGAAGTCGTTGCTCCGAGCTATCGCAGCCAGAGGCAACTGGATTCGAGCGCAGTCCGACGGAGAACGCGTCGTACTCGCGTGTCTTTGGCGCAAACGATTGTTGGAACGCCAAACATGGCGCGTGGAGGAAGGTTCGGCGAGCGCCCATTACGAGTATCGAGCTACCGACCTTGTGCTGTCCTCATTTCGCAACGGTGTGTGAGTCCGCCAGCTCTGTGGAACTTATCACCGCAGCATTGGGATCACCACGTCAAACCAAGGAACACTTCGATGGACTATGAGCCAATCGCGTCACGTGACGCAAAGCTGAGTGTGATGATAGGCAAACTGTGCAGAGACATACGCGATAATGGCTATGATGCCACGTCGTACGGCGGTTGCGCCGGCTCTTGCAAAGTCGAATTATCCAAGGTCGTTGGTCGTAAGCGCACATCGTGCGGACGGCTGGAAGTCAAAGCTTTTGGACCGTTGACCACGATGGGGCCTGTGCCCAAAGCGATCGTGGGTCTATGCGCCAAAGTCGTTGTTCCTTGATGGATCCGTGTTCGGCACATCCATTCGTTTGGTACTCGTGCAACGTGAAAGGTGTCCTGTCGCATGTCGCGCATCATCATCGTTCTGTCGGAAGACACGGCTCTTGCCGAAAACCACGCCATTGCACTGGCCGCCAATGGGAGCGCGTTGGTGCTGTACCCAGAAACCAGGCTGCACCCAAAGCACCATTTTGCGCAGGTGGCGCCATTGCTCGTGGCTGCGTTGAGCGGATCACCGCCTGTCGTGATCGCGACTCACAGCGATTGCATCGTCAACGCTCTCGGAGAACTTGTCGAGGACGGCATCATCACGCCCGATGACATCGAAGTCTTGCTCGGCAATGCCGATGGATGGCGCACGATCCAATTCGAGGCACGGGGCTACCTGGGCGAGGGGTGGCCTGTGGGCTGGTTTATCCCTGGTGGTTTGGCGAAGACACTGTGGGATGAGGCCAAAGAGCGGGTGACCGCCACATGAGACACGAGATGTCGCGCAGCGAGCGCAGACGAAACATGAAGGTAGAAGCCTGGCCAGACAAACCAGGCTCCCCAGATCCACCGAGTCAGCTCGTCGCCTATAAGGAGTACAATGCAAACGTGTACGACGAGCCAAAGATATGGCGCAGTGTTGGGATATTCCGCGACCGCTACCGGCGTCCATGTGGGCGTCCGTTGCTGTATTATTACGCCGCGGTAGGCAATGGTGTGTCGCGTCAATACATGACGGAAGCCCAAGTCGTGGCATGGTTGGCCACGTCAGATGTGGTGGTGGTCAACGCCGACTTGCTTCCCAAACCAAAACGCGTGACGCACTAGAATGCATGGTTGCGTCATTGCAATGTGCGCACGATCTTGGCTCTCGGTAGTACCGAAGCGGGCGTGTAAACCACTAAAATCAATAAGTTTTACAGTGTTGCACCAATGCATTGAGCGACGTTTTGCGCCTTTCGTTAATGCAACGAAGCGCTCGCCAAGCCCGTGTTTATGCATGTTTTTGGGTAGTCACCACACCGTCAAAAGTCGATTATGCCGACGTATACTGGCACACTGACTGCATTACTTCTTTACGTACCGAACAGGAGAAACCAAAATGGAAAAGCGTACGGCAAAGAAGAGCGACACGACCAAGACGACCAAGAGCGCGGCGAAGAAGACGGCGCAAACCAAGACGACGAAACGCGCCCCCGGCGTGCCCGCGAAGCCGCGCCGGAAGACGATTCAAGCGTCCGCGGCGCCGAAGAAGGAAGAGACCGTCGCCACGCCGACCACGGTTCACGCCTGCATTTTCCCGAACCCCAAGCAACCGCGGAAAACGTTCGAGCCGGGGCACATCGAAGACTTGGCACGATCGATCTACCAGGTTGGCGGGCTGGTGCAGCCCATCAAGTTGACCCCGCGCAATGGCGAGAACGCCACCCAGAACCACATGATCGTTGCCGGCGAGTGCCGGTGGCGCGCATACGGCCTGCTTCTCTCAATCTTCTCGACTCGTGACGAGGAGCTGGCCAAGACCTTGGACATCACCCCGAACGTGCGGTGGTTCCCGTCCGACGTGCCGGCGACGATGGATAGCGTGTGGGCCGTTGGCCTCGAGAGGTTCTCCGCCATGGCCGCAACGACGAGCGTCATGACGGACGATGAGGTCCAGGACGCTGCCATCATCGAGAACCTTCAACGCCGCAACGTCTCGCCCCTCGAAGAGGCCCGCGCGTTCCAAGAGCGTCTCGATGCCCTCGCGATTGCGCATCCTGGCGAGTCGTCCGAGCAGCTCATCGAGCGTCTCGCACTCCGTCTCGGCATCAAGCAATCGTGGCGCATCACCGAGCGCACGACTCTTCTCGGGCTCTCGGAAGAACTCCAGGACGCGTTCGTGAAGAACCTCATCACCTCGACGCAGGCGTTCGAGCTGTCGCGCCTTCCGGCGGCGCATCAGCGTCACATCTTCGAAGCCATCCGGGATGGGCACTGCAAGTCGTCCTACGAAATTCGTCAGGTCGCGCAAATGTTGGCGGATGCCGCCGCCAAGCCGTTGCCGATGTTTTGCATGGACACGACCAGTGGGGGCATCTCCCCAGCCCCCATCGCCACGTCCGCGCAGCCCACGCCGGAAGCGAAGGCCGATGAAGTGAGTGCTGGGCGCCAGATGGTCTCGAAGCTCGAGACGAAAATCGACGCGGTGCTGGCGCTCTTGGAAGCTGGGTTCGATGGCAACGAGATCATCATCGTGAACAAGGTTCTCCCTGGACACGCGTCAATGGTTGCGGACAAGCTCTCGATCATCCGGGGCCATCTCGGGCAGCTCGAAACCGCGCTGCGTGCCGCGGCGTCCATCGAGCACGTGAACCAAAAGCTGGCGGCTCAGTCGGCCGCTGCGAATCAAGCTGAAGTCGTGGCGTGAATGGAGGTTGCCATGGCCAACGAACCCGTCAAAAGCGCTGCTGAACGAACCATCGGGTTGTTCCAATTGGATACCGTTCCTGGACCAACCCCGCTACAGACCCCTCCGCGCAAGGCGCTACAGCTCAGTCTCCCGCTCACAGGTGAGCAGCTCGTGATGCCTGGTTGCGGCGAAGAAGACCCCGCCAAACTCGTCCGGCCTCAAAGGTAGCGCAGCTATGTCGCAATCGGATCTTCCGCTGTCAAACGCCACGCCTCTCGTCGTTTCATACGGAGCTGGCGTTGACAGCACCGCAATGCTCATCGGAATGAAGTCCCGCGGCATTCGACCGGATTTGGTTCTGTTCGCGGACACGGGCTCCGAGAAGCCGGAAACGTACGAGTACATCGACGTTATGCAGGTGTGGTTGTCTTCTGCGAATTTTCCGCAGGTCACGGTGCTCAAGCGCAAGCCCGTAATTGACGGGAAGATGGGCAGCTACTCGACACTCGAAGGCAATTGTCTGGTCAATCAAACGCTTCCCAGTCTCGCGTTTGGTTTCAAGGGGTGCAGCCTGAAGTGGAAAGTCGAGCCGATGGACGCATTCGTCCGGAGTTGGGCACCTGCCGTGGCGGCGTGGGCTTCCGGGCAAAAAGTCAGGCGAGCCATCGGGTACGATGCAGGCCCCAAAGACAGCAAGCGTGCATGGTCGATTCGTGAAGATGCGAGACACGAATACCTCTATCCGCTGCGGGATTGGGGGTGGGACAGGGAACGGTGCATCGCCGAGATCCAATCGGCTGGTCTGCCAGTCCCAGCCAAGTCCGCGTGCTTCTTCTGTCCTGCGACGCAACCAGAGGAGTTGATCCAACTGCACCGTACAAGGCCGGAGCTATCGGCACGCATCGTCGAGATGGAGCGTGTTGCCGCTCCTGCGCTCAGAAGCATCACGGGGCTGTGGGGGACCGGGACCAAGGGCACTCGAGGCGGTCGACCGCGCCCAGGGAGCATGACGGAATTTTTGCGCGCCCTCGACATGGGTGCGCTCCTGCCAGACGGCACCCCAATTACGCGCGGAATGTTTCCGTGGGATGGACGCCCAGAGGAACAGAAACCAGAACCACCGAAGGCCAAGCAACTCGCCCTCTTCAAGCAAGCCGATCACTGAGCAGTTCGCCGCTTTCGCTTCGTCTTTGCAGGCGCTAATTCTGGTCTTCGTTTGAGCACGAAACGGATCACGCTCTCCAGGTCGCGAGGGTCAAGCTCGGCGCGTCCTTCGTGCTTTGCCGCGGCGTTCCGCACCGTTTTTAGAGACACCCCCGCAGCAGCGGCGATGTCTTCGTAGGTGAACGTGTACTTCGCTCGCCCACGTTCTCGATGGCTCCCGGCAAACACCACACGTGGGTCTTTCGGGTTCCGTTCGTCTTCCATGGGATGATTGTAGTCTACAAACGTCACGATGGCGCGTGACAAGTCAGAAATCTCGTGTTACCCAGAGGCCGAAAGGAGGGCGCCTTGAACGCTTCTGAGGTTTTGAAAATTCGCGTGCAGATCGAGCAGGCTTTATGGCTTGGGGACGGAGCAAAGGCACGGCAGCTTTTGGCCAGCGCCCTGTCGTCCGCAGACTCGTCGGGCCAGGTGGAAGCCAACCGGCTGCAGAGCTGGGTGACCGAAGAGCACCCGAAGATTTTTGCGGCGCAGGTTGCTCCTGCCCATCGCGGCCCCAATGTCTGCTAGGCTTTCGCCAGCACTTGGAGGTTTCCGATGAAGTTCCCGGTTCATTCTCGACTGTCGAGCCTGCTCGCCATTTTTGGTTTGCAGGCTCATATTCTCGTAGAACGCTCGCCGTCCCGTGGCGTTGGTCCATTGACGCAATCGGACCAGGACGCAGCGAGTAACGTGCTCGATCTTTTCAATGGGGCGCCGCGGTTCGACCAATGCACGCGCCAAGAAGTTCGCAAGGGCTCGGAGGTCGTGTTCGTTCTCGGTCAGCAACCAGCGACCGGTGTCGTCATCGAGACGGCTGGGCCTACGATCGCCGTTGTGTCTTATCGAGACCCATCGACCGGAGCCGACAAGCTGGGCATCATTCAGCAAGATCCTGGTGACTTGTGGCATTCCGTATCGGCATGCGATGCTGCGGGCCGCGACGACGCGCTGGCAGCAGCCCGGCGAATGCCGAAAAAGGACCGCTGCTTCGCGGGGAAGGACGTCGATACGCTCGACGATTTGTCCCCCGGCGACATGCGTTCCATCCTGCGCTCCATTGGGCACACGCTCACGGGCGAGGGCGACAAGGCCGCGGAGAAACGTCAACCACGGGACGTTCTCGAGTCCGTGATGCGTTTTGGCCGACGTTTCGGATTTGTTTCTGCCGATCAGCAAGTTCGTGTGGTTCGCGATCAGAAGGGCGGCAAAAGGGAACACGAGCCCAGCGTGACCACGCCTTCAACGACGCCGCAGGCTGATTCTGCCGACAGGTGAGTTGTCCGAGTTCGTCCAGGTCTTAGAACATCGAGAGAACCTCCTGCCTGGAGTCTCATGTGCGTCGTCTCGCGATGTTCTCCGCCGCCTCGGCCCTCATCAGCAGCCAACCATCTGAACAACCCACCGAGCCACTTGTCGACGATTACGCGAGATTACTCGGCGATTCGTCGCGCGCCAATCGGCGTGCCAATGCCAAGTTGCTCGAGGAAGCTGCGAACCAAGCGGCAAGTCGCCGACCATGCGGCGAATGTTCCGCCTGCTGTGTCACGCTCGGCGTGCACGAATTGAACAAGGTTCCTGGACAACGCTGTAGGCATATTCGCGACGGCAACGGTTGCGGCATATATTCATCGCGTCCAAAGGAATGCAGGCTGTTTCACTGCATGTGGCGATTCCAGATGCTTAGTGAGGAAGAGCGCCCCGACAAGTCTGGAGTGGTGCTCAACCCGCGAAGCATGAATGGCGTCGAATTTTTGATGGCGTCAGAGATCCGCGACGGCGCGATCGACGCGATGGCGGAGAAGCTCGAAGGGCTTGCTCACGAACGAAACTTCGCAATCATCGTGGGCGACCTGCACGAGCAGAAGGTCACCCGTGTTTTTGGACCGTCGTCGGCGTTCTTCGAGTTGTGCATGAGCAATCCGTATCTAGTCGGCCTGCACATCGTACAAAAGGTCGAAAGCGGCATCATGTGGTTCGTCGCGAAAGAAGCCTACGAGGGCTCGCTCAAATGGTTCGACGATCGGCTTCGACAAGCCGCCGATGACCTTGGTGCTGCTGTCGTGGTAGCGACCTTCGGTGCTACCGAGCCCAAAGACATCTATGGCAAACGCGAGGATATCGCGTTGCTATCAGCGCTTCTCATTCGTGGCAATGGCATTGGAAGGGCATGACCAATGGGCGATCGATGCAATCCTTGCGGTGGCACTGGTTTCGTGAACATCGACCAGCTCCCCGACAACGTGCGTCACGAAGCAGAATTGTCCGGCGACTTCTGCGCTTCCGTGATGGATTGGATCGAATCTACATCGGAGCCGCACGATATCCGCGTTTGCGATTGCTGCGGAAACGGCGAAGACCATTGGCACGATAGCCCTGGCGAACACGACCCGCGCACATACGGCCAGGCGAATGGGCCATACCAATACAATGGCGGCGTTCCGGAGTGCCATTGAGGCCCCATGGCATCACTTCCCCCACGTGACCGCCCTCATGCCCTGATCGTCGACACGACGGGGCTTTATACGCGATGCTTCTTCGGCTGCCTGAAGAACAACGAACGCGAGCGGACCCCGGTGGCATTTGCCGAAAGCATGGCCAAGATGCTGCGCGCGAGGCAACCCACGCACCTCGCGATGGCGCGTGACCCGCGCGGTCCACTGTTCAGAGACCACCTGTATCCCGAGTACAAGGGGAACCGTCCTGAAAAGCCGGATGGATTTTTGCGCGTCGAGATAGCGATTGAAACGCTGCTTGCGGGCGTCGGTGCTCCGACGTTCGTGCGCAATGGGTTCGAGGCGGACGACATCATCGCAACGGCGACGGCCGTGGCGGTCCAAAACGAGTTGCCGGTGGTGATCGCATCCGACGACAAGGATGCCGAGCAATGCGTTCGAGCGGAACCGTTGGTGGTCGTATGGCGGGATCGAACAACGGTCATCGGCGTGGACGAGGTGGTGAAGCGCAGGGGCGTAACCCCGGACCTTCTCCATGCGGCATTCGCTCTTTCAGGTGACGAGAGCGACAACATCCCCGGCGTGCCGGGCATCGGACCCAAGATTGCGGCGAGGATCCTAGCTTCCAGCGATGGGCTCGAGAAGATCCTGACCGAGCCATGGTGGTGCCCAGTCCCGAGCGTTCGTGATGCGCTTCGAAAGCACCGCGAAGACGTTCGGCTGTTTCTGCAGCTCACCAAGCTCCGTGCCGATGCGATGCACATCGAGCTCGATTGGATGCAGGTGCACCCGCTGCGTCTCGCCGATCAACTGCTTCAAGCAGCCCGTCCGATCGAGTGGCATCACGAATAAATTGATGGTTCGTCCCGCACGTTGCTTTGCGTTCGTCGAACGCTAGTGTCTGTGCGTCTAGCAATTGGGAACCACGCCATGTCTGAACAATACGCAGTCTTCGACATCGAATGCATCGGCGATCCGGAGAACCCGCCGGATCCGCCCAAAAACCCAGAACAGTTCGATCGTGTACCTGCCGCCGCACATCACGTGATCGTGTCCTGTGCGATACTCATGTTTTCCTGGCGCCAGGACGGCGCGTACTCGTACCTGCAAGCCTCGACGCCGCGTCTGCTTGGAGACGCCGCCGGATCCGAACGCAGCATCGTCGAGGCCTTCAGTCGTTTCATGGGAAGGGAACCGCTCCTCGTGAGCTGGAACGGCCGTGGGTTCGACCTGCCAGTGCTGACCGCGCGATCCTTCCGATGGGGCGTGCAGGCGCCTTGGATGTGCCGGAAGGACTATACCGACAGATACCGCGGGAATGGGCACATCGACCTGCAGGAGCATCTGACCAATTACGGTGCAGGACGCGCCTCCAAGATGGCGGCGTTTGCCCGCCTCGCGGGATGGCCCGGCAAGCTCGGTGTTTCCGGTGCCGATGTGCCCGAGCTTTGGGCAAGTGGTGACGACGACAAAATCCGGGTTCGACGGTACAACCTGGAGGACGTTGGGTGCGAAGGCGCGATCTTGCTTCGATGGATGTACTCGAAGGGCGACTTGACGCTCGAGCAGTACCGTCGAAGCGCGGCGTCACTCCTCGAAGCTTATGACAAGGAACCTCGATTCGCCGAGCTTTCAGCGGCGATCAATAGAGACCAATTCCTGCTGAATTGGATGGCGGAAGAACAGCAACCACAGCCGCCGGTGCAGCCTTCGGCTTGACGCGAATTCTCGTGCGCGCCACGAACGGATCGGACAATTTATGTCCCTCTCACCAGCAAGAAGTCACGCGCAATAAATCCATGCATTCACGTTGCTCGCCAAGATTCGCGCTCCTACCATTTGAGCGCTGGCGACATCGACCAGCGAGGAGGCACTCGTGAAAACCGTACTCATCCTTGCATCGACCAATCAAGAGGAACTCGAAGCCGCAACCGCCGCCGTGAAGCGCCTGAAGGATTTGGGAATGCCGCAGTTCGCGGATACCAGCATTCTCACGGTCAACGTGGAAAGCGAGACTCGCAATTGCCCGACCCGCGAAGAAGCGTGCTTCGGGGCATACATGCGTGCAGACGGCGGATTGGACTGGTATGGCGAAAAGTCTGCTGCGAACATCCCACAGGCGGACACGATCATTGCGCTTGGAATCCACGGTGGGATCGATTCGCTTTCGTTCCGGTTCGACTCCTACCAAGCCATCGATGTCGTGTGCGCATTACGCAACGACGGCGCATCATCGGCAGGTTCGACGATGGGAGTCGAGGTCGCCTCGGACATCGCGGAGAAAATCGTCTCGACGAAGAAGGACCAGCCCACCGTCGCGGAGTCGGTGGCAGCGGAAGCTGGCGACAAGGAGACGTTCGCGTACTTGTCGAACGGTACCACGACGCGCGTGCAGTTGTTGACGGACACGATTGCAACGGTCTTGGCACAACTCGTCGCCAAACCGACGGCCAAAAAGACCGCAATGGCGGCCTGAAAGGAACATGTGAAACCGGGCCGCTGCTTCGTATCGCGATACATGACCAGCGTTTTCGCGCGCATCCATGGTCCAAAGGCAGAGTTTTGGACATTGGACGAACGCGGGAATGTCTGGATCATGGGCGATGGTTTCTGGTGCGGCCCGCTTCACTATCCTTCAGCGCGCAATCAGGTAATCCGAGATCGTTGGATGCCGAGCGTCAATGACGTAATGTCTTTCGTCGATGACCCTTCCTCGCACTGGAAAACATCACGGGTCGCGGTGGCCCTCGAGTGGGCCGGCGTCGCAGTCGAAGACGCTTCGTTGCTTCGCGACATGTGCCAGCCCGGAGTGTGTCTCGTTGGCGAACGCGTCGTGCTCCTTGGCCAGAATGGCAAGGTGCAGTTGACGATTCCAACCGCGAGCACGACGCGAACCGCGAAGGCCATCATTGCGTCGTTCCCAGATGTTCCGCTCGTCATGCAAACCGTTCATTCAGCGGCGTTGTTTCCAGCCGTGACAGTAAACGCGACGCCCGTCCAAGCATCATTCTTGTAGTCCAAAAAACACGTACCGGCCGGTCGAATTCGCTTGTCACTACTTAGCCTATAGGCTAAGTTTTAACAATGAAAAACGACTACGCCGAGCACACGATCCGCATTCAGTCCAAGACGGTGGAGTTGGTCGAGTTGCGACTTCAGCGTGATTGGGGCGTAGAGCGATGGGGCGTGGCCATCGGGGTCGGTGGCAAGATCCTCGACTACATCGAATACGCTCGTCAGCGCGGGTCGATTACAGCGATCTACCATGTGATCGACGCGTCATCGCCGTTGTACCGGCCGATGCCTGGTAATGTGCACGATGCCGTACTGGATCACCTGAAGCAGGTTGCCGCGGCTCGCTACGAGCAAGAGTGCCTCGAAGCAGCATAGGCCGATCGGTCATGTGCTATGATTCAGCAGCCATCACGCGTCAATTCGACGACTGATGGTTGCTGAACGACGAACCTCGCCCCAAGTTGTGGTTGATTCAGGAAGCCTTGGGCGAAAAGAGCGAGCACATGAACGAGACGTGTGGATACTGCGGCAATGACAAACACGCCATTGTTTCCGCTGACGAAGACGGTCGGAAGATCTGCGTGGAGTGCGAACAAGAAGACTACCCCGCGTACACGAAAGGGTTCTTCTCCGCGCTCTACGAGCTGGAAGATGGCACCGCGTCGCATCATGGTGCCGAAATCCGTGGGTTGTTTTCCGGCGATCCAGACGCGATGGCTCGGTGGGACGAGGGTTACGCTCGGGCAATCATGCTCTGGCGGCTTGGTTTCGAGATTGAAACTCTCAAGGAAGATACCGACAGCGCGATGTGCAACAGCGATGTGATCATCACGCAGTTCCTCGACGGCAAGTGGCCATTGGCAACGCGACCGGACCCTCGTTCGGAGAACGCCACGATGATCACCCAACCTCGAGCTGACGAGGCGTGCGAGCCGGCGATCCCATCGGAGCAAGCAGAGCACACCGTCGGCGCCAAGGAAAACGCCTACAACGCTGAAATCGGGCCGCTTGTGCAGCGCCTTTACGACATCTGCGGGAGACACAAGATCCCCATGCTGTGCGCATTCGAGGTCTCGGAAGACCTTTCGGTCCCGGATGGAGTTGGAAAGCGCCTGTTTGGCGTCACGATGCGCATGCCCCGCGGAACGTCGCCCCGCATGATGGCAGCACACGAATTGATCGAGAACGGCACGGTTGGGTTCGCCGTGCAGAGTCAGCCACAGGCGGCGCCATTCGCCGGAGGCGGCGCCTTTATGGGACTTCTTGGGCCGGTGCGTCACGGGTCGGCTTGACCTGTCCGAAGAACAGCCGCGCATCGTCCACGCCCAGCACTTCGATGATCGCGGAACCATCGCCAGGATCGTAGGTCTGGATTACGGATGTTGCGCTTTGCTCGCGACCGTAAGGGACGACTTCTAGTCCGTGCTCGATGAGCAATCCACGAACGCGATCGGCTTCGTCTACGGCCTCGTCACGGGCAACCACCAACAGCACGTACGCCTTGCCCGCCTCGGCAACATCCCCCTCGGTCGTTTCGAAGCCGTGTGCATGCAACCAGCGCACAACACACTTCGTAGTCTCACCAAGCTCGAGCGGGTGCACGGCGTTCAGTTGATCGCAGATCATCCGGATGTACTCTCGGGCCTTCTCGCGGTCCTCTTCTGGCGCGGCGACGAGGCCACGGGCCGCGACGACGAGCTGCTGCTCGAGCTGCTCCTGATAGGTGCTGCTGTTCATGGGCTGGAATCGTAGCACGTTCGTCCGCTACATAGTTGTCCGCGTTAGCCTGGGTGTTAATCATTTCGCATGCACTCGGTTCGAGCCCGATTCCCAACCGCAGACAAGGCCATCGATTTCGTCACCGCGGTGAGAAACCGCTGCAATACCGCAGAGGTTCTCGAAGCTCGCAGGGACGGGGAAGTCGTTCGGCTCGCGATGCCGGTGAGCATCGATCTGGCAAACACCACGAATCGCCTGTTGTCCGAAATGGGCGGCCACGTAGAGGGATCATGTTGAAGAAGGTTTCCGTCCGTAATTTCTGTGGGATCGTGTTTCAGGAAATCACGCTGCCTCCCAAAGGTGTATCCATCGAAGGTGGCAATGCGCAGGGGAAAACAAGCCTGCTGCATGCCATCAAGGTGGGACTGCTGAATCTGGGTGCGACCGGATCGATGGTGCGTCATGGCGCTGATGCGTCGGAACTCGAATTCGTCATCGAGGGCACCGATGAAACTGGCGACATCACCGTGCGCCGTCGAATGACGCCCGATGGTGGCAACACCATTTCTGTGAAGGACTCGTTCAAGACGAAAATTGCCAAACCACAAACGTTCCTGAACGAAATCTTGGGCGTTGCACCGATCGATGCGTTGGCATTGTGCAGCGAGCTGAAGCCGAAAGAACGCAGAGAGCGCATTCTTTCGGCGGTGCAATTCGTCATTCCGGAAACTGATGTTCGTGCGTGGGCTGGTGCTGACGACATCAGCAGCCTCGTCAAGACCAAGAAGCCGGATGGAAGCCCAGACCTGGACCGTCATGGAGCGATCGTTATTGATGAGATTACGACCGCTTATTACGACCGTCGCACGATTGCGAACAGGGCGGCTTCCGATGCGGCGAAGTTGGCCGCAGACGCGCAGACTGCAATGCGTGAAAAAGAATCGGCGTTTCGTCAGAAGGCACTTGCCGCGAACATGACCGGCGCTGAGGCCGAACGGCTCGATTTGGCAAGCGTCGAGCAATTGCTGTCGGTCGCAACCCAAGAGCACGCTGCTCTCACCGAGCGGGCAAAGCTCGCGCAATCAGCCGCACAGCAACAAACAAGCACATCGCAACGAATCGACGCGTTGCGAGCACAGCTCGAAGAGTTGCAGGGGAAGGTTTGGCACGTACAGTTCGAGGCCGAGGAGCGTGCGGCAGGCAAAGCGCATGACGATGCTTGCGCCGCCCACGAAGCCGCAGAGCAGGCCGTAGTCGCTGCACGTCGCGCATTGGCCGAAGCCGAAGAGCGCGAACGCATCGCCCGGAGCACGCGATCGGAAACTTTCGCAAAAACACAGGAATGGGTCAAGCGCCGTGAAGAGATGCGGAGAAACGAGCAAGAAGCTCGGTCGATCTCCGAACGAATCAACGAGCTGCAGGGGATTTTGTTGAGCACATCTCCAGTCGCTCCGAAACCGGAAGAGTTGCAGGAGGTCGATGTTCGAATCGTGTCGCTCAGAGCCCAAGTCGGTCTTGCTCGAGAAGCGGTGGAATTGCGAAAAACGCGAGGCGCTTACGACGAAACGCAAAGCGCTGCATTCCGTGCCAACCAAGAAGCTGAAAGGCTCGATGCAATCGTGCGCCGATGGCAACGTGAAATCCCAGCGGAAGCGTTTACGCGATACGGTGGCATTCCAGGTCTGTCGTTCGGGGATGACGTGGAGCTCGATGGCGTCCCGATCGGCCAACTGAGCGGTCGCGAACGACTTGCGTTCTGCATCGAGATTGCTCGGCGTGGCAACTCACGTTCGAAGTTCATCGTCCAAGATGGCTTGGAGGCCGTGGACAGCGACACGTTGCCGTTCTTCTTGTCCCAAGCCACACGAGATGGGTATCAGCTCATCGTCACCCGCGTGACCAGCGGAGCACTCAACATCGTGCCGATCGACGAGTTTTTGGCGCGAGAACTTGGAACCGCAGGCGCCTTGAACGACATTTTCACCGAAGAAAAACCGGCTGCATAGGTTGCGCGGCTTAGCCTATGTGCTAAGTTTGAACGATGTTCCTTCGTTCCTCTGATGCCGATTTCCTATCATCCCCCAAAGCTCCGAGCATCGCGGGGCCATTCGAGATGCACAATCACGGACCAAGCCGGTTCGATCCAGCCGATCTGAATGCGTACGTGGACGGTCAGCTCCCTGGCGGATGGGAGCTTTGGGGATCTGTCGAATCGGTACGGGCACGCACGGGACATGCCAATCTAAGGTTCTGGGCGATTCGCTCCGAATTCGCAGAACGCATGGAGGCTGGTCGATGAGCAACGATAGCACTACTAAACCAATCGAGTGGGTTGAGTACCCGCAGGCGCCGCCCAAAGCCGAAGGGGATGGGGATGGGGAACCGTGCCCGCACTGCCAAAAGAGGCTTCCGCGATTCGAGGTTCGTCCCACAGGCAGCGGCCTCCTGGTCCGTGTTAGTTGCGTACTTCCGGCGGAAGCGCTGGAGCCCGAGATGAATGGCCTCTGCCAACTGCTGCAAAGTTTTGTGTATGGTCTAGGCGGCAAGAGAAACGGAAAGTCCAAAGCGAAGCGCCATCGGCGCAAAAGGAAAGGTGTGTGATGGCCGAAGGGTTCAACCGTGTGATGCTTCTTGGGAACCTCGGCGCCGACCCCGAGCTTCGATTCACCCAAGGCGGTCAGGCCGTGCTCAATCTGCGTTTGGCAACCACGGAGTCGTATCTCGACAGGGATAAGGTGCGACGAGAGCGAACGGATTGGCATAACGTGGTGATATGGGGCAAGCGCGGGGAGGGGCTTGCCAAGATTCTCGCGAAGGGTTCGTCCATCTTCGTCGAAGGGTCGCTACGCACTTCGAGCTACGATGATCGCGACGGCAACAAGAAGTACAAGACCGAGGTCATCGCGTCGAATGTCGTCCTCTCGGGGCGACCACGCGGCGACCAAGGCGTCGATGAGAATGCTGGTGGTGGCTATCCGCAAGAGGATTACAGCGGCGGGCCTCGAGAATCACAAGGGCAGTCGCGTGGTGGCCGTGGTGGTGGAGGACGTGGCGGTTATTCGGGCGGGCAACAGCAAGGCGGTGGCGGCTACTCTGGCGGCGGTTACTCCCGTGGTGCAGCGCCACAAGCCCCGCCTCCGCAAGCTCCAAGCAACCAGCAGCATGAGCCACCGCCCGATGACTTCGGCTACGATGGTGGTGACGATATTCCGTTTTGAGCGGCGTCATGCATTGCTCGAACTTAGCCCATGCGCTAAGTTATGTGCATGAACACTTCCCATCCTGAAACCACCGACAACAAGGCCACCATTCCAGCTCCTCCGCCGCTCGAAGGCGTCTACGGGACCGCCTTTGCTAACGCCTCGGAGTCATTGTTCATGGCGATCGGGGCCGCTGCCAACGCGCTGAAAGACCCCGAGTCGTGGAAGGAAATCAACGACACGAGCAAGTTCAATCCGTTTGAGGAGCTGCTCAAGGTTGCCACGGCCTACGAACTCGCCTGCCGTGGCGTCATCCGCGCGCACAAACCGATCTTCGACAACATCCCGCCCAACGATGATCCGAACATTGGCTCCGAGTCGTCGCAGGAAGGTGCCAACCAATGATGCTCACGTCCGACCAACGCCACCTCATTGGGCCGTACGTGTCGAACGTCGGGGGCATGGTGTTCGCACTCAGCGGCTTGCCGGAAGAAGTCATCGCTGTGTTGTTCGCTTATTACAGCCGAAGCCGCGATGACCTTCGCACGAGCCTCGCACGGCTGCTCGCCGACAAGGAGCTCGCGCTCGATGACGACCCTGACGATCCGCGAGAGTTTGGTTTGGCCATCGAGAAGGCCCGCGCGTTTCACGAAAAGTGGGTGGTTGGGTATGGCCATGCCTCCGTCGCTGAACATGCCATCGTCCACCTCGCAATCGAGGACGTCAGCATTCTGGCGTCGAAAGAAATCGAGGACCTCCGGCTCGCGTCGTTCACCGAGAAGAGCACCCGCTACGTGGTGTTCACGGACGGCAGCTTCCACCAGCTTTGCGGCGAATTGCCGGATCACCTTGGAACGCAATACGTCGATTCGTGCCGACGCCTATTTCGCGTGTACTTGGATCTCATCCCAAAGGTCACGGAAAAGCTGGAGGCCAAATACCCAAAGCAGGAAGGACAGACCCAGGCTGCGTACGAATCCGTCATTCGCGCACGCGCCCTCGACTTGGTGCGTGGCCTGCTCCCGGCAAGCACGTTGACCAGCCTTGGGCTTACCGCGAACGCGCGCACGCTCGCGGCTGGCATCTCAAAGCTCGGTGCAAGCAAGCACGAAGAGGTGCGTGGCATTGCACGGCAGATGCGTAAGGAAGGGGCTTCCGTGGTTCCCACGCTTCTGAAGTATTCCGAGCCAAACGAGTACCGTGACAATCTCACGACGCACGCCAGGTACATGGTCGATGAGCTTGTTGAAAAGGCTCGTTCGCGGATGTTTGAAAAGCATCCGTTGGTAACGGCGCTCAACGAGTCGAGAGCACGGAACCCGCTTCGATTCGTTCGGCACGACGAGAATGCTGCTCTCCAAATCGCGTTGGCTCTCGCATGTGACGGCCAATCGCCAATTCCAATGGCTGAAGAATTGGCCGAGGCATTGGCCTTGTTTGTGTATCCGGATGATGTTCGTGGGTTCTCCGAACAGACACTTTCCGATAAAAACATGGAGGTGGCTGTCGCCGTTGCCAGGGATGCTCTTCTTGGGCGCGGCCCGCACGATGCAGCACCGCGCGCATTCGAGCACGCGAACCTGACCTTGGAGATGGACATCGACTACGGTGCGTATCGCGACCTCGCGCGCCATCGGATGCTTTCCCCGGCGCATCGGCTACTCACGTGCGACCTTGGCTATGTTGTGCCCGAAGGGCTTGTTGCCATGGGGCTCGACGAAGACTACCGGGGCGCGCTCGACGAAGCCGCTCTGGTATGGCGGAAGATTCACGCATACGACCCGCATATCGCGCAATACGCAGTCCCCCTGGCATACCGAACACGGGTGCTCTGGACGATGAACCTTCGCGAGGCCATCCACATCATCGAGCTTCGCTCTGGTCGCCAAGGGCACGCTTCGTATCGCGTGATCGCGCAGAACCTCTATCGCAGTATCCAGTACCTTTATCCGTGGCTGTCCGACTTGATTCGAGTCGATCTGAATTCATACGAGGACGCCCGATAGGAGCGGTATCATGACAGGCGCCAAGCCCGAACGCGGCGAGGGCCGAAAGAAAAGCGGCGGACGAAAAGGACGAGTTGCTGATCTTGCAGCTACGAATGTTCCCGCACCCCCACCAAACGAACAATGGCATCCCGATGCCGCCCGCATGCGAGCACGGCGAATGATTCGGGATGCCATACCCAACGAAGAAAATTCGCGAGCGAAGTCATTGCTTCAGCGTGTGGCTGCTGGCGAGTGCGACACATTGGAAGGATTTCGCGCCGAACTTGGCGAAGTCATTTCACCGATCGAGCTCGAGGAAGCCGTGGCGTATATCGAGCTTCAGGCTCGACGAGCTGCTTCTGAGCGACCTCCGCTCGTCATTCCAGCACCGCCATCACCAACGCCAGAAACGGAGCCAGCCGATGTCACCGCCGCCGGAAGCGCAGAACACATGGAGCCTGTGGAGGCACCCAGGGACGAGCGCGGGGAAGTGGCGACAGATACCCACGAAGAACGAGGCGGATGCTCGTGCGAAGTACCAGAAGGAACGGGAGAAACTCCGTCAGGGAACGGTGGAGTTGCGGGATCCGATGGGAGTGCGCAGCCTTCACACGACAGCCCCACGCCTCCGAGTGAGGTGGTAGAACGCGCACCCAAGCGCAAGCCGCGACCCCGCAAGACTTCGATTCCAACGGGCAGCTCGTTGCCCGTTCCACAGGCGTATTACGCAGTCGTGGAACTGCCACCGGAAACGGCGCCCTCCCCAGAGCCAGCAATCGTGAACAAGCAGGGTGTGTCCCGTGGATTCTGGGCGGTGTGGTGGACGGTGATCCCCCAGCTCGATGCCTTGGAGCCTCCCGATGCGCTTGGCGTGTACGAGGGAGCCAATTGCGCAATCGAGGCCATGACCGAGGCCGATCGAGTTGCTCGTCGCGAGAAGGGACCTCGGGCCTACGTGAGGCCATTGCATCCGAGCTTCGCACACAAGGTTTACCGTGATGGCATTCAAAAGCGGCAAACGTCCATGACCCACGATGGCCCTACAGCGCTTGCCGCATTCGGGTTCAAACCGCCGCACGACTTCACGGTCATCACCGAGAAGCTCGTCACCATCACCTACCGCCGCATGCTCGTCGCGCAACAAGTGCACCCAGATCACGGCGGCACCGAAGAGAACTTCATTCGCATGACCAAACAGCATGGCGTAGCGATCCTGTTTGTCAGGGCCATGAGGGAGCAGCTCGGGCTTCACCATGTTCCTGACGTCGCGTCTCGACGCCCAAACATGACCGCGCGCATCCGTGAGTACCTCACACAGATCGCGGTAGCAGGCGCAGATGCCGTGTTCCCTGGGCACACTGATACCTTGCGCACGTACCACGACGCGCTCGAGCGCAAGGGGTTCGTCGAGTACGTCGAGGGCGCCAAGGACAAGACGGTGCGGGTCACGCGCCTTGGGCGCGAGATGGCCAAGAAGTTCGCCGAAGACATCGAAAAAAGCGCACTGTCCGTTGATTCGTGACGATTTTGCTTGCAATGTGTTAGCCTATAGGCTAAGTTTGCAAGATGCAAACACACTCTCTTTCCGCTTCCACAGACGTCGCTGGCGCAGTCGCGTTATCCCTCGTCGGACTGAAGTGCACCCCCGTTCGAGTCGGCGTGTCGTTGACCGCGGCTACTCCGGGCATGCTCAAGATGGGAGACGACGTGTCGTCTCGTGAGACGCGCGTGCGGGTACGGAGCGCCTTGACGTCAATCGGCGTTGGCATCGACGACGTGAGCCTCAGCGTCCATGTCGACCCAGAGCCGCGCAAGCCGGGAACCTCATTCGACGTGGCCGTCGCAGTGGCCATCCTCCGCGCCATCGGAACGGCGCGGCGGGAGACCATGGGCAACGTCGCATTCGTTGGCGAGCTATCACTCTCTGGTGCGGTTCGATTGTGTCGGGGCGTGACCAGCCAAGTCCTCGGCGCTTCCAAGTGCGGCATTAGAACCATCGTCGTCCCGCAAGCTTGCGGAGCCGAGGCCGCGTCTGCGGCCGATGGGTTGGATGTCGATGTGAGGGTTGCGAGCAGCCTCGGTGAAATCGTCAAATGGCTGAACGGCGAGGCCGAATTGGCCAAGGCTCAACGCTCGACGCATGTGAGCAGTGCGGATCCGGTCGACATGTCCGACATTCGTGGGCACGCCATTGCCCGGCGTGGATTGGAGATCGCTGCTGCCGGTGGACACAACATCCTATTCATCGGCTCGCCAGGCACAGGCAAAACGATGTTTGCCCGCCGTATCACGACGATTCTGCCGCCCATGAGCGCGGCGGAGTCACTTGAGACCACCGAGCTTCATTCGGTGTCCGGCCTCCTGAATCCGGAGCACGGCACGGTGTCCGTCAGGCCGTTTCGCGCACCGCACCATACCATCAACACCCACGGACTCGTAGGCGGCGGGGATCCTGTTCGCCCCGGCGAGCTCTCACTTGCCCACAACGGCGTGTTGCTTCTCGATGAAATCGCGGAGTTTAAGCGCGGAGCCATCGAACCCGCGGCAACGTTCGCACGCGACGGCGAAGTGACGATTTGTAGAAGCTCCGCTCGAACGAGATTCCCCGCGTCCCCGATGCTCGTGCTTGCCTCGAATCCTTGCCCGTGCGGATTTTATGGTGCTGTCGGTCACGTGTGTACTTGCTCTGATGAACGCAGAGCCGCATACATCTCGAGAGTCTTTGCGATGCCATTTCCGCGAGTCGACATCCACGTGAACCTGAACGCGAGCGCGGCCGGCCCGAAGGGCGACTGCGAAAGCAGCGAGACCGTTCGGCAACGTGTGAGTGCGGCCCGTGCCGCGCAGCTCGCTCGCTTCAATGGTCGCCTCGTGAGCGCCAAGTTGAACGCTTTCATGAGCCCGCTCGACCTCGAGCACGCGGCATGCCTCGACGATTCTGGCCGGGAAGCTTATCTATCAACCGTTGAACGTTTTGGGTTGGGTCAGAAGACACGCTCAGCATTGCTGCGCGTCGCCCGCACCATAGCCGACCTTGCCAATAGCGAATCGATCAACGATGCGCATTGGGCAGAGGCGACGTTGTTCTGGCCGCAATTCGCTCCCGGCGTTTCGCTCGCAGGAGTCGAGTCATGACCACCGTATTGCAGAATGACGACGAGTTGGTCGCGGCCATGGAGCAGATGAAGTTCGTCCAGATCGACGGTCTCGACGAAGACAGCTCCCAGCAATTTTGGTTGATCAACCTGTTTCACGAGCTGTACGCGAATACGGACCAGGACACGGCTGCTTTCGGCGCCGAGTTCTACGTGGTGGTGCGGAACATCTTCGAGGGGAAGGTGCCGACCAAGCTCGTGTACTTGTGCGACTTCAAGGCCGAACTCGAGAAGATGCTCAAACAGAGGCTTCCAGATGCGTGAAAGTGATACCGTTACCAAAGAGTCATTCGTCCAGATTCTCGCGAACAAGCCGGATCGAATCGACGGTTGGCCTGGGTTTGTTGAGTTCAAGGTGGAATTCGTGCCCGGCAAAGGCGAGTCTGGCGACCAGATAAAGTTCGCGGTGGTGTTCGTCCTGCCATTCGATTTCCACCATCTTCCCAAAGGACAGAAAGTCGAAGCGAAGATGTTCAGCAGTTGCTACGACCGGTCGTTCTATTGGTGCTATCGCAAGGCTTGGCAATCACACGGGGCTTGGAAGGGCTTCATCGACTCGCTTTGGAGGATCGGCGTATTGAACGTTGCTGGGCACAGGATGCCCAAAGAGTTGGCCACGCCAAACCTCCAACCAGCGTGGAACCAATGAGCACAACAGACTCAAAGACACGTGGCGCTGCCAAGGTGCGCGATGTTATCGCCGATGAGCATCGCACGATGCAAACTCGTGCGTACGATAGAATTCGTCCGTACTTGTCGGGGGCGCTGCGTCACCTGCGGAGAAGCTACCCCGCTTTCCAAACCGTCGTCTTTGATGCGGAACGCACTGGGTTTGCCTTCGTATTCGGAGACGGTACTAGGCATCACGAGGCTCCGGCCGCGTTTGATTCTTTTCGCGAAGCATGCGAAGAGCTTGCTCGCTTCGCAGAAATCGAATGGCTCACTGCCGATGATCCGATATGGCAGTCTTGTCGTGGGACTCCGCAGCCAATGCACGTCATTGAGCAATATCGCCACGTTCATGACATCGATTGGCGATTTTGGATGAGACGCACATTGCGCGATGCGCGGTATTACATGCGTCAAGACATGTACCGTCGCATGGTTTATGGGAGCCACAGACCTGGATACGGAAAACGGATTACCACCGAAGACGGCGCAACGATTGATGAGTGGGTTGATCCCATCGAGCCATTGATCGAACGTGTGCTGCGAGAACATGGGCCGCTCAGCATGGAGCCGCTTCAAGAGCGTATTTGTGCAATCACGAAACAAAAAGCGATTGCATTCTACGTGTGGGACGTGTTGTGCGCGTGCGAGTGCCTATGCAAACGTGGCGTGCTGCGACGAACGAATCCGAACTCGTCTGAGATTGACGCCAAGTTCTCGATCCGGAGCAGAACTACAAACCCCACGTCAACATAGGCGTCAATCGCAGCAACAAGCCATATTCACGGTGGAGTAGGACATGCCGGCTATCGATTGCAAAGAAATGTGTGGAAAGTGCGCGGAGTGCACATTGCTCATTTGGGCATTGCGAAATCCAAACGGCTGCAAAGGCTACACGCATCCGTGGACAGACGAGATGCGCCGGCAAGAGCGAGCCGTTGAAAACTCGCGAGATAGCGTCGGCGTCATGAAAATGTTGACCACCACGATGAATACTCGCGGCGTGAAAGGCCACATTTTAGGCCATTACGGGCAGTTCATTTGGCGTGTCGATGGTCGAAGGGATCGGACCTCGACGATGGCCATTTGTTCGAAGGCGCTGCTCGACATCCTGGAGGGACGAGACGCAACCGACGCGGTGCACGAGGCATTCGGCGTGGTCGAGAACAACATCCTGATGCGCGCGGATGGGCCGGACCTGTCCGCTGAACGACCGTTGCGGGTCGTACGCAAATCGGAGATCTCTGACGGTGAGCAGTTGGCTCGATGGCGGTCCGGCAAGGGTCTTGATGGTTTGACCATTGAGATATCGAAAATTGACATGGCCACGGTTGCTGCGCTGCATGCTTACGCAAATGAGCTCGAGCGGATGGGTGGCGATCCACGAACAGTCGCCGAGATCCGAGCTGTTGCCTCCGAGTTCTTCTTGTACGTAGGTCCAGAGCTGCCATCATTCATGGGCTGAAATGACCATTCGCATCTACACATGCCGCGAATTGTTCGCCATGGCACACAAACATCTGCACGATATCGTGATGCGCGACCTCGCCGCAGGCCGTGATCGGAATACTACCTGCGTGTTCCTGGTCGATGTCGAGGATCCCACCTGGGCGGCATACGCAGCGAAGCTCAAGCCCGATGGTCCTCCGGTCTGGGCAAGCATCCGCAGCAGGGGCGGCAAGCCATTGCTGTGGGGCTCGGGCCAGAAAACGGAGTTCGCTGAGCCTCTCGCAGGCTACGACCGCGTGCTCAAGACGCTGGCCGAGGATCCGGGTGAGGGGATCTTCCACGCCATCATCTTCGGTCAGGGAGGGGTGCTGGTGCTTCCGCTGGTCCACGCCGAACCCGCCACCCAGGACAGATAAGGACCAGATCACGTGCGCAAGGGAAAGAAGTTCCACCTCACCCCCGCAACAGCGGCGTTCATCACGGAAACCGGAAAGCCTCTCGCAGGAAGCGAGAGTGCGTACGTGGAGGCGCTCGTTCGCCTCGAGAAGGCCAAGCCCAACCCGCTGCTCGCCAAGTTCATCGCCGAGGTCCAGGCGGAGCTGGCGGAAGGATGCTCGGCTCGAGGCGTGGCCAATGTGGATGCAGCCCTCGCGGCTCGGGGCCGTTCGCGTCGCAAGAAGCCGGATTAGAAAATCGACATGGGTGGCGTCGATTGTCATGGACACGGGTCCACGTCCATGGTAACGTGTCCGGAAATGAACCGCCAACGAGCCCGATCCAATCGCCTTGCCATCACCGTCGACGAAGGTCCGGTTACCGTCATGCCCGCTACGCCAGAGAGCGGCTTCCGCATCCCGCCCCCGCCGGATGGATTCGTGGCCAATCCAAGCGGTCGATTCCACACGACTGGAAAGTTCGTTGGCGACATGGTGCCTGTCGTTCCGGCGCGGCGTCCCGACTTCTTCGACAAGCTCGCAGCCAATGCCCGCACCAACCCGGCATGCACCATCCGACGGGCCGATCAGATCGATCTCGACGGTGGGCTGGACGCACTCGATGGGATTTGCGACTTGTGCATCGACGGACGCTTTCACTCGCACCCGTAATCCACTTGGAGTTCTTATGAGCAGAGAAGAGAAGCTTCTAACGCTGCTGAGGCTTGCCCTCCCGGCGCTTCGTGTGTCGGTCATCTTGGGTCGGAGCAAGCCGAGCAAAGAGCGAAGGAAGTGGCTCGCGGACGAGGTTGCTGCAGCCATCAATGCTGATGCGAGCAGCGCCGTGGACGCGCCACAATGCTCGAATCCAGAATGCGACAACGGGAGTGTCGATGAAGGCTACTGCCCGACGTGCGAGCAGGCTGTCAGCAAAACCTGCCCGACCTGCAAAGGGAATAGTCCAAGCGCTCCTTCGCGATCGACTATCCCCGAGAAAACGCCGTGTTGTGACGCGTCGTGGCTGTGGCGCCAAATCGGCGGCATGCGCGTCTACCGAGAGTCGAATGGGCGAAAAGTCTACGATGCCAGGTGCAGCAAGTGCCAACGCCTGCACGAGCTGGATGGCGGTCGATACGAAACCTACGAGGAATGATTCGTGGCGAGCACGTTGCTCTCGGCGATCCGCGACCCATAACCGTGATGGGCGGAATGACGATGACCAGGAACCAGTGGTGCTGGATTGCAGCAACGATGTTCGCAGCTTGCTTCGCCATGCCGTTTGACGGCAACGCCCGCGCAAGGCCCGAGACGAACTGCACTTCGATCTACCGAAGCAGCCGAGAGGCTTGCAATGGTGCCAGGCGCTCGTGCGACGCTGGCAGTCCGTCCCAGCGTTGTGCTCGAGATGCTTGCTCATGCAACTACGACGCTTTCACCAACTGGGCCGCATGCGTGCAAGCATCAGGTGGCGATGTTCCACCCGAGCATCTCGAACTCGCGAGACAAGCCTATCTGGAGGCCGTTGGCCAATGACTTCATCGATACCTGATCGCGGAGCAATAGCCGCGCCTGACTTCGGCATTCAGCCCGCAACGATCGATACTCGTCGTCATTTCCACGGCGCGTTTGGCCATGAATTGACCGAGGTGTCGGCGCGGTGGATCGTCTTGTTCATGCAGGAGAAAGGTTCGTGGCAGCCATTCTCGCAGGACGAGATCGACGCTTATTACCATCGGTGGCATCGCTCCGAGTCGTTCAATTTCAATCGACTTGTCGAGCCGCAACTCGTTGATGTTTACCACGGCAGCATTGGCGAGAAGACACCTGAAGGCGGTGGCTTCGTCGTTCTCGGCAAGGACGGACTTTACCGGGTCACGGAATGGTTCGTCAAAAACTGCTACCGCGCCGCTCCATCGAGCGGCGTCTTCAAGCTCAATAGATAGGTTACAGGGGATTCATGGAAGCACATAAATTGCCGGCCCCGTTCCACATCGCCGAACGCGCATGGGATTGGCGCAAAGACATGCTCGGCCCACTTGGATGGAAAAAGCATTGCCTGGCGGTGCTGAAAGACGACCTGTTTGCCGAAGACATTCCCCCGCAAGAGAACCTGTATGCATGCGGAGCATTCGGCGTAATGGCGGCCAGAAGGTTTACGCAGTTCATCGTCTGGACAAACTATCCGGATCGAATGCGGGTGTGGCTCGAATGGGCCATCGGCGAGTCGAAGAGGGAGGGGCGGTTTACTGCCCCCGCCATCTCTGATCACGGGGCGGAGTTGTTCGCTCGTCGCGGGGAGCAAGCCACGTGTGACGGCCTTTATCGAGCCTCAAATCGAGCTGCTGGTCTGTGGTATCCGCTCGCCAATGTGCGTCTCGCCGCAGTGGTTCGGACGCAGGAAGAAGTTCTCGCGCGGCTTCCCGAGCTGATGCTGTGCAAGCATGAGCAGTGCATCGTGATCGCAGATCCGATTCATGAGCACCTCGACATTCGTTCGTGGCTCCATCTGCCACCGTGTCCCCAGCATCCGGGGGAAGTCGCGGCTGGGTGGGGACGCCTCGCCTGCGATTGCCGGCCGTACGTAGAGCAGCATGCCAAAGACCAGAAAATGGGTGCAGTTGGGTGGATCGTCGCCGGAGGGGCCTACGGGTCAAACGCAAAGCGCTGTCCTCTCGATGCTCTGGAATGGCTGATCCTCCAGGGCAAAGATGCTAACGTCCCGGTGTACATATCGCGCATTGGTGTCCGACCCGTTCTCGGTGAGAAGATGAGTTGGTCGCCGGCAAAAATTCCGCAATCGAATCCACATCCATCGCGCCAAGGCGAGTGGGTTCTGCATGCGCCCAAGGGTGACGATACCAATGAATGGCCCGGCGTGCTTCGCGTGCAGGAGCGCCCGAACTGGGCTCGCGTGCGTTCCGCCAAGGCAGCGTCATGAACGCGACGACGCTTGGTCGAACGCTGCTGTTCGCCCCGCCAGACATCGAACAGCAGAATGCTGTTTGGGGTGCGAACTGCGGGCCTGGCGCGTTAGCCGCGTTGATGGGGATCAAGGTCGCCGACGTCCGCCCGTTCGTCGAGCATGCGCAAGGCGGAGCATTCTCCGGGTACATGCATGCCGGCCATCTCATGACCGTGTTGACCTCAGCAGGCTATTCGCCGCGCCGACGGAACAACAAGGTTGTAGGTGCGGTGCTTTGGCCCGCGCAAATGGGTTTGGCGGTTCTCCAGCTTGACGGGCGATGGCTTGGGGATGGCGTGCCGTTCCCGGTCCGATTTAAGTACACCCACACGGTTGCAAGTGCCGAAGGTGGCGCGTTGATTTTCGACGCGAATGCTGGAGAATGGCTGCCGTTCGTCACATGGAACAGGCAAGTCATGAGCGATGTGGTGCATCGCCAAAAAGGTGCCACCGGCTGGCACACGAGCACGGTCATTGACGTACCGTTCGCCAATAGGAAACCGTCATGCAATTCGGATTGAGCTTGGACATCACGTCGCCCACGGGACCGCTCTCGCCCAAAGGCTGGGCTGGCTCGGTTGACTTTTCTGAGGACGGCCTTTACCGATACGCGCTCACACGCGAATGGTCTGACGGTGAAGGCACGGCCTTGTTTTGCATGGTCAATCCGTCGAAAGCCGGCGCCGATAAAAACGACAATACCGTCACGCGTGTCTGTGGGTTCGTCCGAGCCATACGAATTCGTAAGCTTATCGTCTGCAACCTTTTCGCGTTCATCGCCACGGACCCGAAAGACCTTCAGATGGCAGCGAACGCTGGCGTTGACGTCATTGGCCCAAGAAACGACGTGACGATCGCCGAGCATGCGGCGAAGGCTTCACGGATCGTCGTGGCGTGGGGCGCCTTCGATTGGGCTCGCAACCGCGCATTGCAGGTGTGTTCCGACGATGGACCTCTCGGCGGCCGAACGCTCGAGTGCCTCGACATCACGAGCGATGGGGCTCCGGGGCATCCGCGACTCTTGCCGAAGTCGGCGGAGTTTCGATCGTATTCGATGGATGATTTGATGCGGTGGGGCGCAGGCAAAAGCCGAGGACGTGGAAAGTCGTGAGTCCGTCAGGTCACGGGATCATTGCTCGACGACGGAACATCGACTCGGCGTTGCCGATTGTCCGCAGAAATGTCCTCGACGCTGACCACCGTGCTGTCCATCGAATTCAGCTCGTTCACCGCAGGCTTCACGGGGTCCTGAGTCCGCGCCGCTTCCAACACCTTGTCCGTCGAAATGTCCACGGGTTTGGGGATGGCCTCGAGCGTTGCAGGTTTGGACTCGATCGCCTCGACATCGTGATGATTTGCGGCAACGGCCATCGTCATGGCAAACGCTGCCATCATGGCAAACAGTGCTCTCGTTTGGTTCTTCATGGTGCTCCCTCCAGTGGCTCGGTGGCCATCGGCGAAGCCTGCATGTACAACACGACCGCCTGGTTGTCGAGACAGGTCGAACGACGCGCATGAATCGGAAGCTCTTTCACGGTCCAAACCAAAATGTTTTGGCGGGGCTCAGCGGTGGGTTTGTCGACGTGGCCTACATCGACCCTCCGTTCTGCACCGGGAAGAACTTCGGCGCGTTCGATGACCGGTGGAGTTGGAACGATTCGTCCGCCGAGTTGCTCGCTGGGTTGCCTTGGCGAGCGCAGGCCGTGCTCGAGCTGGCCGACTACCTCGACGAGCCCGACCCGGTGCGGGCGTATCTTGTCGAAATAGGAGCCCAACTATCCGCGGTGCGACGGGTCGTGCGCGGGTCTGGCTCCGTCTGGGTTCACGTTGATCATCGCCTCGTGCATTGGGTTCGCCATCTATGCGATGTCTTGCTCGCGCCGGCAAAGCTCCAAAACGAGGTCATCTGGAGATACCGCAGGTGGACGACACGAGCTCGTAGGCTTCAGAAAATGCACGACGTGCTCCTATGGTACGCCGGCAAGGGCGCCACGTTCCACACGCTCTATGGCATCGAGAAGCTTGCGGACTCGACAATGAAGACTTTCGGTGGCAAGAAACAGCGCGCTGATTTTTCGCGTGGCACGCGCCGGCCTGGTAAAGAAATTGCCGTCTCGCCAGGACCGGCGCTGTCTGATGTCTGGGAGATCAAGGTTCTTCCCCCATCAGGACACGAGAGGGCACGCGGTAGCGACTACCCCACTCAAAAGCCCGAGGCCCTGATCGAGCGCGTGCTGCGAGTCTCATCGAACGAAGGGGACATGATCCTCGACCCATGCTGCGGATCTGGGACGACGCTCGCCGTTGCCGAGCGGCTCGGGCGGAGGTGGATCGGAATCGACGCCAGCGAAGTGGCCATCGGCACATCCGAAAAGCGACTCGGCGTAACGCGATCGCAGGTTGCATAAAATCGTCTGGTGGATGGACGATTTCTGTTGCAGCATGTTAGCCTATGGGCTAAGTTTGCACCATGTCACAAGTCCACGCCACGCCCGCTCCGAACAGCCACATGCGCAACTGGGGCCGCGGTCATGGGTACGCGTTGGGTCTCGAGCGGTCGAAAGAGACCTCTCGCGGCGAGCCGGTCTACGAAGACCTCCTTTGGTTCGCTGAGCAGAGCTGCGGAGTGGCGTGGGTTGATGCGGATGTCGCCGCCTTTCGGGGCGGCATGGCGGATGGGAAAGGAGCTGCGTCATGACGAGGATCAGCATTCGGCCCAAGAAGCTCGCGGATATCGAAGCCGCCTTGCCTGGGTTCAAGCGGGTTTGGGAGCGAATCAAGGAGCGCACCGAGAGCGACCGCCGCTGGCCGAGCGGGATCACGTTCTGTGACGAATCGACCCAGGTCCACATGAACGACAACGAGAGCGGTCACCGCTTCGCTCTGGACCTGCGCACGATGCAGCTCGGCGCCGACGACTACCCGCTCTCCGGCGGTGAGTGGGCGGTACAAAACACGCCTCAGCACGACGGCGCCGTTGCGGGCATTCCGGACGGCATGGCCGTCGTGGATTGCGTCTGGAACAAATACTACAAATACTTCTCGATCACGATCACCGTGCGGCCCGGAGCCATTCCGGCTCAGCTTACGAGGGCGGCGTGATGGGCCTCAAGACCTGGGACCAGTTCGCCAAGGAATGCCGAGCGAACATGCGTCGCATGCCTGCTCAATTCGCCAGGCCGTGTGCGCAATGCAAACGTCCGATCGCCGTGGGCGATACCATCGTAAAGCCCTGCTATGCGCCGGATAAAGGCACAGGCAATCGTGGCATTTTTTGGTATTGCGAGGATTGCGGCGAGTTCCAGCAACGCGGCGTCGACTGCGGCTATTTGGCAGGACAAGGCCCGTGGCTCACCCAAGCTGACCGCGACGCGTTCATGAACAAGCCCGACGTCAAGGCGTGGCTTGAGGAACACGCGCGACGAAAGGGGCTTCTGTCGAGTGTGTTTATCGACGGAAAGAACGGCTTGTCGAAATGACGTTCCGAACGATTCGCAACGGACTCCAGCATGAGCTGCTGGAGGAACTGGGGTTGGCGGACGTGCACCCAGATATCGTCCATTTCGCTCGCCTCAACGGATACAGCATCGCGGAGGTCGAACGCGTTGTCGATGAGGTGATCGCCGCTTCCGATGGGCGCCAACAGCACGTCACGACCGAGGCCGTCGTTGACGCACTCCGCCAAATCGAAGCCGTCAAAGCCTACGGTGAAGAACTGAAAGCGGAGCGGGCTGCTGCCGATGCGCAGAATGCGCCCAAGCGCAAAGATGCACGGCACGAAAAGAAGTGGGCTTACCCCAAGAAATTGCGCAGGCATTGAAAGGTTCGGCGATGAAACTTCGCATGTTCATCAAGCGAATGGTTGTTCATGAAGAACTGGTCCGATCCTCGTTGACCTCGAGCAACATCTCGCGCGCCGACGCGCGCGCACTTGGTTACACGAACGAAGAGACGGAGCGCATGTGGCACGATCATCGCGCCACGTTCGCCGCCCAGGCTGATGCGATGGGCGTGTCGCAGTCCGACTATGACCGCATGAACCGCATTCTCTCGGATTCCGGAAGGCTTGGTCGAACGGCTCTTGTGGAATACGTGGATGCGGTGGCCCGCCATTATCGCGACGAAGACTGCGTTCGCATGAACATCGAAGGGTACAACTTCGTTTTCGCGCGCGGGAGAGCGATGCTGCGCGAATCAGAAAGTGCGATCTGGGAGCAGCGCGTCGCCAAACTCCAGACATCTTGTGCGCACACGGCACGCATCATTGGCGGGACTCGGCGCCGACGGAACGCTCGACGCAAGTAGCAGCGATCCGTTCCGGGTCGCCGTGGTTGCTCCTGCCAATCTTCGCCCCTATTTACGTCGTGCGCCACTGCCGTGGCGAGAACGTAAATCATGACCTCGGGTGAACCAATGAAGCGTGTTTTAGGTTGGTTGGTAGCAGTCGGCGCAATGTTGATCTGCGTGGCGTTCCCGCTCGTCGCCGGAACTGCGGCCATTGCAAGCGGTATCGCCGGATGCTCATCGAATGCCATTTCGTCTGGTCCTGGAAACGGCGGGGCAGGTGGCTCCAACGCGTCGTCATCGTCCAGCGCCAGTTCCTCATCCAGCTCGAGCAGTTCGTCGAGTTCCTCGGGCGAGCCCATACCAACGTGCGACGGGGAAGTCGCAATGACGCCAGGGTATGGCGAAGCGGGCGGGTACTACGAAGACGGCGTGCTCGCCTGCCTTCGATTCGTGCCGTTGTCCTACCCATTCAAAGTCGACAGCTTCACGGCGGCGTATTCGAACGCGCCTCCATGCTCCTTGGTTCCAGATATGCTGTGGGCCATCGGCACGCCGGATCAGACCACCGGGTTTGTCTGGTCTACGCCTGTCCCTGCGCAAATGGGTGGCGTCGGAACGTTGGCTGTTGGGCAAACGCTCAATGCCGGACAAGCCCTGTTCGCGTGCCTCAAGCTCGCCTCGCTCTCGACGTCGGAACGCTCTTGTCCCACGGGCTGCTACTTCCCCAGCACGGGTCAAAACGGCGATTACTTCTGGGGCGATACGGCGCCGCCGGATGGCACCATGGCTGGGGGCCTCGTGCTCAACCCTCCGGTTCTCGAGCCGTTGTCGGTATCGCCTACCGCAACGATTGCTGCGAATATCGGCAATGACAAGATCGGTCTCGTCATCGACGTGTTCGAAGCGCCATGATAGCGTTCACGCGGTCGAAGGAATCGCTCCGATGAGTCCCAGCCCAGAAGCATCCGCGCACGACGTTGAATTGGCCAAGCAGGCTACAGAATCAATCGACGTGTCGCGGTTCCCGCTTCCAATCGTTTCGAAGGTTCGGGCAACGGCGCAAGGGTTCGTTTTCGAGATCGGTATCATCGCCACCGAACGCGACAAGGCTGGAACGAAGCGCCAAAAATTCGCAGCAGAACACGACATCTCGTATGAAATCGTCGAGCAATTCGCGATGTGCGTCTCGTTCTACAACGAGGATCGCGACGCCGCTGTGCTGGGCGTGCTCGTCGAGCGAAGCCTGGAGTTCATCCGGAAGGTCGTGCTGCACGAGCTGGACGAATGCACCTACGTACGCGGGGTCCGCATCTATGACCCGCACACCGATCGGCGCCGGCACGACGCACATCCTTGAAGGTTCATGGGTGCCATGACGCACGTGCGCCGCCGAGCAATTCCACCGTCTGTCTGAGGTTGGCGATCTCGACCTCGCGCATCAGAATCTCGTTTGCGGCGAAGTGGCAGAAGACGTGTCGAAGCGCCGCTATCCCCGCCGCCTGCGTTGGGGCCTTAGCCATGATCTCCAGCATCACGTCCTCTGGCGGCAACATCTTGTCGATGTCCACCATCGTGTCCGGTTGTTCGTCGTCGGACGGCTTCTCCGGCTTCTTGGTCACGAAGAGCTTCTCGACCTTCACGAACATTGCATGAGCAGCTCGTGTCGTCTTTCCGACGAACTCGGCTTGAGCTCGAATGCCGCGGGCCTGATCGGGGGTGAGCTTCTTGGGAACCGGGATATCGCCGGCATCACCATGCACCGTCGCGATGTAGACAGCGAGTGCATAGAATCCGGCCTGCGCCGCGAGCGGCATATTCGCCTCGTTGCTCTTCGGGTTGCATCGGTCATAAACCGACCCGTAGAGCTGATAGAGCGCCTGGGGTGCGCACGCCGCTCGCATGGCTACATCTCCACCGGTTCGCGGGGAATGCAGTCTGGGCAAAGCATGCTGGGTTCGCCATCTCCCCCGGTGCTGTGGTCCCAGCCTTCACCTTCGGCCTGGACCGCAAACGTTTCGTTTTCGCAGGCGGCGCACTTGACCATCGAATCGTCCACGACAAACTTCACTTCGCCTGGCAGCCGGATGATCGTTCCAGGTGACGCCTTCTCGGTCTTCTCGAGATAGACGGAAAGCTCCGCGGTGGTCACGGGGAACTTCCCTTTGCCATCACGCTGGAACTTGAACTCGAATGCGGCTTGTACCATCCGCTTAACGAATGACTTCGGAAGCCCGAACGAGCATAGGCTTTTGCACAGATCGCACTTCGTTTCGGTGGTTCTCGGCTGCGTCATGCATGTGTCGCAGTAATGGTCTACGGCATTGTTTGGTCGTGTCATTGTTCCTCCGGCAATGGTTTTCCGCCGTCGTCTTCCCAACGATGAATCGGCTTTTGACGCAACGCTTTGCGTCGTGCTTGTTCTGGGGCGACCCATTTGTGCGCAGGACATGATGGATTGAGTTTGGGTTGCCCAGGATATCCATCGGGCCATGTGCATGTGCAGACTTTCGCGTGGCCCGGCGGGGGCACGAAGTACGCGACTGCCCCGCACTCATCGAGCAAGTCGATCAGTTCCTGCAGCATGTCGTGAATTTCATTGGTCATATCGATTCGGATTTGCTCTCTGCCTCTGGAGCTGGCTGGCCACCATCATCTTCCCAGCGCATCAGCGCTCGAACAAATGGTCGATTGGCGAGCCTCATGGCATGCGCCATGCGTTTGTCGTGGCGGCAAGTTCGCAGCTTGGAACGCCTCCTCTCCTGCCACACACGGCCTCTCGATTTTTGCGAGGTCTCGAAGGTGCACTCGTGAGTCGTTGCCGGGTGCGGAATGGTCAAGCCCAGCGCGATCATGATGCGCCGTTTCGCGTCTGCATCGGACATGTTTATTGGAACGCATACGATCTCAGCGCCATTGCGCATGGCCTTCGCAGCCGCAGCTCGCGCCTTGCCCGATTTGGACCGCGAACTTTTCACCTGCAAAAGTTTGAACTCGCCCGAGCACATGCCCACGACAAGATCGATTCCGCGTTCGTGATCTTCGTACCGTGTACCACGACGAACGCTCTTCACGCCTGGGCATTGCAGCGCGAGCAATGCGACACGGCGTTCGGTGTATTCGCCCCGTGCCGCGCCGACCAAGCCATGATCGGGGCGGTTGGAACCCGGAGCCAATGCCAGCTTTCTGATGGTCTCGTCGTCGAGGGTGCGTATCTTGTCCTGGGGCCTCACGGAACCTCGATACCATCCTCATGAAGAAGCTCGCGCAAAGCTCGCTGAGGTTCCTTGGACCTGGGGTACTGGAATTGCGCAGCGACCAACGCGCGATATTCACGGAGGCGTTCGAGAAGGTAAGCTGCATCCTCCGCAAGCGCTGGCATCAATTCGCGCGAAGCCGCAATGAACGTCGCGTTTTTGCGCGCTCGCCGATCGGGGATACACGGATCGGAATCGCATTCGGCGATAGTGCCGTCACCACCCGGAACGGAGCCATGAAAGCAGCTCTCGGTGTTTTCTTGAGCCGGCCCCTGCATGACATGCGGGCTGCCCTTCCAGCGCACCCACGGGCCAGCGCTCGTTCCTTTGACCAGTTTTCTCGCCTTCTTTGCGCGAGCGGCAATGTTCTTTTCGTCTTTGACATTCGGTGTTTGGGTGCGCGTCTTATTGGAAGCGTCTTGGGAAAGCACGCTGAACCTCCGTCGGTGTTGGTTGGGTCATTTGCATCATTCAACTGTCCCGTGGCGCAAAGCCTTCGTTTCCGCACTCGTCCGCTTCAGCCACTCGCCGAACGTCTCGTTGGTGGCGTCAGACTCATCGAGAAACCGAAGATACCGCAGCTTGCCGCGCGACAGCTTTGGAGGCTTTGGGCTGTGAGTCGCGATGTATTCCTTGCCCGCATCGGTCACGCGAAACCACGGCCCGCCTCCTGTAATGTCGCTGGACGGATGCTCCGTCATGAGCCCATCGACCACGGCCTGGCGGCACTTTGCGATCGTGTTGCTGCCATCGCATTCCACGTAATGGTTTCTGTAATCGTCGACTTGACCTGGTTTACGGCGGCCGTATTCGTCGCGCCCAAGGGCATGCTGGAGAATCGCAAGCACGGATGTGCTCATGACGTCGCCCCAACAAAACCGTGAACCGCATCCGCCAATGCCTTTACGCGCCCAGCATCGAACACGCCGAGCGACGACTCGATGCCAGTCGCCACCAGGAAAGCGTTCACGTACGGCAGGAATTCGCCGACGTTATCAGGCGTGATTCCCGACGCCACCGCAAGCGCGTGCTCGCCAATCGCCCCACGCATCGCCTGGACCTTCTCGACGGATGGCGGCTGTCCTGTGGCGTCCCCGCTCGTGGTTATCACGTCAATGTCCAGTTCCGCAGCCATCGCGGCCACACGCCCCCAATCGTCGGAGGCGACTGCATGTTGGTACTTGAAGGCCACGCCACCAAAGAATAGGCCTCGCCAAGCCAGCGCCTCTTGATCACGCACAAGAATATTACGGTAGTGGTCCAACAACTTTTGCGACCACGACGAATCGAAGCCAGCATTGTCGGCCCAAATCGAGACTGAAGAGAATTCTGGCAACAACTCGAAGGCGCGGCGCCCAAATGAGAGCAGGTTCATTCCGACGAAGATGGTCTCCTCGAGTTCGGACGCGAGCCGCTGCACACCTGCTTCGCGCATGCCACCCTGGTCGATGAGGAACACGCCATCAGCCCCAGCATTCATCGCAACGTCCACAGCCTTCCGGGCCTGCGTTTCGTCGCAGCAGTGCACCACAGGGAGCAGCACGCGCGGCTTCTTGAACCTTTTCTCGATCTTGTTCAACATGGGTCCTCCTGCATCAAAGCATGTGCGAGCGATAGGTAGATGCGAGCCGCCGGAACAGTTCCGGACGCGGCAGTTCGTCGAGTTCTTTGCCAGCCTCGATGTGGTCGAGTTTGGGTTTGGCATGACCATCGGCCGCGACAATGAGAAAGTCCAGTTCGCCCTGAAGAACCATCTCCTGAACAACGGGCCACAGGCCGAAGATCGGGTCCTTGTCCTCCATGATTTGGCGGGCAGGCGTGGCGCCGCCATCGTGCTCAATTGCGTATTCGAGCATCTTCCCGAACGGCACGCTCGTTAGCAGTGGCGTTACGCCAAATCCGCACCCGCCAAGCTCACACATCGCGAGCAGGAACCCGCGGAAGAAGGTGACTCTATCCATGTGTGCCATTGGAGTCACGATATGCCCGACCTGTCATACCCAAGATCGACGAGCAATTGGTTCATGTACGATTCACTCTTGATGAGCGTGCGCGAGATGGCTCCCGACGTGCCGTTCGGAACACGTCGCGTGCCCGTCTTTTCTCGAACGTAATGGACAATCTCACCCGACCCAGCTCGAAATTCGTCCCAGACTTTTTCATCCGGGACCAACCACGGGGCGAAGTGGCTATACACCCATTCGCAATCCGGATCGTCTGGGAACGTCGAGCGCATTCGGAGCGGCAACCGAGCTGTGGTACAGTTGCGTAGTCGCGACACAAGAAAGTCGTACTGAGGCTTCTCAAACGTATCGAGGCCGTCAATGCCAATGTATTGAAAATGGGATCCGCCGTATCGAAATGCGTCTTCGAGATCTTCGGAGATGCCGAACTCGATGCTTGCTCCGCTCGGGAACGTCCATCGCAAGCGCGTTTGATCGTACGTACCTCCGACGAGAGCGTACAGCGTGTGTGACATTTCAACAGCAAAAGCTTGTGCCGCGTCGTAATGACGGCGCAATAGCAGCGCGCAATACCGCGAATGCTCTATGTGTTTGGCCGCTCCCCACAGTAGAGCCCACGTTTTCCCGGCACCTTTGCCGCCGCAAAACCCGGCTTCGATAGCGGTCGATTCGATGAATGCTTCTTGCGGTGGAAGTGATTTGGCTAGCAGGTCCAACAGGTTGGTCGCGGGGCTCATCAGGACATGATGTAGCGGCCTGGACGTCCTCCGCCAACCATGTGCTTCGATTTGGTCAGCGGTTCTCGATGAGCTCGAGCTTGTACACGCCAGCACGGGTGATGACGTGCACGCTCCAAGAGCGCTCTCCGGGCGGGCCGCCAACGATGACCAGAATCTCTTCTGGCATCTTCACGTCCGGGGTTGAGACGTTTTTCCTGCTCCTCGCGATGTCCACGGGGCTTGGGGTAGGGGAGCCGCCGGGGTGCGAGTGCCATTCGCCGAGCATGATGTGCTGGTGCAATCGCCATCGCTCCGCGCTCATCCTCGACGCGAGGTCGCCATCGAATACGCAGTGGGTTGGTCCCGCTCCGAGTACAGCGACTTCGGCCTCCATGATCGTGGCGGCCGTGGCCTTCCCGCTTCCGGTCTCCCCGGTCAAGACCCCGAACAACGGGCCTGTCGTCTCGTTTGGGTGCGCCGCATCTGCCGCACGCACCATCGCTTCGACGGCCTGCGGATCGATGAACACCGCGAACCCATGACCGGAATAGACCTGCACCCTCATGCCACTACCTGCTGATCGCGTGAAACGCCTGCCATCCGTTGAATGTTCCTGGCAAGCAGCGTTCGAATCGGCGCGTCATCATCATCGGTCAATGCCGCGCGAAAGATCTCCACGGCCTGCTTGTGGGTGATGTTCTTATTCAGCTTGGTCGGCTTGTCCAAGAGATCCGTGCGCGACTCGATTTCATTGCAGAGTCGCCGAGCGGCTGCCGTGGTGATCGTGCGGATCTTGACCCACTTAGATGCACGCCGATCGAGGCGATCGATCTCCACGTAGTCGGTAGGCTGCATCTGGGACTTCACGTGGGCTCGCCCCGGGCACGTTTGATCAAGCCGGTGAGGATCGCGAGGCAACCGTCATAGATGGGTCGGATGTCCTCGCCGTGGGCCAATTGTACGCAATGGCTGCCTTCTCCGTGCTTCAGGTCCAACCACAATGTTTGAGCATTGTGGGGACCATCGGAGCCACGAAGGTCCAAAAATTCGGCGGCGAGCTTCTCGGCTGGTACGATCTCGGGCGCGTTCGGCACGAGCGTCTTCAGGAATTTTCGAACTACGCGAAACTCATCATTACGGAAAGATGATGCCGCGAACACGCGCGGGTCTACCGAAGTGATTTGCGTCTCGCCAAGATTATGCCCGTTGCACCGGAGGTACTCAATGCATGCTGCCTCGGTAAAGCACGCCGTGACGAACTCCCAATGCTCTTTGTATGCCGTGCGAGTCCACTGGTCGGGCACGTCCCCAGACTCTTCCCACACTTCCTCGAGACGCGCATGCTCCTCGGCATCGGCCTCAGCATGATCGTTTTCATGGTCGATCCACACCACGACATGCGACGAGTCGTAGTCCGGGTCTACGCCATAGATGCGCTTCTTCTCCCGGACGATGAAGATCGGCGCGTCCGTGCACCTGTTGTCTTGGTTGCGGATGTCCTGTCCAATGGCTTGAAGCAGCTTGTATTGCTCCATGTCCATCTCGACCAAGACGCGCTGCGGAGCGGGCTTTTCTGTCGTCACGATGCCACCTCGTCGCCTTTCTGTTCGCTGCTGAATCCTGCGACAAACTGAGCCCAGTCCTTCTCGCCGAGCATCTTCGGGACGCTCAAGTAAATCCAGCCAATGTTCGTGTCGATCGCGACGTCGCACGGCTTTGGATTGTCTCGGAACAATACGAGCATCGGCACTGGCCTGAGCAGCTCTCCATCGGCAGAAAACGCTTCGGACCAAAACGTCGGCGACGTGATCGCGATGGCGACACCAATCGGCACGCCTGTGACACGTTCCTCCGTGTCTTCGATCTTCGCACCCTGCTCGACGATGGGGAACAATTCGATTTGGCAGTCCTGCGGAGCGCGCATCAAAATGGTGCGCGGGAACCGACGATCACGCGTCAACAGTTGTCCCAAATGCTGGAAATGTTCGATCACGAAAGCTGGCAGTTGACCATCTTCGTGAATGAGCGCTCCGGCGGCAAACGACGGACTGCGCGAGTTGTCCGGCAACGACAAACCGAGAACATAGCCACTGCTTTGCACGCCGCCCCGATACCCGTATTCGTCAGCCACGTCGAGCACGGTCTCGGCCGCCGACTTCCAATCGTGATGCGCATTCAGGTTGCCGAACTTGGCGACCATGACGCCGCTCGATTCGAGCGGGTCATAGCTCACCAGGAACGGGACTACGCCATTGCCCCACCATCCAGCGTGCAGGTTTGTCTTGGTAATGACGTACTTGGGGAACTTCGATCGAATGCTCACCGTGCCTCCTTGTTGGTCATGATCGCAAACTTCGCACCCGCCCCCAAAACCCGGAGCAGGCGATCCACTTCGCTCTTGGCATTGGAGATGCGGGCTTTGGCCGGGTTCTTCGCGACGGCCCATGCCTGCGACAATGCGCCCAGCGCCTCCCGCATCGACTTGACCAAATCCTGTGCAAACTGGGATGTAGTGAACGCTTCGTACCCAGGCGGCGGTTCGCCCAGATCATTGGCACCGTCGCCACCCATAGGGCTGACCGATGTGCGATGAAGCATTGGCGTTGGCGCGAGCATCAATCTCACGAAGTTTGCTGCCTGATCCGGCGGCAGTCGTGGATTGATCAAGTCTTGGTGATCTGCGCAGCGCATGTCGCACTCCGCGCCATTGAATACTGCGCAGTCTTCCCAATGGCGAATATTCGGCTTGCTATCCGCGTTGCGGGGCTGGCGAATCTCGCCAACGACTGCGAGCAAATCATCCAAGTCGCTGAGCATGCCGCGAACCTCGTGTGGCTCGATGTCGCGCCCGACGTCCAGACTCTCTTCGAGATGGCTCATGCGCTGGCGGATCTTGTTCGTGTCCACGGCGACTCCTCGATTGCGTGGGCGTGCAGCAGACCATCGGTCTCCGCGCGGTCTTCCATGAGCTTGGCGAACAGGGGCGAAGTCAATGCGAATTCGACCATGAGCGATGGCGTATTCGTCGAAATGACATTCACGTCTGCGCGAAGACTATCATACCAACGCCAGACCTTTTCGAATGCCGCACGCCTCTCGAAGATGTCACGCTCCGCGACCGGACCACGTGCCTCGATTCGCGACCAGCAAACCTCGAGCGGGGCGCTCACAATGATCTGCATGTCGGGCTCGGCTGCACGTTCGTTGAGCTCGATGAGCCTGCTCATAGGCACCCCATGAATGTGGTGCTGATACGCGAATGAACTCAGCGTGTACCGGTCGCACACGACGATCTCTCCCCGCTCCAACGCCGGGAGGATGATGCGCTCGAGATGCTCCGCGCGGTCCTCGGCAAAGAGTTGCGCGAATCGATCGGCGCTGATCTGCGCTTCCTGACCCCGAAGGATTCGGCGAATTCGCTGACCTATCGCTCCCGTTGAAGGTTCTGATTCGAACCGAGCAACGTACCCAAAGGACGTGCACCGCTCCACGAGCGCCTTCGCAAAGGTCGTCTTGCCGGCGCCGTCTGGACCTTCGACCACAATGAAGATGCCACGTGTGCGGCCCGTGGGGTGCGACGGAATGTTCGTTCTCCCCGCGGTCGAACTGGCCAACCTCGACAGGTAGGAATCGCGCCGAGGGTCGAAGGTGATGCTCTTTCCATCCGGCGTCAAACGCACGCCCGACATCAAGCCCAAGTGGTGCACGACGATCGGGACCGATTGCAGTGACACGGCTTTCAGCGAGCAAAGGAACGTGCCGCAATCAATGCACTCGACGAATTCGCCGTCACCGTTTGGCGGGTGCACACGTCGGATTCGAGTGTTGTGCACCGTGAGTATGGTCCTGCAATCGGAACAGATTGGGTTGTGGTTGTTCATTGGTTCGTCGTGTCCGTATTGTTGCGGCCTGCGTGCTCCGCGCGAATCGAGGCCCCACGCTCGACGAGCTTTTCCAGGTTCCTCATGACGACAAGCTCCAACGACGAGCCCTCCGCTCGCGCAATGAGGTGCACCCGCGCCACGAGTTCCTCGAGGCACTCGATGACCGTCTCCTTTCGATCGTCTCGCAAAACCGTGTCCCGGTCGCGAAGGTGCTTCTTGAAGCATTCGGAGATGCGACCAGCTCGCACAACCATGGCCCGAGCCCACCTCCATGGAAACTCACGCGTCGTCGTGAACAGGGTGGACTCGATGCCATCTTGGACAATGGTCGCCATCGAAAGTTCAAGTTCGTCGCAGATCGCGGCGACGTACCAAAGCACATCGCCAAGCTCGCGCTCGATTTCAACCGATGCCAGCCGTGCATGGACGGCCTCCATGACCTCGATGGATTCGCCGACAATGCCGAGGTAGATGATGGCCCCACGCCGCATTTCGGGATAGACCGCGAGTCGGGCGGCTTCGGACTGGTACGTGACGAGATATTCGTAGTTCGTCACAGCACCAACCTCGCGTCGAATGAGACGCTCAGATCGTCCGCGAGAATCGGCAGCATGCCGTCATCGACGATGTTTGCCCGCACGTCGTCCTCGGGCAATCCGGATTTCTTCGCGATGTGCGCGACGAGTCGATCGAACTGGGCCACCTTCAATCGCGACAAGTCGAGCAAATAGACCGACTGCTCACCAATGCCGTCAATCGTTGCCATCACGGGCACAGGCGATTTGATTGGCACTGAGTCATCGTCGAAGACGGCCTTCCAATCCTCGTACCGTGGCGACTTGGTGGAGATGTGCGCCATCGTTGGCGCAAGACCATTGCGCCTTTCTGTTTGGCTCAATTCGGTTCCCTCCTTTGGAGTAACAAGCGGGTGCTGTCGGGTCGGACGCGCAATCAACTCGGCCGTCCACGACCCGCCAGCGGACGGGGCGGGGCGAAGCAGGACAACCTGCCCCGCGCGATGCCCCCTGCGCATCATCTCGTCGAGCGTAACGGGTTGGTCCGGAAGAGTTGCTTTGACGGGCATCTGTTGAGTCTCTCTTAGCACATGGGCTAAGTTTGCTCGGCCATGGGTAGACATAGCCGAGCGCACCCCTATCATGGGGTGTATGGATGCAGCAAGCAACGAGCCTGGACGTAAGAATGCGCAGATGGCCATCGTTGGCATGTTGTCGTGGTTCGAAGCACTCGAACTGAAGGTGTCACCAAAGGCCATGGTGTGGCTGAGAAAGTTGATGGCTGCATCCGAGGCAGTCCGCTATTTCTCGGATCCGAGCATCGACCGTCCTCGTGGCTGGCATCCTTTCAACGGGCACTACGATGTTTATGGGGCCAGCATTGCAGAAGGGGAGGCTAGGATCTGGCTGTGCCATGAACTCCAGACCTCGAACGCTAGGTGGCCAAAGTGTGGATGTTGGCCACCTAAACAACAAGGTCCTCGACTGTTCTATCGGAGCACCAACGTCAATGGTAGATAAGCCCATCACCAGATTCCGAAGTGGCATGTACGTGCAAGAAATCACAGGAACCGAATTGGCCGTTGCGCTGCATGAACATGCCATCGGTCCAGACAAGGCGGCTGGCTTTGACGCCGTGCTTCAGCAGATCAACATCGGGTTGGAATCCATCGAAAGATGTCCGCTTTCATGGGGTGGTCCGGAAGCCCTAGAAATGCAGATGTTGCTCATGGTCGAACTGCGACAACGGTTGCTCCGTCCACGGGCTAGCGTCGCAAATCGCCACGAGACACGGCGAGCCTATATCTCTTGGATTGCCTCCGTTTATGGCGAGCCAAACTCTCGATTCCTGCACGACTTGTTGCGCGAGCATGATGCATTGGATCAGTTGCCAAAGCTGCTCGCCGACTTCGCGCGTTGGATCATGACGCAATACCCACCCGAACATGACCGCATACTGGACACATTTGGCGCAGACATTACGGATGGCGGTGAGTGCGAGAAGTCGAAGAAGGCTTGACGCTTCTCGCCCGCCTGCTAGAAGAACGTCCTACCAGAAAAGACGCTGACCTGTTCCCCCTTCTTCGCACCCCGACAGGCTCGAGATTCCCTCGGGCCTGTCGGCTTTTGTGGGTCAGGCGTCACGGTTTTTCCTACGCCGAGACCTCTCCGGGCTCGAACAGCTCGTCGTCCTCGGCCAGCGGATGAATCATTGCGACACTTCTCCTGCCTCTTTGGCCAATACGACATTCTCGGGGTAGAACCCCAACGGCCACTTCGTCTTTTGGGCATCGAGCTTCACCCAGACGACACGTTCGGAATCGAGCAGCTCGTGCCGATTGTCCCGATCAACCGCGCCCGGTTGACCTTTCGCCAGGATGCGAGTTCCAGGCTCCAGACGATCCGAGCGGAGTCGGTTCCACCGCTCTTGTGCCTCAACGATTGCTCGATCTGTCAGGCCGGAAATGACCAATGTGTCGCCAATGGCGATCTTGATCATGGGCGTTTCATTGCCGCCGCAAGTCAGCAGATGAAGCTCGCTCGGAATGAGCATGTGCAATCGCTGGAAGTTGCCGGCCCAGTCATCGCCACGTGCAACCCGCACGATGTCGCCATCAGCGCTCAAGACGTCGAAGCCGTGTGACGCCAGCCACTCGACGACGCGTCCGAATCTTTTGACGCCAATATGGTTCGTCATCACGCACACGCAATTGTCGGGGTCCCGAGAATGTATGCCGTGGCCTGCTCCACGAGAACCATAACGGCCTGCGGAGTCTGGACTTTGACGCTGGGCGGAGGTGACGTCTCTCGCCACTTCCGCACCTCGGCCACGACGTTCTCGGGCCAGCGCAGGATGGCAATCTGCCAAGCACGGGCAAACCCCATGGGGATGTGAAAGTTGAACAGCCCGTAGGTCCGGCAGTTCAGCACCACGGCTTCCGCGAGCTCGTAGGCCCACGCCGTTCCTTCCTCGCGGAACCGGGCCAACGTCGCCTCCGGAACGATCGAGTCCTCGAATAGCTCGTGATTGTATGGTGCGCGTGGCGACTTCAGGTTCTTTGCTGGTTGGCGCATTCAGTCCACCGGGACTCGCTGATCTCATCGGCTTGCTGCATCGCAAGCTCTTGATCGACGAGTGCCCTTACAGCTTGTGGGACTTCCGGCGCTTGGTCAACGTCCAGGTCACACGCCAGCCACGCGCGCACATCGGCAACCACGTCCTGGGGCCATTGCAATACCGCACCATACCAGGTGAGCGCCGTCTCGAGGCCAATCTCGTGCTTCACGATGCCGACACGCGACACGTGCCTTACGACAGCTTCTGCAAGCTCGTAGGCCCATAGGCTGCCATCTTGACGGAAGTGCTCGTGCATGGATTCGGGGAGCATGTTGTTGTCATTGGTCTCGGGCGAATCTACCAGCATGCCAGGCGGCGACACCACGACTTCCGCCGACCAACATCGACGAAGAGCTGAGAACGAACCGTCCCAGAAAACATGTTCGCCCTTGTACATGCCAACGTGCTCGAACGTTTCCGGCACCTGCCTATGACCGAGCTTCAGTTCGCACAGAATGCCGGTCAAATGCCAATTGTCGCAACCATCCGGTTCGGGCGCCGGCACGACCTGCATGCCCATGTCCAACAGCACTCGAACCACGTGCTCTTCGATGAAGCGGTCGCATTTCCCGCAATGCCATGCGCCACCAGACACCGCGTCGAGATCCTCGATCTTGCACCCTCCGTCACATTCGTGTGAACGATCCCCTTCGGTCGATTCGAGCCACGCGTGACAATGCGCGCACTCGTACCAGGAAACGCAGCCTGCTTGAGCTGCTGGATGTTTCCGCAGACGGATCTGATTGACGCGCTCGTCGAAGTCTTCTCGATCCCAGTCCTCTTGAATGAATCGGCGATCGATCGAATGCATGGAATGGTCGCACGCGGGGCCGCCGTGTTTCAGAATCTTCAGCGCACCATCGGCTTCGACGACAGCCAAATGGCACAGCGGGCCGAATCCGCGCCCATCGGAAACACATGAACACACGGGTGGGGGCGGTGCGTCTTCGCCGCCACTTGGCTCGGCATCGTCATCGAATACAACCTGCGGGATCGAAGGTGGTTGGCGCGTCTCGGGTTCGTTATGGCCGATCTCGCCGTCATCATCGAAGTCGTGCTCGTAATCGTCTTCGTCATCCTCGAAATCGTCGTCCTCATCGCCAGCGTCGAATTCCACCCAAGCTCCGCAATGGTAGCACTCGTGCCAAACCCGGCACCCTGCCAGCGCCGCGGGATGGGCTTGACGACGCTTATTCTCCGCAATGGTTTCAGGATCTTCGCCAGACACTTCGTCATCATCGAATGCGACGACGGTGCCCAGATCGGTGAAGTGGTGCGCTCCGTCCGAGCACTCCCCACATGGTTTGGGACAATGGGGCTTGCCGCCATGCTTGCGCCCATCTGCTCGTTCGCACAATGGGCCGAGCGGTTCGTCCAGCGTGCACGTGCAAACTGGCTCCGGAGGATGCTCTTCGCGCTGTGGTTCGTGAGACTCGCCCCAACCAACGAGTTTACCGACGCTCATGAGCTGCATCACGACGCGTCCGACGAGTTGGGTTCGCGGCGGATCGTTGTCGAAGGGGACGTTTTTCTGAATGACCTCATCAGCTTCGTCGAACTTCCCCTCGGCAATCAGCTCGCTCGCGCGTTGCCAATGGACCATGTCTGGATGTCCCGTGGTGCGCGATTCGTTAAGGCGGCGGATTGCGTCGTCGAAACCATCCGTGGCGCGATCGTCGAGTTGCATTCGGAATGGCCATGCCATCGATCCACCAACCACTCCGGCCTGCGCATCCATTCGATCCGAAACGTTGCCGAGCACGGCGTCAAGCGCCGCATGTCGTTGACGTGTTGCGTACTCGAGTTGAGCCTCGACCACTGCGCGATTTATTCCTTCACCGCTGAAATTGTGCGAACCAATGCTGAACGTGCCCAAAACGCTCCCATGAAGTGGGCGTCTGTTGAGGAACCCATCGTCATCCACGGGCAGTTCTGGAACCTCGATAACCTTACCACCGTGTAGCTCTGAGACTTTGGTGATCTCGCGATACCCATCCATCGGCTCCGGTGCAGGAGACGCATTCGGTATCGTGTACCGCGGGTCGATTGAGATGACGAGTGGCGCGCTCATTCCAGGTCCAATCATCCCAATGCTGGATGGTTTGCCAATGCTCGCACGTTGCGCATCGGTCAATTCGATAGGCTCTGCATTCGCCAATGTGAGTTCGGGCTCTTGGGCACCAGCTTCGAATGCGCCCGCGTCTTGGCCATCAATGCGCAATCGGAAGCGCTTGATTCGTGCGTCCGGCTCCAAGCCTTCGACGATCATGCGATTGGCATTCAATGCATTCAGTCGAAACGAGCCCGGGTCGATCGAAATGGCCCTTGCGCGGAGTCCGTGCTTTTGTTGCAGGAGTATGCCGAGCGCCTCTGATTGCTCGGCCGTCATGTCGATGCCCTGCATGAATGCCTGGGCTTTCAGGCGAATGTCTTCAGCGGTGTACTCCCGAATCCGATCCGCGGCATCGTCATGCACGACAGGTTCGAGAACGACCCCGAGAATGTGATGAGGCGCCGATGGATTCTGTGCTGGTGCGGCAACGTCTTCGTTCTCGCCAGATCCAAACTGCACCTGCGCGCCGGATGGGAATGTCCACCGCTCCGGAGCCGAATTCGATGCACGAACGGCACGCTGTTCGGCAACAAAATCTTTGACTGTGGAGCCGTGCGCAATGCGCAATTTGCCAGAATCGACAAGTTCCTGGACCACGCGCTCCTGCTCCTCAGCAGACACGTCGTTCAGCGCCTCGCGCTCTTCATCGGACAATGACGCGACAAACACCTTGTCCGCACGCAACTCGTCCAGCGTTGCGCCGCGCAATCGGGTAACACCAGCTTGGAATGACGCGTCGCGTTCGATGCCATCCGCCAACTCGGCGGTGAACCACGGGATCGTTCCGGGATGAATGACTCCCATCGCCAGCGGCCAATCAGCATGAGACAAGGTGTATTGCCCGCGCTCGAGGCCAGAGTAGTCGACAATCGAAATGCCAAGAGCCTCGCCGGCCTCGCGGAGGTTCAGCTTGCGTGCGACCCGGAACGCCCGGAGCAGCTCGCCCAGAATCGACCGCGGATAGGACGGGCCTTCGACGATTTGGCAACCGGTGCTTCCGCTCTCGTCGAAGCTGCAACCAATACCGTGGGACGTGCCGTTGGGCGGGACGGGGATGAGCGTAATCGGTTCGTCGAGTTTCACTGGTCGTTCCTCGTATTCGAATCAACTGCTGTCATTCTGGGAACGAGTGCCGCCAATTCGGCAGTCGTCAATTCGTGTCCTTCCCGGAATACCCAACACGTTCCGCCTGGCCCAGGATGGCACTTTTCTTCGTGGTCGCAGTATACGCAATTGCCCGACATGCCGCGTTCGTAGGTCTTGCATGCGGCGTCCGGCGGCTCATGTGATGACGAGCAGCACCTCATTGCGCGCCCATCGAAACAGGACGCCCGAGCTTCTCGGCGACAGCCTTCATGTCCTGCCAAACCTCGCGCTTACCATCCGGCACGCGAAGGAGGTACGCAGGGTGAAACGTCGGCATCACGTCGATACGCAGATACCCAGCCGACGCAGACGTCCCCTTGTATTCTTGCCACTTCCCGCGAAGCTGTGTGATGCCGGTCTTCGTGCGAAGCAGCGTGCTCACAGCCGTGGCTCCCAATGCCAGAATGACTTTCGGGCGGACCTGTTCGATCTGCTGTTCGAGGAATCCAAGGCAAGCCCTGACTTCATCTGGCTTGGGCTTTCGATTCTCGGGCGGGCGGCACTTGACGACATTCGCGACGTAGACCTCGGCACGGGTGAATCCAATGCTGGCGAGCATCTCATTGAGCATCCTGCCGGCGTCGCCGACGAAAGGCTCTCCCTTCCTATCCTCGTCCGCTCCGGGGCCTTCGCCGACGATCATCAGCTCCGCGGCATGACTGCCGGAATCGAAGACGGTGAGCTTACGCGTCTCATGCAACACGCAAGCTGTGCACGATGCGACGGTCTCACGAACCTGCTGCAACCTAACCAATGCTGCGTCGGTACTCATGGGTGCTTCGCAACTCCTGTTTCTTGGGCTTTGGGCGCCACGCCCCAACGACGAAGTTGCCGGGGCTCACGAGGAGCAGATGGCGTGCTGGTAGTCCGACATGCTCGTTGATCTTGTTTTCATCGCGCTCGATCACGAAGGCCCGCATGACATCGTACGCCTCGCCCTGCAACTCCACCTGGAACTTTCTGTGGTCGTTCGGTGCGACGAGCAACGTCCATCGGTCGAATACTTTGCGATCCGCCCTCACATAGTCCGTCACGCTTCCGCGCACAGGAAGCTTCCGTGGATCCGGGTTCCACCCTGCATTCGCGGCTACGCGCAACAGGTCCAGAAACATGGCGGCCTGCCGTTGGCCCTTCAATGTTTCGCGCATGTAATAGAGCTTCGCGCGTGCCGCCTTGGATATGTGCAATTGGCGAAACCACGACCGAATTGTGGCAGCGTCGATTACTTTCATGGCTTCTGCATCCGTTTCGTATTGTGCGAGCCCAGCAATGGCCTCCTCGCATAGTGCAGGATCGAACCACTTGTTTGGACGTGCCGGATTCAGAACGGATGTTTCGCGGATGGTGCTGTCTTCGTCGGGTTTTCCGAACAGTCCGTAGATGCTCATGGTTCGTCCTCGTAAGGTTCGTCTTGGTCTTCGTCCTCGGGCGTCTTCCCGGCCACACCGAATGAATCAATGATCTCGTCGGTAATCTCGAACTCCCCTGTCCCGTCGAGCTTCAAGCCGAACAGCCGCGCCACTTCGCTGAACGCCGGAGTCCCTCGGAGCTTCTTGATGATCGACTTGACGATCTGCCGGATCCGCTCGCGGGTCATGTTCATCCGCGTGCCGAGCGCATCGAGCGTTTCCCCGCCATTGTCGGCGATGTCCAAGGCGCAGGTGAATTCCATCTCGTCGAGCCGCGGCGTGCCGTCAGGACCGAGCAGATGCGGGAAGTTGATCTTGATGTTACCGATCTTCGTGACGTCGAGAAACAGGTGGAATTTGCACGAGATGTACGGGCATGGCCGATCGTCTTCGATGCAATCGCCACGGGTCAATGGGAGCCGGCGACGCCCGTCATCCGGTTCTGCAGCTCGGGCTGCTGCAATCTCCCTCCGAGTTGACCGCGCGATGTTCAGCGTTTTGGCGCGGGGAAGGGAACGACGCTCCCCGCGCGTGCTCTTCGTTCGGCGCCGATGGGCAAACTCCTCGCCGATCGAGGCGTCGCCATGGGATGTTGGTTCGATTGCGCTCATGAACTGTCACGCACCCGCGACGGCCAAATTGTCGAGTGCTTCCGATATCGAGGCGGCATCCTGCTCGAGGAATTCCCGAGCCATCCGGAGTGCCGCCTTCATCGCCGTGGGCTCGTCCTCCAGATCGTCCGCATACGTCATTGAATTGCCCGCCGTACGATGCTGGTGCGTCGCGGCGGCAACCCATCGCCCACGCCGATACACCTGCAAATGCACCGGGCCGATATGCATGTACTTGCCGGTGCCGTGCGACTTCCACGTGATCCGCGGATCCGTCGATGTTTCCAGCAGCAATGGGTTGCGGCTGAACTTCCGCTCCATGTCCGCGAACGCCAAGACGTAGAGCTGCTGGAGAAACGCGAGCCCTTCATCGGTCCCCTCGCGGATTGCCTGGGCCATCGACTCCGCATCACGTGGAACGCTGCCTTCCTGGTTGAGGACGATGGTCTTGGGCGGGAGTTCGTCGAGCGCGTGGGTCACCATCTCCGCCCACTTCCGATGCAGATCGTCCGCGTTGCGCTTGAGCTGGTCGCGCTCCATCGACGTCTCGACGAGCTTCGAAGCGAGGTCCACATTCGCGTTGACGGACCATCTGTGCGCGAGGATCCGCCCTCCCATCAACCATACCGAACCCACGCTGCTGAGCGCTTTCTCGACGTCCGCGGGAGACGGGAACCCATCCGCTATGCCGGCGCAACGGAACAAGAAGAGCCCCCACGCAAGCGCCTGCGTCGCTGGCAATTGGATGATGCTTCGATCCGCAATGATCGTTGCAACGACGCCAGCTTCATGAGCGGAGCAGGTCACATGCTCGGGGTCCCGGATCTCGTAGCCCACTCCGTCCGCGTCGATGCCGCAAACGTTGCCTACAATGGGCTCCCCGTTGGCTGCAATTCGCAGCCCGAACGTCGGGGCCTTGGGTTGTTCGGAGGGGCGGGAGGGCGGATGGTCGTCACCAACAAGAGGTCGCATGCCTCAGTATGTTGGTGCTTTCTTCGAGCTGGTCAACGTTGCGGGCGTTCGTGCGCTTTTCGACGCTCTTCATCCTTCTCGACGAGCTGCTTGCGGAACGCGTCTCCCGCTGGACCTCGCTCGGTCATGAGTTCGGCAAAGAGTCGGCCCTCGGCTAATACACGCGGATCTTTGCTCCCAGTAACCTTGTCGACCTTGTTGTTTTTGAATCGAATGCTGATGGTTCGTCCCACGATCAATCTCCATTGGGCAGCGCGTTGGGATCGTCGACGAGTGCTGCCACGACAGCAACGTCTTCGGCGATTTGCGGGTCTTTTGCGGCCATGTCTGCGAGAGCAGCAAGTCGATTGGCGCCAGGTTCTCCAGGCCCAAAGACCAATTCTCGCGCTCGAGCGGCAAGCTGCTCTCGGTCGATGATTGCGGACAACGGCAACTTCGGATCATGTAACACGATGGTTGGTGGCTCGTGCTTTATGGGATCCGAAGATTCACGTACGTGGTCCAGTCCGTAGATCTTCGCCATGTCGACCTGGTGCCCATCGTTCAGCTTGCGCGCCATGTTCGCCTCGGCCTCGGTGATCGGCGGGTTAGCCGAAGGGTCTGGCTGCAACGAAGTGGCAATGGCGGGCTCGGGTGGCGTTGCTGGCCTTGGCAGTTTTTCCAGGGCATGCGGTGGAAAGGCGCATGATACCCCGCCATGGCAGTAGAACCGAACTCGAGTCTTGCCATCGCTGTCTCGCCCCTCGACCCTTCCCGTATAGCCGTAGTAGGCGTCGGTTTCGTCAATGACACCAACGGTCTCACCGCGCTCGAAGTCCGTTGGCTGCGCTGGCGATTCGGGCTCTTTGCTTGCTACATCTGTCCCACGAAGCAGGACCTCGACGTTGTTCAGCGCCGCCTGCGCCTCTTGGTCCTCGGGACGCATCTGGGCCGCGGCATAGTCTTCCGGCGATATTGGGCCACGGGTCCTGAGCGTGATTTCAGGTTTGATCGGCCTTGGGCCAACACGCTCTATTGCCGTCGCCAATGCGACCATCTCGTTCGCGCCGACATCCGCCTTCGGCCCCGTCACCGTCAGCTTGACCAGCGGGAATGCCTGCGCCTCCAAGACCCGGATCGTGGCAACGAGCTCCGCCCACTCCGGGTCCTTGGGGGTGACTTGCTTGCCGCGGAAGAGCAGCTCCGGAACCTCGTGCCGCTCGTGCTCCAAGGTTATCGGTGCATAGACATTGCGATGACCAGCCGCCGATTCCCACGCATCACCAAGCAGCCGAATACGATGCAACAGCGGGTCGAGAAGCGGCCTTTTCGTTGTGGCCCAATAGCCTGGGTCCATCACGATGTTGGACGGCTCGTAGCGGCTCAAAAGCTCGTGCGCGTCCTCGACGAGCGTCCGAAGGTTCTTCGGCTGCGCTTCGATCCGGGCCAAGTCTTCCGGGTCGCGTTGCGAGCGCGGAGTGACGGGGGCGAGGTCTTTCGGCTCGAACAGCACGCCGAGGCCAAGCTCGTTCTGGTTTTGGTCTTTCGGCGTCGATGCCCTCGTCATCTCATGCGTCTCTTCAAACGCTCGCTCGTCAGGGTCGCTCTCGTAAGTGCGCATCTGATCGATCAACCGATCACTCGGCGGAACCTTCAACTCGACGATGGTCGTGTATATGTGGATTTTGGTGCATGTTGCGGCGCCAAATTCGTATCGGCTTGGGGTCATTGCGCTGAAGTTTGTCCCGTAAAGCTGCGCTCGAATGGTGTAGTCTTCGCCTTGCCGCGGACGCACACGGACCAGCACGTGGGTTTTTGCTGTGCTCAATCGGTCGATTTTGGACTGAACCTTGCCGACCCATTCGTGCGTTCCTTCAATGTTTCCGAGGAGGCTCCACGAGCGGCATCCATCCTCGTCGAGATCGCCACGCGTGAGAATCGCGATGATCGCTCCGTCGTTGACGACCTCGCCATTCGAAAGGTCCTCGAAGTGGATTTGTACGCTGGCTTCGTGGGTGGCGATGTTCGAGTATGAGGCATCTGCATCCAGCGCTTGCACCCGATCGGCGACGGCGGTCCACTCTGCGCTACCAGGTTCCACGGGTTTGCCACGGAAGAGCAAAGTACGGTCAATGTGGGCTGAGGGTTGACGCGACGCCGATAGCCGAGGTTCTCCTTTGACCGGCCAATCTCCTGCCATTGGACGCTCGACGATCCTGCGCACCGCATTGGTCATGCTTTCCGTGCTCTTTGTTGCAGCATCGTCGGGCCGATTGTTTGTTTCATTCGTCCCGGTTGGTACGATCCCGCGTTCGACAACCACGGCGCCAACGGGTGTGACCTCGAGCTGAGCCCCACAGTTCGCGCATTTGATCATGATGTTTTTCACGGCGACCTTCTCCCGCGCCACCGTGTATCGCTTCTCGCACGTTCCACAGTGGAACCGAACGGTGCTCGGATCGTCTTGTGGGTCCTTCGCCTCCAACATTTCCACTTCGATTTGCACAGAGGCTTCGACCAAGCCCACCGCGTCGGGGGTGCTGACCCTCGCTGTCCCGCGCATGAACTGGACCTCGACCCCAGCGTCTCGAGGATCCTCGCCGTGCCGAATCCTCGCATGTGACATCGAAGATACGAGCTTCTCCAGTTGCTTTGCCGCCACGTCAATGAAGTCTTTCCCGCCATGCATGACGCCGCGTAAAACGCGTTTGGACTTCGCATCGGTTTCATCGAGCCGGCCCATGAGCCGAACGACGATGCCAAGCTGTTCGTTCGAGACGCGGAGGTACTCGTTGCGAGGATCCGAGAATGCTGCGAACTCCACCGATCCAAGCTGGATGTTGACGAGCGCTTCCATCACGCTGGGCTGATCGATAGGCTCATTCGTCCGCACCTCGCCGCGCAAAAATCGAACCTTCAGACCAGCATCCGACGGGTGGTTGGCGCGGACGATTCTCGTTTCGCCTGCCACTAACTTGTTGAACAGCAGTTCGTCGATCGCTTCCGCGACGAGCTTTCGTTCGGCAGAAATGGCACCGTAAAGCCACTGCTTCCCGGCCCTGTCCTCGATTCTACCAACGAACTGCACGGAGCTCGAGCGTGCGCTGTTGAAAATCCGCAGTGGTTGGTTGTTCGGGTCGAACAACACATCCGCGACTCGACCGCTCAAATCCTCGGCTGGGTGGTGCCGGAGGATTTCGATCTTGTCGGGCACGGCAAAGCCCTTGGTCTTGTTCGCGGACACGTCATCCGGTTTGGGGTCCGGCTGAGGCTCGGGTTCGTTCGGCCGTTGAGGTTCTTCGCAGGGGCTCAATTTCAGCGCAACGGACACGCACGTCCGGCCTTTGGCGTCGCCACGTCTGGTGCAAAACTCGTATGCGTCGATTTGCACTCGGGACTGCGGGGTGGCGCTTCGGTCCACCCAACGCTTGCGCAACGGAGCCTTCATGCTTTCGGCAAACTGTAGCGATGCGATTCGTGCCTCGACGCTGGCCACATCGCCTTCGATGATCCCGACGATGTGATTCTCATCGAGTGTCTGCATCACTGAAAGCGTGACCGGGGTTCCGCTCCCAACCCATGAAAACTCGACTGTATCGAACAAGAGAGGCGACGCGTGAGGGCCTGGCGCATTCGCCGCCAATCCTTCGCCGTCCAGCGCGCTGCCTCCCGCATCGAACGAGCGCTGAAGCGCCTCTGCCGCGCGTTGCTCGCATAGCTTGAAGCCAACCCAGAACGCGTCGATTGGATCCTTGCGCTGGTCTTCGGGCAGAAACTCCGCCGTCGTGACGCCTTCCCGGAGGCCGGGGAAGCGCCCTTCCAAGACCACGGCTTTCATGAGCGAGGAGTCGACCATCTTCTTGCGCATCCGGCTCACCCATCGAATGGCGTAATCCTCGAGAAGCGGATCCGTGCGGACGGGGATGCCGAAGTTCTCCCCCGACACCCGCTCGATTTCGCTAGCGATTCGTTCGATCCGCCATCGCGCCTCGTCGCAAGCCTTATCGCGACGGTCGATTTCCGCTGTTGCCGTCTCCGCGATCCGTTGCGCGAGGCTCGTGACCGTATCGTCTTCGCTGACCATGGGCATCACAATGCCAAGCGTCGAATAGAAGATTGCTGCCACTTGACGGGCCGTGGCAAGTTCGGCCTTTCGAACCACACCGACGCCAGCACTTCTCAGATTGAGGTCTTGAATCCCGCAGATCCAACGCTCCAACCGGAGTGCCGAGGCACCGTCTGGCATTTCCGCGCCAGTCAATGCGCTCAGCTTCGATGCAATACGCGCGAGCCGTTGAACCTCCGTCTGTGTGCCCATGTCGGCCAAAGCCTGCAAAGACTCGACCTGCCTTTGGAGGTCGGCGACGTGTCGACGCGCGCACTCGTTCTGCTTGGAGAACCACGCGTCACGAGCAGCTCGTCCCGGGCCGTACGGGAATTTGACGGGGCCTACACCAACCTCGACGGCGCCATCGCTCTCGGGGCGGCCATCGACCGCGGATAGCGCACTCGCCGCATGGTCCATCCACACCCGCGCCGTGCGCCCGAGTGAACTGGCAAGTCCGCCAATCATGCCCGCAATGGGCCGTGAATTCAATGGTGTGGGGAGAACGCCGCCGAGAATGGCATTCCCGGTCGGCAGCACGACCAGCCTTCCAGCGCGCTCGTGCCCGCGCAGAGCCAGCGCGGTCTCGACCTCTTGCGCAATCACGCTCTTCAGCATCGGAGCGAAGTTCTCCAAGCCGCGAGCCCACAGGTCTTTCGGGATGACCGCCATCATCCGCGTCGTCTTGCCGGAGTGCCCTCGATCGGAAAGCTCCAGCAGCTCGAGAGTCACCACCGTGCTCGTCGGATTCTCCTCGGCCGCAACGGCAGAGGCTCTGAACGTAATGTCGGTTTGGAACGTGAACGGTTTCTGCATGTCCAGACTATGGGAGAATCCCGTCCGTGGTCAACCTTCCGTTTTGGGTTATGCCCCATGTCGTTCGCCGTTCTATGACTCAGAAAACCCACGTTCTATGGGTACGAGAAGTGCGACGAGAACCACAACCAGGCACCAGCTCAGCACGGCCATGGCACGGGCTCGAACGTTGTCACGACCGACGCAGGTCCCCATTGTTCTGCGAGTAGATCGCACTCCGGCAACCCCGACCACGACGGAGCCTCGATTGGATTGCGCGCCCACAGAACTGGCGTGAGGTCGCAGCCATCGGGCTATGTAGGTGTCCAAATAATCCAAAATGAGCTGAGGCGCACAGTGTCACCAAATGTAACGAGACATGCTATCTTATACGCCACGCCGAAGGGACACGCGTTCGAGCTTCGGGAGGAACGTCCGTGGAACCATGACCAGCCGTTCGCGACGCTGAGTCGCGTCCTGGTCGCCAAGGCAACGTGGGAAGGGTCTTTGGTCGTGCCCGACCCATTGGCGCTTGCCGGCTTGTCCGATCCGCCCGAGAAGGCGTCCTGGAAGCTCCTCGGGTACGCACGCAGCAGCGCTTGGCGCCTGCTGATGTTGGCGGATCATGTCCAGCGAGCTGGGGCCAAAAGCGCCGCGAACCTC
>JACCDP011394827.1_pt1 | contig 100943 bp, 150 predicted proteins | sample 7445841 | NCBI WGS metagenome assembly JACCDP01 (sample SAMN15323441, study PRJNA562643) | freshwater metagenome | isolation source: river surface water | place: USA:Blue River Watershed | collected 2017-08-17
ACTCCTAATCCAGAATCGTCTAACTGGCAGGACACCTCCCTTTGAAGGAGTTTATCTAGGTTCGAATCCTAGTTCTGGAACTATATCCGTGTAGCCCAATTGGAAGAGGCACCACCTTGAGGGGGTGGGTGTTGGAGGTTCAAGTCCTCTCACGGATACCAAGTTGGGTTGGTCTAATGGTAAGATGCAGGTCTCCAAAACCTTGCGATGGGAGTTCGAATCTCTCACCCTTCGCCTACTCTCTTAGCTCAGTGGACTAGAGCAATCGGCTACGAACCGGTGTGTCGCAGGTTCAAATCCTGCAGAGAGTGTTGACATCTACCTTAGTTATGGTATGATGTTCATATTGGAGAGGTGTCCGAGTGGCTTAAGGAGCAGATCTGGAAAGTCTGTGTGGGAGTAATTTCACCGAGGGTTCAAATCCCTCTCTCTCCGCTTGACAACCAAATACCTTTAGTATACTATATACTATGTTCAAGAGGATGCAAAGTCTGTTGCTTCGGACTGGGGTTCGACTCCCCACAGCTCCATTACAAGGGGTTGCCAAGGTTTCGACGGGGTGGTAAGGTTGTATCTGTTGACGGAACAAAAAAACAAACGCAAACAACATTGTTGCATTCTCTCGCAGTAAGTCTACTGCCCTAGTTTAGAGAGACGGGGTGATAACAGCCCTGTAAAGAAAGTGTTACGGTGCCGTGAAAGGCGGCCTTATAGTGGGGAAGTGTAACGGTTGCACAGAAGTCTCATAAGCTTCAGGTAGGTGGTTCAATTCCACCCCCCGCCACCAAAATGGGGGATTAGCTCAATTGGTAGAGCAGTGCTTTTGCAAGGCAAAGGTTAGGAGTTCAAGTCTCCTATCTTCCATAGGAGAAGTGATCCTGCGGGTTCGCCCAAGAGCTCTCCTTCTCCACATATTCCCTTGTAGCTCAATTGGCAGAGCACGGTGCTGTTAACACTGGGGTTGTAGGTTCAAGTCCTACCGGGGGAGTCGGAAGGTCTGGAAATATTCGGGTCTTCCTTACTAAATCCTAAGATTTCTTAGGTCGGGGACTTGATCGCCCCCGTCAGTTGCGGAGAGTGTCTTCCGCGAGTGGTGGGCACTCACTACTCATTAGCTTCAGTGGTGGAACGGTAGACACAGCGGACTTAGAATCCGCCGCCCTAAAAAGCGTGGAAGTTCAAATCTTCTCTGGAGCACTTGACAATTAAGACTATATAGTTTATAATTGTCTCATGCGGAATTAGTTCAGTGGTAGAACGCTATCCTTCCAAGTTAGATGTCACCGGTTCAAGTCCGGTATTCCGCTTCCTCCATTAAAATGAGGTAATCATGTCTTTAATTTCACAACAAGACCGAGAAATGGTTATTGAAGCACTTGAATATTATATTGAAGCTCTTCAACATAATGAAGAAAATGCAACTTCATTTCAAACCCTTCTCAATTGGATTAAGTTAGAAAAATTTAAGCATGAGTGAGGGAGATTAACTCAGCGGTAGAGTGGCCTCCTTACAAGTGGTAAGTCACTGGTTCGATTCCAGTATCTCCCATACATAAATACTTGAAAAGTATTTTAGTATAATGGAAAAACTTTTTAAACTATTGAGTGATGCACAAGCCTCTCTTTTTGTCTTATTTCATAAGACATGGGCGTACCATTGGAATGTAGTTGGAGAAGATTTTCCACAACTTCATACTCTTTTTGGTGATCAGTATGAAACCATGTTTGAAGAGATTGATCGTATCTCCGAGCACATGAGGTTTCTGAATGTGAAACCACTCAATAGTCTAGAAAGAATTGTAGAAGTTTCCAAAGTAAAAACTGGACAAAGTACAACAGATTGCCATAAAATGGTAAAGGATCTGTTAAAATCTAATCAAGATCTTTGCGATCTTTTTACTGAAGTTGCTGAAGAAGCAGATTCTCAGAAGTCCAGAGCAACTTCAAATCTTGCTGATGATCTAAATGAGTCTCATGGAAAATTCGTTTGGATGTTAAGATCTTATCTTGAATCTTCTCCAGGACTTGCTAAGGAAGAAGTTGAAGAAACTACGGAAGAAACTACGGAAGAAATTACTGAAGAATAATTAAGGTATTGAACAATGTTAAGAGTAAGATGTAAGGTGTGTAACACCGAGTTGGAGTCGCATCCAACAAAATCAATATGTTGTGGATGTGATAATATGACACTTGTGAAGGGAGACACCATCACTGCTGTTGACCTAAACCAGGTAGTCATGTTAAACTCAATTAAGGAAAACAAAAAGGATAGTCTGTTCAGTCCAACTGAACTTGCTTTCCAAGAATCCAGACGAGCTCGCAAAGTTCGTAAACTGGATTTTGAAATCCGATAGGAAGATTGGCAGAGTGGTTAATGCAGCGGTTTGCTAAACCGTGAGGGTAAAACCTCCGTTGGTTCGATCCCAACATCTTCCGCCTGGAGAGTCAATCCGATTGGCGACGGAACCTGTCTTGAAAACAGTTGAGGTGTTAAAGCCCTTGGGCGTTCGACTCGCCCACTCTCCGTTTTAATTTAATAATTGCTTAATCAGTGTTACGATATTAACACATAAGGTTGCCGTTAAGGCTTCCATGATTATTATATAATTATGTACAATCTAATATTCACATGGACGACCACACCTATATGAATTGGGTGAAAATCAAGGCTACTTTTGAAGCCTCTGGTAATACTGATAACATGTTTTATAAAAGGGCATGTGAGATCGTCAAAACAAAGAGAGATCCTCTATCAAAGTTTCTTGGAGACGAAAAGTGATGGAACCTCAAGATGAATTTGTAAGTCGTGCAGAAGTACAGGAGATGATTGATGCTGCTATACGAAGGCACAATAGGAATGCTTCCATTATTTCTATGTGTGTTGGTTGGGTGGTTCTTGCTTTATTTGCTGAAGGATTGTTAAGACTTATAGGTGTTATTCCACCAGTTCTACCATGGCTCAACATTACGTTGAAATAATCGGAATTGTTCTCCTGTTAGTATTTGCTGCTACAATGTTCTACCAAGGAACATGTATTATGAAAGGTCAAAGAGGTTACTCTCTTAGAGATTACATGAATCAGGAAAGTACAAACATGCGTAAAAGAATAGAAGAACTTTTAAAGGACAAATGATAAGTTTAACAGAAGAAGATTTACAAAAACTAAGAGACATTGTTTTAAAACAAAAGATGGATGAACTTTTTGAAGAACCGTCAACTTATGAGGATGAAGATGACAACTATGGAATGGATGGAGTTTATTGAACTTGTTTCAAAAGAACTCTATTTTTTAATTGCATTTATGTGTGGACTAATCATCGGATACATAGTTGGATTTAGAAACGGAGGAGGGTCTTAATGAATAACCTAACCTTATCTACTATTCTTATTTTTTCAACAATAGCTCTTTTTATTTTGTGGGGATTAAACAATGCCTACCCACACTAAACAAAGATATAGTTTTGCAATGACTTGTTTCGTGAGAACTTATGGTAGGGGTATTTTGAATGACAACTATATCAAACAGTTTTGTAGAGAGTGGGCTCAATGGGATGTTCAAGCACCCCTAGATAGTACTGTGGATCAATACTTTCATTATGAATATAAAAATTGGAGAGGGATATGAATACTACTAACATTGGAGATGATATGGAAAGATTTAAAGATTTTTCAGAGTATGAACTGAAACTTTTAGCGGATGCTGTTTGGATGAGACAGAGACGTTTCATTGCAGGGGACCGCAGGTTTAGAGAGTATGGAGTTATTCTGGATGAGATTCGTGAAAGAATTAATTATGTACCAGGGGTTTTTGCATAATATTATTAGGTAAAATATTATGGAACCGCACACTAATCTTTTATTTAAGTTTGTGGAATTTGTACTAAATAATCCCATATCAATTTTTATCATTGGTATGGGGTTGACAACAGTCCCCACTTTGGGTATAATGTATGTACACCGAAACAAATTAAGGTGATTTCGGGCATTAGCGCAGTTTGGTAGCGCGTCCCGTTTGGGGCGGGAAGGTCAAAGGTTCAAATCCTTTATGCCCGACTTTTACAGGGTAAATAAATACAACAACTATGGAAATCTACACGGTGGAACAATTTCAAGAACGTTGGGATGAAATGATTCAAAGAGTTGAAGACGGAGAACATATTGGAATAACAAACGGAAATAATACTTATGTAATGGTTCCTGCGGATGATGAACTTATAAACATGTATACTGACTTGAATAATGAAGCACCATAATATTTAAATGACCAAGTATATTTCCTTTTCTCCACATGACGCTGGATTTGTCAATGTATTGATGAATTTGGAAGTTGCCTTGGCTTTAAGTGAAATAACGGGAAGAACTCTAATCATTCCTCCTAATTTTTGGTGTTTTTCGGTATCAAAGGGGTATGGAAAGGATTATTTTGTAGATATAATAAAATATCTTAATAAAGAATATATTTACTCAAACTTTAATTGCATTGATTTTTATGACGTACCGGAGTTATCTGAATCATTATTTAAGATAGAAAAAAAAGAAACGGAAACTAAACCATATTCATATACAGGTAATATTAGTAATCACATTTTTGATTTAAAAAATATTATATTTGTAAATGAGCTATATGAACCTTGTGTATTATCTGATTCTCAAACTGTATTATACTGTGGTGATATAAAAAATTTATCCGATTTTAATAATTTTTTAAGCAAAAGAAATAGTATGAATTTAGACTTTGATGAGAAATTTATACATTTTGAATGGAATTTATATGGTACATATTGGTACAGTGTATATCCCGGTGACAGTAATAAAAGAAATAAACTAAAGAAAAAAATAAATACATCCTTAATGTATAATAAAGTATTTGACGAAATATCAAACAAAGTACATGATACTATAGGTCCATATAATTCAATACATGTTAGAAGAAATGATTTTCTGGAGGATAGAGCCGAACATCTTTCTGATGTTTCTACTTCATCTAAATTTTCTTCCATAGTTAAATATCTATTAAAAGATGATAAACCAATTTATATTGCAACTGATGAAAAAGATTTATCTTTTTTTAATGAACTGAGGAAATATAAAAAAATATATTTTTTTAAAGATTTTTATGATCGTTATGATGAGATGGAAACATCAATAATTGAGCAGTTGATTTGTGTAAACTCTAAAATATTTTATGGAACATATAAATCAACTTATTCTAAAAGAATTAATATTCTAAGGGGGTATCAAAATAAACAAACTTCTGATGGAATGGGAATTAATAATTTATATAATAAAATATGTGATTATACTAACCCACTTCCTTGGACCAATCCACAATCATATTGGTATTGGTGTTCTCCATCCCACCCCCAATGGGTATTTGAATGACGCTCGATTAGCTATCTGGTGAAAGCACCCGACTCATAATCGGATATAGGTGGGTTCGATCCCCTCATCGAGCATGGACACTTTAACAATTGTCCTTCTTGACTTTTCCGAGTCTAAACCCTATAATAACAAGGTAAACAAATTCAAACAAATGTCACTCACTGCTAAATTCAAAAAAGATCTTCAAACTTTGAAGTCTGCCGCGAATGGAGAATCTTATCTCGATGTAAAGAATCCGAAACTTTACAAAAAAGTTCGTAGGTTTTATGAATCTAATGGTGTTATTTTCTCCGGTGATCCTCTGGATGATTATGAAATCCTGATGGAATATATTTACAATGATCTTGAATCCGAAGGAGTTCTTGTACCATGATTGAAATACTTCCTAAAGTACTTCTTGAAAGAGAAGGATATAGGTTTGTTCAAAAGGGTATTATAGAACTTAATGGTATGCCTGACTATAGAATGCAGAAAAAAGATTTTTATACCAAACGATGGAATGACATTTATCTTTTTGATAACAGTCTACAATGTATTACTGCAATGGAAGATATCGAGTATGCGAAATGGTTAGATCCAGATAGAGTCCCTTGTTATGTCAGAGACTAAAAACTACATTTATGTAAAAGAAAAGTCACTAACCATAGATCAATGTAATTCTATAATTAGTTATATTGATAGTTCTCGTAAATCTTTTGCCAATTTTTATTTTTTGGTTAATTCTGCTGTAAGCACTACACCACATAAGTTTCTAATAGAAACCATACAAAAAAATGTAGATCAATATACCGAAGAACATAAATTTCTCAAGACATTATATGCTCCTTGGGGAATTTATGAACACTATAACTTGCAGAAGTACTTACCAGGTCAAGCTTATCATCCAGAACACATGGAACATGGTAAAGATGACTATGATAGTACTAGACTTCTTGCTTGGATGGTTTATTTAAATGATGTTAAAGTTGGTGGAGAAACTTATTGGCCTCAACAAAACTTTAAAAAGTCAGCAAAAGCTGGTGATTTATGCATTTGGCCAGCAGGTTGGACTCATAGTCATTATGGTATAGTTTCTAAAGAAGAAACAAAATATGTGATAACTGGATGGTGTTCATTCATATAGTCACGGATGGACTTAAACAGAACTGGTCGGGAGCAACCCCTTATGAAAAACACTGATGTATTAAGATACATTGGAAACATTCTCCTTCTATCAGGATACTTTGTCCTTTTATGGGGAGATCCCAAAGTTGGATTGCTTGTAAAATGTGTTGGTAATGCTTTTGTCATTCCTTTCGCAATCAAGTATAAGTTTTGGGACATTCTCATTCTTTGTGGTTTCTATGCCGCAATTGAGATTCCAAAACTTATTCAACTAACCTTTCCTAGTTAGGATAAACTAGGTGGTGGAGTCAAGTTTGACCCCTTTGGTTTCTTGTTTTTCCATTAAAAAACAAGTGGTGCGGATGGGATAACTCCCGCCGAGTTTCTTGTTTTCTCGTACTCAAAACAAGTGGCGAGCCTGAATTATACGGAGGAGGGGAAACCCTCCTTTTTTAATAAAAATGAATAAAAAACTTAAATTCGTTTTCGATAAAACAAAAAATGTTCAACATGGGAATAAAACTTTTTTTGAACATTTGTATAATACATCTAAAATAATACAACAATATTTTTCAGAACATCAATATTTAATTGATGCTGGATTATATCACGCAATATATGGTACTTGTTATTTTGAGTTTGATAGTAATATAGATAGAGATCATATTAAAAAAATAATAGGCAATGATGCCGAAAATCTTGTATATTTTTATTCTAAAATTGATAATAGAATTGAAAATATATTATCACATAAATTTGAATCAAAAATGCAAAAAGATTTGTATATTATAGAGTATGCAAATTTATTGGAACAAATTAATGAATTGGATGATATTAGTTTCAAACATTTAAAAACAATACAACAGAGATTAAAATACTATTATAATTTAAATATGTCTTTAGAACCTTGTAAAAATAATTTATATGTATTTGATGGCAAACTTAGTAGATCGCAATTAAATTATTTGCACACTTATTGCCTACAATCTAATTATAAATTTCAACAAATTAGTGACATGCTATCTACAGAAAGAGATAATAGATTAGTGTGTCATTTATCCAAAAAAGAATTTGAAAATACTTTAGTTATACCATCCATACAGGAAATTGTAAATGAAATTGGAGTTACTTTATACTTAAGGGAGTTTTATATTAATCACTATTCCCAGATTTCATATGTAAATAGACATACGGATTCTTTTTTATCAGGATCTGTTACTATTTTAATTTTTTGTAATAAGTATTGGGATGAAACTTGGGGTGGTGAACTAAAACTTTATGATGATATTAATACATCCGTTAATAAAATAGTAGATTTTGTTCCTGGTAGGATAGTTGTATTTGATTCTGAAATAGAACATAAGGTTTTACCTTTAACTCCATTTGCAAAATCGGATAGATTTTCTTTAGCAATAAAAGCTTTTACTGATCCAACAAATATTACAACATTAGATTTTAATTCTATTATTGAATTAAAGGTTGCAAAAATAGATATTTTGAACTAGAATATATACTATTGAGATTATTATTTTTGATCAAAATATGAGTCAATATATTAAGAAGGCACTTGTACTTGGTGCCGGCGGTTTTATTGGAAGTCACATGGTTCGCAGATTGCGTTCCGAAGGATACTGGGTTCGTGGTGTAGACCTTAAGTATCCAGAGTTCTCCAAACACGAAGCAAACGAATTTGTTATCGGAGATCTTCGTGATGTAAATTTTGTCAGTCGTGTCCTTGAATACAAAGGAGATAGGGGTAATTTTTACAATTCTGTACCCTATCGTTATATTCAACCTTTTGATGAAATTTATCAGTTTGCTGCTGATATGGGTGGAGCAGGATTTGTTTTCACTGGCGAGAACGATGCAGATATTATGCACAACTCGGTCACCATTAATCTGAATGTTCTTGAAATGCAACGTCAGATGAATGAAAGAATTGGTACAATTAGAACTAAAATTTTCTACTCTGGATCTGCTTGCATGTATCCAGAACATAATCAATTAGATCCCGATAATCCTGATTGCCGTGAAGAATCTGCTTACCCCGCTAACCCAGATTCGGAGTATGGTTGGGAAAAACTTTTTTCCGAAAGACTATACTTTGCATATCATAGGAATTACGGTATACCTGTTCGTGTATCTCGTTACCATAATATCTTTGGCCCCGAAGGAACATGGGAAGGTGGACGCGAGAAGGCACCAGCAGCAATCTGTCGTAAAGTAGCATACTTACCGAAAGAGGGTGGAACTATTGAGGTGTGGGGTGATGGTAAACAAACTCGTTCATTCCTCTATATCGATGAGTGTATTGAAGCAACTCGTCGTATGATGAACAGCAATTTTATTGGACCAGTTAATATTGGATCTGAAGAAATGGTTACTATTAATCAACTAGTTGAAACAGCTGCTAAAGTTTCTGGTAAGAATGTAAAAAAACAACACATTCTTGATGCTCCTCTTGGTGTTCGTGGACGTAACTCCAACAATGATGTAGTTCGTAAAGAACTTGGTTGGGATTATTCCCAGACTCTTGAAGAAGGTATTCGTAAGACATATACCTGGATTTCTGAACAAATTGCTAAAAAGAATAATGAAAATTGAAATTGTTAAAGAACACGTAAAAGATTTAGATGTTGGTCATCTGAGAGATATGTCTCTCAATCAAAATGACTGGCTTCCTGCAGGCCAAAGTGAGTATAGACTTTATGCTTACCTCTCCACTTTCTTTAATAAAGCCACTATTCTTGATATTGGTACTCGTACTGGTGGATCCGCTCTCGCTCTTTCTTATAATCCGACTAATCAAGTAATTAGTTATGATCTTGTAGAACAGGGTGCAAGTTCAATTAAAAAAGAAAACATTACCTGGAAAATTCAAGATTTCATGGAAGATGAAACTCTTGATTGGGATAATATTCCTATCGTTATGATTGATGTAGATCCTCATGATGGAGCTCAAGAACGAGTCATGATGGATTGGCTTCGTGAGAAAGAGTGGAAAGGTATTTTAATTCATGATGATATTGGTCCTGGTTGGCCCGATATTCAGTTGATGTGGGATGAAATCCCTGAAGAAAAGTTTGATGTTACTGAGATTGCTCATATGAGTGGAACTGGTATCGTTAACTTTGGAAATGCACACGAAATTACTATTATCTGATGAAAATTGCAGTACTAGGTTCCAGTGGGCAAATCGGTGCCTACCTAACAGAATATCTTCGGGATAAAGGTCATATTGTTCATGAGTTTGATGTTGTTAATGGTCCTGAACAGGATATGACTAGAATTCCAAATTCAACATTGGAGATGACAATACAAGATTCTGATTTTGTATTCTTCCTTGCATTTGATGTTGGTGGTTCTCGTTATCTTAAAAAGTATCAACATACTTTCCAATTCATTGATAATAATAGTCGATTGATGGTCAATGCATTTGGACTTCTTAAAAAATATAACAAGAGATTTATTTTTGCTTCATCACAGATGAGTAATATGAGTTACTCACCATATGGAGTTCTCAAAAATGTTGGTGAGCTTTATACCAAGTCATTGAATGGATTAATCGTTAAGTTTTGGAATGTTTATGGAATTGAAAAAGATCACGAAAAATCCCATGCAATTACAGATTTTATCCGTAAGGGTTTTGAAACTGGCGTTATTGACATGCTTACTGATGGTCAAGAAGAACGAGAGTTTTTATACGCAGAAGATTGTTGCGATGCACTTGAAACGATCATGGAAAATTATGATGATTTTACTTCGGAAGACAATCTTCACATCACCAGCTTCCACTCTACAAAAATCATTGATGTTGCGAGCATGATCATGGGACAATTTAATTTAATTGGCAGATATGATGTTAAACTTCAACCATCAACCGAAAAGGATGCTGTTCAACTTGATAAGAGAAATAAACCAGATACTTATTTAACTAAATGGTGGCAACCTAAAACTACTATTGATAATGGAATCGCAAAAGTGTTTGAGGCTATGAAAAAAGATAGGGAGATTTCAAATGGCTGATCAATTTATAGATATTGATAATATTTTCCCTGAGTTTACAAACTCAGAATCTTGTTCGATTGAAAAGTTTGCACAAAAAATAAAAGATCTTGATTATGGTGATATTATTGAATTTGGTGTAGCATCTGCACAGACTACTATTGAAATTGCTAAAAATAATCCAGATCGTAAAGTTTTTGCATATGATCACTTTTTGGGTTTAGAAGAATCTTCTAAACCATTACCTTCTCATGCAGGTTGGCATGAAGGTGCATTTAGAGTAGGAGATCCGGATTACCCACACATACCGAACACTATTGCTGGGGTATTTAAAAAATTAGAACCATATCCCAATGTAAGTCTATATGTTGAAGATGTCCATGAATTAAAAGATCCATCTGATTATGGAATTGGTAAAATTATTGCCGTTAATGTGGATGTTGATATCTATGAACCTACTGTTTCTTGTCTTAAATTTTTAGATAAATGTGATTGGGATAAATTGTATATTCGTTTCGATGACTGGCATGGTCATGATCCTCAATTTGATCATCATGAAAGACTAGCTGCCAGAGAATGGTTGGATCGTACTGGGTATAAGTTTGATATTCCCGAAAATGGTCATGTTGGTGGAATGATTGTGTGGAGATAATATGAACAAGTTCAAAATTAATCTTTACTGTAACGATTCTCTTCTTCCATCAACCTCAGATAAAAATACTTCTAAATTTACTGAATGGGTTTATGATGGATCTGGTTCAGTAAGTCTTTATGTAAATCAAAAGTCTTTAGCTGTACTTCAGGATGTTTCCTCAACTCCTAAGTATATCTGGCTTTTAGAATCAAAACAAATCATTCAGGGAGTTTATGATTGGATTCTAGAAAATTATGAATTTGTTTCTTCTAGAGTGGATGGTATTTTTAGTTGTGATCGTGAACTTTGTGAGAAATATCCGAAGTTCCAATATGTACTAAGTAATGCAGCTCCATGGATTGAAGAACGCCAAATTTATGACAAGACTAAACTTATTTCCATGATCTCTTCAAATAAGTCTATGGTTCCTGGTCATCGAAAGAGACTTGAGTTTGTTGATAAGTTTAAAGATCAAGTTGATCTTTATGGTCGTGGGTTCCGTGATCTTCCCAGAAAAGAAGAAGGAATTATAGATTATATGTTCTCTATTGCCGTGGAGAATGCCGTCTATGATACATACTTTACAGAGAAACTAACGGATTGTTTCGCAACAGGAACAATTCCAATCTTCTACGGTTGTAGGGGAGTAACAGAGTATTTCAACGAGGATGGAATCATATTCTTGGATGATGACTTTGATATTTCTACATTGACAGAGCAACTATATTATTCTAAAATGGATGCGATCAAGGACAACTTTGAACGTGCAAACAATCTGCCAGTGGCAGAAGATTATCTTTACGAAACCTATTGGAAATGAGTACTTACAAAGGCTGGGAAGCAGAAGAACAAATTGCAGTTGATTATCTTGAAACCTGTCGTAGTGCAGTGGAAGATGATGAAATTTTTGCCAAGTTTAAATCACTGCAGGGTTACAAGAATATTCTTGAACATGTAACTCCAAGACAAGGTGCTGAATATCTCCAAGTTGCCATGGAAATGGCTGGAGATGCTCTTCTAGAAAATCTAGAATCTTTTAAAGAAAACGATAGTATTGGCACTCCTGATAAGTTTTCTTATTCAGAAACGGGTAAAATCTCTCCCACTACAATCAGATATATCAAGAATGTATTTGAGATGGCGACTCTTCTTGGAGATTCTCCCATTAGTCGTGTAGTTGAAGTTGGTGGCGGGTATGGCGGACTTTGTAAGACTCTGAGCGTTGTATGTGATTTCGATGAATATATTTTAGTTGATCTTCCAGAAGCTGTTGCAGTTCAGGAAAAATATCTTAAAAATTTTCCTGAACTCTATGCAAAGTGTAAGTTTATTAGTTGTGATGATGTGGAAGAAGTTAAAGATGTTGACTTGTTTATTAGTAATTATGCTCTCTCCGAGTGTGATTATGATACTCAAGTAAACTATTATGATAAACTGATTTCTGATGCTAAGTATGCTTACATCATTTATAATCTTGTCAACTTTAATGATTTCTACTATAATAAGTTTACCGAAAGAATGAATGAACGTTTTGAGTTCAATACATCTAAGGATTACGAAAATACTGTAATTCTCGCCAAGGTAAAGGAATCATGAATCGTATCAAAGATTATGATGAGTTGGAAGATCGGATCGTAAAATGGATCTCTGATTATTGCATCACTCATCCTAAAATTAAGAGTCTTGTAGTAGGAATCTCTGGAGGAATTGATTCCTCTGTGGTTTCTACTCTTTGTGCTTTGACTGGTATGCCTACTTATGTTGTCGGAATGCCAATCAATCAACTTGAGAATCAGGAGTCTCTTTCTGACTCTCACGGTAAGTGGTTAGAGTCTAAATTTAACAATGTAAAGTTTGTCAAGACTGATATGAGTTCGGTCTATGATTCATTTCTTCAGACAGTTTCTAATGATATTGGTGAAAATTTTGCAACGAATAAACTTGCACAAGCTAATACTCGTTCAAGAATTCGTATGGTAACTCTTTATCAAATTGCTACAACAGTTAATGGAATTGTTGTTGGAACTGGTAATAAAGTTGAAGATTACGGTGTAGGATTCTATACCAAGTATGGTGACGGTGGTATTGATATCGCCCCCATTGCTGATCTTTATAAGACCGAAGTGTGGATACTTGGTGAGCATCTTGGAGTGGACGAAAGAATTATTTCAGCTCCTCCCACTGATGGCCTTTGGGATGATGGTAGAACCGATGAAGATCAGATTGGAACTTCTTATGTAATGTTGGAATGGGTTATGGAAAAGGGTCTTTTAGAAGATCCATTGTTCTTGAATGAAGAACAGACCAATGCTATCAATGTGTTCCAGAAGTTTCACATGCAAAACAAACATAAAATGGTAGAAATTCCTACATTCAAACTATGAAAATTGGACTAATCGGCGCAGGGAGACTGGGAATCTGTCTTGCACTTCTTATGGAGAATGCGGGATATGATGTCCTAGTTTCTGATATTCGTGAGGATTATGTAGAAAACCTCAATAAAAAAATCATTCAAACATCAGAACCACATGTTGCAGAACATCTAAAAGAATCAACAAGTATTGAAGCAACTACTGATAATAAAAAAGTGATTGCAGAGTGTGATATCATCTTTACTCTTGTTGCAACCCCATCTTCTCCTGATGGATCTTATGATGTGAGTGCTGTTTGGAGTGTTGTTCGTGACTTCCAAGAATATCCTAATGTTGAAGGTAAAACATTAGTTGTTGGGTGTACTACAAATCCTGGAGATTGTGAAACATTCCAAGAACAACTAAAGTCTTATGGTGTGAGTGTAATTTATAATCCAGAGTTTATTGCTCAGGGTTCAATTATTAAAGATCTTACTCACGCAGATATGGTTTTGATTGGTGGTGAGAATGAAGAAGTTATGAATCTTCTTTCTGAGATGTACAAGAAGATTCAAGTTGTTAAACCAAAAATTAGTCGCATGTCTCTGACATCTGCAGAACTTGTAAAACTTGCAGTTAATTGTTATCTTACTACTAAGATTAGTTATGCAAACATGGTAGGCGAAGTGATGACCATGGCTGGACTAGAGGATGAGATTGAAACCGTTCTGAATGCTATTGGAAACGACTCCAGAGTGGGAACTAAATATCTCAGATACGGATATGGATTCGGTGGTCCATGTCTGCCTAGAGATAACAGATCTTTTTCAGCATTTGCAAAAAAACTAGGATTAACTTATAATTTGGGTGAGACAACAGATAATTTTAATTACGAACACGCAAAGTTCTTAAAGAATTACTTTATTAAAAAGAATAAAGAAACTCTTCCATTTTACTTTAGTTATATTTCCTATAAGAAGGGAACTGATATTTTAACTGAAAGTCAACAATACATTCTCTGTCAAGATTTACTTGATCAAGGTTATACTGTTTATGTTGATGATATTGATTCTATTATTAAACAAGTTAAATCTAATTTAACTGAGTCGTATGGTGATAGGATCAAATTTGGTAAACCACCTGAAGGTGTTAAAACAATTGCAATTAATTTATGATCGGATATAATAGACTAGGAAGTAATGGTCGTTTGGGAAACCAAATGTTTCAATATGCAGCACTTAGGGGTATTTCTGCAAAACGAGGATATGATTGGTGTATTCCTCCAGATACTTATGACCATAAAGATAACTATGGTCTTTTTGAAACATTTGAACTAACAAATGTTAAGGAATCCAACATTGGTTTTGTGAATGGTGAATACATACAAGAGAATGATCATTGTTTTATTCCAGAGTTTTTTGAAGAATGCCCCGATAATGTGAGTCTCGATGGATATTTCCAAACTGAAAAATACTTCAGTCACATTGCACAGGAGATCCGTGATGACTTCACGTTTAGAAAAGATTATCTTGATCCTTGTAAGGAGTACATTAATTCTCTGGGCATTAATCCTATCTTTTTGCATATTAGACAAAGTGACAATATTGGGAGAGAACAATACCATCCCATCCTCCCGATTGGATTTTTTGAAGATGCGTTAAAAGAATTTCCTGATGATACTCCTTGTTTTGTCTTTACCGACGACATTGAGTGGTGCAAGTCTCAGGAGTTTTTCAAACAAGATCGTTTCTTGTTTAATGAAAGTAATGGTAGATATACATATCGTACTATTGATGGCACTGGACAGATGCAGAATACTCTTCTTCCACAAGTCGATTTGTGTCTGATGAGTCTTTGTTCTGGTGCTATCATTGCAAATTCATCGTTCTCTTGGTGGGGAGCATGGTTGCAAAATGATCGTGGTAAGGTAGTTGCTCCAGATCCTAAGAAGTGGTTTGGTACTGCGATGACTCACCTAGATACTTCAGATATCGTACCTGATCGTTGGATTATTCAAGAGTGGAGTAAGTAATGGCTGTATCATTTAAAGGACTTGGTAATGAAGGTCGTTTGGGAAACCAAATGTTTCAGTATGCGTTTATTCGTGGACTCGCTGCAAATCGTGGATTTGACTGGGTGATTCCTGGACCAGAAGCAGATCGTCTGGATAACTATGGTTTATTTGATGCGTTTGAACTGAAGAATTGTGATATTGACAAGAATACTGGAGAACCATTCTACAAGACTGTAGAGTATCGTGATATGCACTTCAATGAAGAAATCTTCAATAAGTGTGAGGACAATACAAACTTTTCTGGTAACTTTCAAACAGAAAGATATTTTGAATCTATCTCTGATAGTATCCGTGAGGACTTTACTTTCAGGAGTTATTATCTAGAACCTTGTCTGGAGTATATTAATTCTCTTGGTGGTAGGGAAAATTGTATCTTTCTACATGTTCGCCGTGGATCTCCAAATCTAACTGGTCGCAGAGGAGAGAAGTGGTCCTATCAGATGGTTCAAGAGTATCATCCTCTTTGCAAAAAAGAATATTATATTGAAGCATTGAAAGAGTTCCCCGAAGATAAAACTGTAATTGTTGTATCAGATCTTATTGATTGGTGTAAGCGTCAAGATTGGCTTCAAGGTGAACGATTCCAGTTCTCCGATTCTTCTTATGAAACCTTCGGAGACGGTGCTGCCGTCCCCTACATCGATCTTTGTCTCATGAGTTTGTGTGGTGGTGCAATTATTGCTAACTCTTCTCTAAGTTGGTGGGGCGCATGGTTACAGAATGATGCTGGTAAAGTTATCGTTCCTGATCCTTGGTTTGGACCTGCTTATTCTCATTACAATATGAAAGATATGATTCCCCAAAGATGGGTAAAATTTTATAATGATCCTTCCCCAATCCAAGCAGAAGAATGAAAGATTTAACGTTTCTCCTACCATGTAGGATTGAATCTGAAGATAGACTCAGAAATGTAATTACATCGACTACATACTTACTTAAAAATTTTCCAGAAGCAAAAGTTATTCTAAAGGAAGTAGATTCTCACTCTCATTTCAAGTTTAGGGCCCTTCCTGTAATTAAAAAATATGTAGAAACTACAAAGTTAACTCATATTTTTGAAGAAAGTGATGAAAAATTTTTTCATAAAACTCGCATTCTTAATGATCTTCTAGTTGCTTCTGACACAGAGATCGTTTATAATCATGATATAGATGTAGTTTTGCCAAAAAGAAGTTATGAAATTGCTTACGATGCAATTTCATCTGGAAACGCTGATGTCGTATATCCTTTTGGATGTGGAGTTTATCAATGGGCTGTGAATTACTCTGATTCAACTTTTAATCAATTTCTAGATTCTAATTTTGATTTCTCACTTCTTGTGGATTCAAAATTTAGAGTTGCATCCTCAATTGGTTGGGGTCAAATGCTTAAAAAAGAAGTTGAGATTAAAGCGGGATTGTGGAATGAAAACTTTATTTCTTGGGGTGCAGAAGATTGTGAATTTTATTTCAGATTAAACTCTTTTGGATTTAAGGTTGGGAGAGTAAATGAAGATATCTACCATTTTGAACATGGTAGAACTTTTAATTCACATTATCATAATCCAAAGTTTATGGATAATCATAATCTCTGGCAAAATATTAGAACTTGGGATTCTATTAAATTGAAATCATATTATCAACAACAACTATACATTAAAAAAAGAGGGGAGGAACTCAATGTTAGCATTTAATGAACTTGGAAATAATGGTCGTCTGGGAAATCAGATGTTTCAATATGCAGCTTTAAGGGGAATATCTTCCGCTAAAGGATACGATTGGTGTATTCCTCCCTTTGGGGTTAAGAGAATTGATAATTATAGTTTAGCAAACTGTTTTGTTTTAGAAAATGTAAAACCAACCAATTTGTACATGTTGGACAGAGGTTTTGCTCCAATTGTATTGGAAAAACATTTTCATTTTGATGAAGAGTTGTTGCAGTTGTGCCCTAATGATGTTTCTATTCAAGGATTTTTTCAAACCGAAAAATACTTTGCACACATTAAGGATGAAATTCGTAAAGATTTTACTTTCCACGATGACTTGACTATTCCGGTTAAAGGATTCTTAAGTGAACTGAAAGATCCTATCTTTCTTCATGTTCGTCGTGGTGATCCTAATCTTGTTGATGCTCGTGGATTTAAGTGGTCCTATACACAATGTTCTGAACAACATCCACCACAAACTCTTGAGTATTATGAAAAAGCTCTTGCAATGTTCCCAGAAGATCAGGAAGTTGTGGTTGTTTCTGATTCCCCTGAGTGGGTAATGGAACAAGAACTATTCAAACCAGATCGTTTCTACGTTTCTACTCCTGAAGAAAAGTATCCCGATGGGTCTTATACTCCTTATGTCGATCTTTGTATTATGGCCAATTGTAAAGGTGGTATTATTGCTAATTCCTCTTTGTCCTGGTGGGGTGCATGGTTGCAGAATGGCTCTGGTAAAATCGTAGCACCTAAAATGTGGTTTGGTCCTGCTTATGTTGACAAGATTACTGATGATCTTTATTGCGAGGGTTGGGAAGTTATCTGATGGAATCTGCAGTTATGGATAAGAATAAAGCTGCCTATAAACTAAAAGGTATTGGACCCATCTATTATATTAATCTAGATGGACAACCAGAGAGACAAGATTACATGGAGTCAATGTTTTCTTATTGGGACATTGATAACTATGAAAGAATCTCTGCATATGATGGTCGTGAAGATGATCTAAGTGATATTATTCATGGAAGATATCCTGCAAATATGAGTTCTGGTGAAGTTGGGTGCGTCACCTCTCACCTTAAACTTCTAAAACATTTTTTAGAAACTTCAGATTCTTCTTATTGTATTGTAATGGAAGATGATGTTGATATTAGTACTGCAAAATATTGGAACTTTACTTGGAATCAATTTATTGCAAGACTCCCTTATGACTATGATGTAGTTCAACTTGCTATTATTTGTCCAGGAACTTTGCATGTAAATCTACATCGTAGATTTGTAAATGATTTTTCTACTGCATGTTATGTTATTACCCGACATCATGCAGAAAAAGTTGTGAGACTTCACTGCCGTGGAGACAAATATAAACTTGATCACGCTATTAAGCCTCGTGCTGTTGCTGACGACCTGATTTATAACTCTGGAAACACTTTTGCTATTCCTTTGTTCTTGTATAGAATTGAACTTGGTTCTTCAATTCATCCAGAACATATTGAAATTTTTCATAGAGGATCTCATGATGGATTGAGAAATCTTTGGGAGACTCGTGGTTCTGATTTAGAAATTGAAAAACTTATGGACTTTGATCCATATCTTGGGAGAACTTCCGAGGCGCAACAGTCTGTAAGTTGACAGATTCTGAAGAAACTGTTAAGATGACCTGACTTGACCGTGCCTCAACTACTTGCGCGGTTATTCACTATGTCCTATAGAACACAAAAATTTTTATGAAACTCAAACAACTGATGCTTGCACCTGTTGCTCTGGGAATGGTTGCTCCTGTTGCTGCGAATGCCGCAGACCTTAATATGGCAGCAGTCAACCAGTATTCCACTTCTGAACAGGTCTCAAGTATCACTCAACTGTCTGATGTTCAACCCACTGATTGGGCTTATCAGGCACTCAACAATCTTGTTGAGCGTTATGGTTGTGTTGCTGGTTATCCCAACGGCACTTATGGTGGTCAAAAGTCAATGACCCGTTTTGAGGCAGCAGCTCTTCTGAATGCTTGCCTTGATCGTGTGACTGAAGTTACTGATGAACTCAATCGCCTTGCGAATGAGTTTGCTAAGGAACTGACCCTAATTCGTGGCCGTGTTGCCAAACTGGAAACTCAGGTTGGCCAACTCCAAGCACAACAATTCTCAACCACTACCAAACTTAAGGGTGAAGCAACCTTCGTTCTTGGTGGTGTAAGTGGTGCTCAACTTACTAACAATTCTAATGTTGGTAACACTGCATTCAACTACGATCTTCGCCTGAACTTTGATACTTCGTTCAGTGGTAAGGATCTGCTTCGCACTCGTCTGCGTTCTGGTAACTTCTCCAGTCAACCTTTCGGTTCTTCCTCGTCTCTGTTCAAACTGGACAAGGCAGAATCTTATGCTGATACTGTGAAAATTGACCGCTTGTACTACAGTTTCCCTGCACTCTCTAAGGGCGTGACTCTGACTGCTGGTGCTCTGGTTCGTAACACTGAGATGTCATGGATTCCTACTGCTTATAAGTCTGACATTCTTGACTTCTTTGCTGTTGCTGGTGCTCCTGGTGTCTACAACAAGGCAACGGGTTCTGGTTTCGGTGCTCAGTGGGTACAACCTGGTAAAAAAGGTGGATTCGTTGCTACTATCAACTATGTTGCTCAGAACGGTTCCGATTCTACCAAAGGTGAGTTTGATGCCTCTGGTGCTCTGAACACTCTGGTTCAACTCGGTTATCGTGCCCCTCAGTACGGTATTGCGTTCGGTTATCGTAATGGTACTGAAGGAACTCGTATTCGTACTTTTAATGGTGTTGCTGGTAATGCTGGTACTCTTGTTGCTGGACAAGGTTCCAATGGTTATGCTCTGAATGCTTACTGGCAACCTAAGACCTCTGGTATCATTCCTTCGGTTTCCGCCGCTTATGGTTGGAACTATGTGAGTGGTCCTGCGACTCCTAATGCTGCTACCAACTCTCAGACTTGGATGGCAGGCGTTCAGTGGAGTGATGTGTTTGCTAAGGGTAATGCCTCTGGTTTCGCCATCGGTCAACCTGGCAACGCTCCTACCCTGAGTAAGGATGCTCTGATGTGGGAAGCCTTCTATCGTTACAAGGTTAGTGATGCGATTAGTGTGACTCCTGCGATCTTCTATGTGTCAAACAACCAAGGTCTGAAGAATGCTTCTTCTAACTACGGTGGTGTGATTCAGACGACTTTCCGTTTCTGATAACCTACTCATAAGTTGAGTGGAACCACCCCCAAAAGGGGTGGTTTTTTAACTTGACAATCCTTTATTTTTCCTATATAATTTTGTAACAATTCGTAATAAACGAAATGACTGTAACAACTAATGAGCGTGGTCAACAAAATATGTGGGCAAAAGAACCCACTATGTACTACGAAAATTATGGGATGGATACCCCCAATCAAGTAAAGGAGAAGTATAATGGACGTTGGGCTATGCTCGGCATTATTGCTGGCGCTCTTTCTTATACTCTCACAGGTAAGTTATTCTTCGGGATCTTCTGATGACTGAAGTAATATTTACCATCACCTCAGTTGCCTTTTTTGTGCTTCTGAGTTACTCTGTAGAAAAATTATCTGAAACTTACTAAGGAGAATTAAAATGAAATTTGGATTTACCCCTGAGGCAGAGATCCTCAATGCTCGTCTTGCAATGATTGGATTCGTTGCAGCTGTTGGTGCTTATCTCACCACTGGTCAAATTATTCCTGGTGTGTGGTGACGGAACATAAACATCATGATATGTTAGGGCAACTTTCTATTGCTCTACAAACATTGGTAGAATCTGGAACTTGGAATAATGATGATCAACTTTCAGTTGAGATCGGTGGAACTGCAGTAACAGGAACTGCAACTCATCCAGATGCAAATCCAAAATGGGCTAAACCATTTGGAACTGTGTCTTATCAAAGTGATGCATTTATTGTTATCAAAAACAAATCCAAGAATCCTGTGATTCCTTCTCAAGCAAATCCTGAACTTAAACAACAACATTCTAGTAACTAAAATTATGCCTCAACTTGCTCCTGAAGAAACTGTAAATATTCCCTCTGTGGACTTTATGTTCCGTGAGAATGGTGAATTTGTAGTTCGTTCTACTGAAGAACTTTTTGGTGGTAAAAAAGTAGTTCTGTTTGCACTTCCTGGTGCTTTCACTCCTACTTGTAGTGCCTATCAACTTCCTGGTTTTGAAGAAAAGTATTCACAATTTATGGAAGCTGGTATTGACGAAGTTTATTGTCTTTCTGTAAATGATGCATTTGTGATGAATGCATGGGCAAAAGATCAAATGATTACCAATGTCAAGATGATTCCTGATGGTAATGGTGAGTTTACTCAAGGTATGGATATGCTTGTCCAAAAACGTAATCTTGGATTTGCTCAACGTTCTTGGCGTTATGCTGCAGTTATTAATGATGGTGTGATTGAACAACTCTTTATGGAAGATGGTAAACGAGACAATGTGGATACCGATCCCTATGAGTACTCTACCCCAGAAAAAGTTCTTTCTTATGTTAAATCTAACCTTTTAATTTCTGCATAAATTATATTATATACGATATAATATAAATGCGCTCTATAATTTTGGAAGGTATAAAAAATAATACTTTTATGCCTTTTCCAGATGGATCCTTTGCACAGGGTACTGATGGTACAAATAATTTTAATAATATTGACCACTTAATTAGAGAAAAATACGAATCAATAGAAACTTTAAAAGAAGATAATTCATATACTACTTGGAATTATTGTGGACAAGATGATGAAAAAACTTTTAGATTTAATTCAAAATTGTCTAAAGATGACTGGTATTATAAAAATAATACAGTAAATTATACTTTAAACTCTTTTGGATATAGAACTAAAAATTTTAATGAAATAGATTGGGCTAATTCTATAGTAATTTTTGGTTGTTCTTATGTTCAAGGTGTTGGAGTAGATGATTTTCATACATTAAGTTATTTTTTGGAAAAGGAAATGAATTTGCCTGTAATTAATATGGGCGTTGGTGGAAGTTCAAATGAATTTCATATCTATAACTCAAATATTTTATTGACTCAATATCCTAAACCCAAAGCAGTTATCTTTGCATTAAGTGCAATACAGAGGTATCCAGTTTATCATTGGGATTATGTTCATCATCATGGACCTTGGACAGATACTAAATCTCAAATGAAAACTAATAGATCTAATAGTATCATACGTAGTGTAATAGCTTCTAATACTATGACTAATATTTGGAAAATGTTTAAATCAAAAACGGCATATATTGAGTATTCTGTTGATTATTTTCCATATAAATTCATGGAAGAAATACATCCAAATAAAAACAGATTTTATTTTAATCCAATATCTTGGCCTCCAAGTGTTGAATATAATCATAGAGGTACATCCCAATCGGAATTTGCGAGAGATTTTTCCCACCCAAGTAGACATTTTCATAGTAGTTTATCAAAATCATTATCAGAAGTTTTAAAATCTCGTATTAATTAAAAATGATTACTTGGGGAATATCTTCTGAAAGTCACAATGCTGCACTTTCTGTTTTTATGAATGATACTCTCATTTTCGCAAGTGAAAGTGAGAGATTTAGTGGTATCAAGAATGATTCTCAGTTAAATGATGTCATAATTAACTATGCATTGAAGTTTGGAAAACCAGAACTGGTCTGTTGGTATGAGAATCCACATAAGAAAACACTTAGACAACTTCTTGCAGGTCAAGGATGGATTCAAAATGTCAAGAAGTATGTTGATGTTCCAATCAAGTATTATGATCACCATTATACTCATGCTTGTGCTGGTTATTTCACTAGTCAGTTTGACGAGTGTTGCGTGGTGGTTATTGATGCTATAGGAGAATTCCAAACACTTACAATCTGGGAAGCGAAAGGTAATAGACTAAAACTTAAATTTCAACGTAGATATCCACACAGCGTCGGACTTTGGTACTCTGCAATGACCCAAAGGTGTGGATTGAAACCAAATGAAGAAGAATACATCCTCATGGGCATGTCTGCTTATGGCGATTCTGGTAGATTATTTGATAATATATTTGAGGATTTTATTGGAGAAGATTTTAAATTTAAAACCAACCTTCACCGAGGATGTATAAATTGGAGACCCGATTTAAAAACGGAACAAGATTATTTTGACATTGCAGCAGCTACTCAAAGAATTTATAAGTTAATTTTTAATGAGATTTTGCAGTTGTCCAAATCTTTAGTTAAATCAAATAATCTAGTTTTGATGGGGGGGTGTGCATTGAATTGCTCTGCAAATCCTATTAGTTTTAATTATTATGATAATGTATGGATTATGCCTGCTCCAGGAGATAGTGGATCTGCAATTGGAGCTGTTCTTGCACATAAACGAAATCATATTGAGTGGGATGGTCCTTATCTGGGATTTGATATGGGATATTCTTCTACTAATAAAGAAATTGTTGATTATCTTTTGAATGTTAAAATTTGTGGTATTGCTAGAGGTAGAGCTGAGTTTGGTCCTAGAGCTTTAGGGAATAGAAGTTTAATTGCAGATCCCAGAGATTCATCTATAAAAGATTTGGTTAATGTCATTAAAAAACGACAAAAGTTTAGGCCATTTGCTCCTGTTGTTTTGGAAGAATATGCTAAGGATTATTTTGAAGGTGGAAATAATTATATGCAATTTGCTGTTAAATGTAAGTCAAAAGAATTGACATCAATACAGCATATAGATTCTACAAGTAGAGTTCAGATATTAAATAAACGTGACAATCCAATTTTTCATGATCTTTTATCTCAGTGGTATAGTAAAACTGGTTGTCCAATCCTTTTGAACACTAGTTTAAATATTAAAGGATATCCTATTGTCAATAGTCATAAAGATATGATAGAATGGGAAAAATGTTATAAAGTAAAGGTTTTTAATTAATATTATGTCTATGTTAAAGAACACCCAATTGGAATGGGATAACAAAACTCTAAATTATGATAATAGTGGATTTAAATTTAGAGAATGGGCCATTTCAGTAATTCAAGAAGTGAAACCAGAAGTAACGGAATTAGAAACCTTACATCTCCAAGTTACACCAGAAGAGTTAACAAAAATTAGAAAACATTTTCATAGAGCATCAACCAGAAAAGATTTTATGGAAATGGTTGATAATTTTATGTCCGAATATATCCCTCAAAGAATTTGTAATAAGAGGTATTTGATTCAGAGATATCCTACTTTGAGAATTGTAGAACCAAATCAGGCTAAAAACTCACGTAGATTGTTTTTTCATCAAGGTATTTGGGTTGGAAATGGTAAAGGTCTGCGAACTATATGGATGCCTTTTACAAAATGTTATGAGACCAATAGTATGCAAATGCTTCCTTTAAAAATTTCTAGGAAAATTACTAAACAATGCATCAACAACAAATGGTCTCTTGAAAAGTTTGAAGAAGAATCAATCAAACATTCTTTCCCAATTACCCTTGATTATGGTCAATGTCATCTATTTTTCCAAGAACATATTCATGGGAATGTAAATAATGATACTGACATTACTAGAGTAAGTATGGATATCAGAATCCTTGTGGAAGGAGAACCTTATCACAGGAGATTGCCTGGTGGTTATCTAAGATTTCCTGGAGATTATCGCTCAGATATCTTTGAAGATTATACAGGAAGACATTTCATTACTTATGATTGTTGGAGTAGTAAGTATACTAAAAATATTCCTCTGCCAATGCAAAGAGATGTCATTGATGTCTATTGTGAAAAAAATAAAATTAGTTACTCCGATTCTCAATTTGAAAATGAGTATTTGGATTGGTGTCCATCTCTTCAGCATTTCATTAGACAAAAACCAGATGGTATTGTAATGTTGAGTATCTTTTCACTTCCTGATAAAAAAGAATGGAGAGATAATATTCTCAATTTAGCTTTAGAATCTGGAGTTGAACTTCACTTTGCAAATGAATACATTGTTCTTAGGAATCGAAGTGATTTTAACTTGATTCAAAGTTATCTAGAATTTTCTCCTGCATAACCTACAATTATTATTGATAATATTTTTCGGATTGCGACACACTCATTAAGGGATTTTTTGTTACTTTTATTTCAATTTTATTAGCAGGACACATAGAACATATATCCATACACTCACTATTCCAAAATTTTTCTAATTCTTCATCTGAACAGTCTGGTGACATGGGAACATATTTTAAATATGGATCCCATTTATCGGAAATTTTATATTTTTTACTTATATCTTTTAAGTATGTTATAGGAGCACATTTCCAAAGTTTACCTTCATATAATTGGAAACATTTTAGTTCATCTGCAAAACAATTTTCCCAACTAGATTGGGGATCATTATCTTCATAGGGCAATATAGACTCGCCATAACCTTTATATATTTTTCTCCAGTTTGAAAAATGGTCGGCAAAATAAACAGATACACCTTCTCTTTTCCACTCTTTCATCAATAAAATATTTTTTTTCAATTTATTTACGTATTCCTTGTCTTTCGTATGTATTGAAACGCAGAGATCTATATTTGTTTCTTTTAATACTTTGTTTAAATTTGGATGAAGGTGTACAAAAAAACCGTTTGTTATTAGTGATATATTTTGGTTAGGTCCCCATAACTCTCTAGATAAATATAAAAATTCTTCTAGATTTTTATGTAATGTTGGTTCTCCCCCCAGTATATTAAACATAGAAGGATTAACTCTCTTATTCCAGTTCTTTATCCAAACTTCAAATTCTTCTTTACTTATCATCCAATTTAAACCACTGTTGGTAAAATCTGAACAACTTTCACAAGTCAAATTGCAATTATGAGTTATATGAATGTCAAGAACTTTTATTCTTTCAGTAGTTTTTATTGACATTTTATAATCTTATAGATATACTTTATATATTGACACTTAATGTATGGGTAATAAAGTTCCAAAGTGTATCATGCCATGGTTGTATCTTGAAATTTTTCCTGAAGGTACAGTAACTCCTTGTTGTGGCAATGAATTGGAATTGGGAAATATTAAAGAAAGTTCTATTGAAGAAATTTGGAATGATGAGATAATAAAAAAATTTAGATTATCAATGTTTGAAGATGAACTTCCTCCTAGTTGTGAGGTATGTAAACAGAGTGAAAAATTGGGTGCTATTAGTCTAAGAGAAAAATATAATAATTTTTTTAAAGATTCATTTTCTGAAATAATTGATAATACAAATGATGATGGATCTATACAAACTATAAAATTTAAAGGTTACGATTTTAAAGTTAGTAATAAATGTAATTTTAAATGTAGAATGTGTAATCCCAGATTGAGTAGTTCTTTTACTGGAGAAATTTTAGAACATTCTAAAGAATTGAATATTGATGAATTTTTGGAAAAAAATATAGATCACTTGCAATTAATAGAGTTTGCTGGTGGAGAAACTTCATTAATGGACGAACAATATTATTTACTTGAAAAATTAATTGAGAACAAAAAAACAAATATAGAACTTTGTTATAATACAAATCTATCGGTACTGTCATATAAAAATAAAAATATTTTAGATTATTGGAATAAATGGAATCCCAAAAAACTTACAATTTTAACTAGTATTGATGAAATCGGAGACAGAGCTGAGTATATTAGAAAGGGAACTAAGTGGAATACTGTTGAAAAAAATTTAAAAATTGTTTCTACTCAAAAATTTAATAGATCGACTAATATAGTAGTATCATGTTTTAACGTTTTTAGATTGCCTGAAATTATAGAATATCTTACTGATATTAATTGGATTCATTCATCATTCAATTATATGAATTATGATTTGAGTTTGATTGATGGGGGTTTGGAAAATTCAATTTACTCTGTTTATATTATACCTAAAATCATTAAAGTAAAAATAAAGAAAAAAATACTTTCTTTTATAGACGATTATAATTTAAAATATGATGTTGACATATCAGAAAAATTCACACATATTTTAAACGCTTTGGATTATGAAATAGAAAACGATAAAATATTTCAATATAAATTTCTAGTTAAAACTCTAGAGATGGACAAAGCCAGAAAAGAAAATCTATTTGAGATAATACCAGAATTTAAAGAGATATTATCATATTGGAAAAACAACATTAAATGAAAATGAAATACATCTATTCCAAAAAAGAACCTGAAAAACTTCTTCATATTATTAATCGATTAAATGATATAACAGACAGAACAAATGTCTCACCTAATGAACAATTTCTTCAACTAGCAACTCTTAGAATGGAACAGGGTAAGACTTTTAGGCCTCATCAACATATTTGGAAACCCTCTCCTACAGAAAAAATAATTGCACAAGAATCGTGGGTTGTTATCCGAGGATCTGTAAAAGTTTATATGTATGATATTGATGGACAACTTTTAGAAACAGAAATTATCAATCCTGGAGATTGTTCCATGACTTTTGAGGGTGGTCATACATATGAAATTCTTGAAGATGATACCGTTGTGTATGAATACAAAACTGGCCCTTACATGGGAATAGAAAATGATAAGGTGTTTCTATGAGTAAAGTAGCTTTAATTACGGGTATTACAGGTCAAGATGGAAGTTATCTTTCCGAATATCTTTTAGAACTTGGTTATGAAGTTCATGGGATCGTTAGAAGGTTGTCCGTAGCTGAAAATCAAACAGAGAGAATTCAACATATAGATGAACATATAACATGTCATTATGGAGATTTGTTGGATGAACATTCTTTGTATAAAATAATTGAAGAGGTTCAACCAAATGAAGTTTATAATCTTGCTGCAATGAGTCATGTAAGGATTAGTTTTGATGTTCCTTCTTTTACTATTAAAACTAATTCCTTAGGAGTTCTTAACATCCTTGAAGCTATAAGAACAAGATGTCCAAACTCAAAGTTTTATCAGGCCAGTTCTTCAGAAATGTTTGGAAATAGTATTGATGAAGATAAATTTCAACGGTTGGAAACTCCTATGAGACCTGTAAGTCCGTATGGGTGTTCAAAAGTAATGGGATTTAATTTGACAAGACATTATCGTGATGGATATAAACTTCATGCTTGCAATGGTATTCTTTTTAATCATGAATCTCCAAGACGAGGAACTAATTTTGTAACTAATAAGGTAGTTAAGACTGCTGTTGAAATTAAACTAGGTCTTAAACAAGAGTTGGAATTGGGTAATTTAGATTCTTACAGGGATTGGGGCCACTCTCACGATTATATTAGAGCAATGCATCTGATTTTAAATCATAATATACCTAGGGATTGGATTGTTTCTACTGGAGAGACTAAGAGTGTGAGAGATTTATGTAAATATACTTTTACTTCTCTTGGGTTAAACTACGAAGATTATGTTATTCAAAATGAAAAATATTTAAGAAAAGAAGAAATTAATTATCTATGTGGAGATTCATCAGAAATTAGAGATCATTTGGGATGGAAACCAAAGTATACTTTTGAATCTATGATTGATGAGATGATTAAGTATTGGTTTGACGAACTGGGATAATGAGCCTCTTGACAGGATATCTGTCACATGGTATGATAAATAGGTAAACAAATGTTAAGGATTCCTCATAATTCTTAACATTAGTGACACCCGTTAACCGAGACCTATGGGTGTATAAATTACGTCTCTCATACCCACAATGGAGGGTGTTGTGGGGAATATTGTAACATCCAGAACCCCCTGGACTTATACTTACCCTTTTAAAACAAATGACTGCTTCAATTGCTCAACAACGATCTACTTCCACTTGGGAACAATTCTGCGAGTGGGTTACTTCAACGAACAACCGCCTTTATGTTGGTTGGTTCGGAACTCTGATGATTCCTACGCTGCTTGCCGCAACCGTATGTTTCATTGTCGCCTTCATTGCCGCACCCCCGGTGGACATTGACGGTATTCGTGAACCTGTTGCTGGTTCACTCATGTACGGAAACAACATCATCTCTGGTGCTGTTGTTCCTTCAAGCAACGCCATTGGTCTTCACTTCTATCCTATCTGGGAAGCAGCAAGTCTTGATGAATGGCTCTATAACGGTGGACCTTTCCAACTGATTGTGTTCCACTTCCTCATCGGCATCTACGCCTACATGGGTCGTGAGTGGGAACTTTCCTACCGTCTTGGTATGCGTCCTTGGATCTGTGTTGCTTACAGCGCACCTGTCGCTGCTGCATCTGCAGTATTCTTGGTCTATCCTTTCGGTCAAGGATCTTTCTCTGATGCAATGCCATTGGGTATCAGTGGAACCTTCAACTACATGCTTGTGTTCCAGGCAGAGCATAACATTCTTATGCATCCTTTTCACATGCTTGGTGTTGCTGGTGTGTTTGGTGGTTCGCTTTTCTCCGCGATGCATGGTTCTCTGGTAACCTCTTCGCTTGTTCGTGAAACTACCGAATCTGAGTCCCAAAACTATGGTTACAAGTTCGGTCAAGAAGAAGAGACTTACAACATTGTTGCTGCACATGGTTACTTTGGTCGTCTGATCTTCCAATATGCTTCCTTTAATAACTCACGTTCGCTGCACTTCTTCCTCGCCGCTTGGCCAGTAGTTGGCATCTGGTTTGCTGCTCTAGGTGTAAGCACCATGGCATTTAACCTTAACGGATTTAATTACAACCAGAGTATTCTTGACTCACAAAATCGTGTAATTAACTCTTGGGCTGATGTTCTTAACCGTGCTAATCTTGGTTTCGAGGTGATGCATGAGAGAAACGCTCATAACTTTCCTCTGGACCTTGCTGCTGCAAGCAACACCCCTGTTGCTCTTACTGCACCTGCAATCGGTTGATGATAAGTTAGAGTTTTCTAACGGAGACCCCTTAAGGGGTCTTTTTTATTGCTAAATATTTAAAGTTATGCTATAATAACTTTAACAACTAAACCGATTATGAAAACTTGTAAAATCTGCAATCAGTTAAAGCCACTTACAGAGTTCTATCAAACTGTAAGAAACGGTAGTCCATATGGGCATCATGGTAAATGTAAAAAGTGCTATGTTAAAAAGCAACAAGAAAATTATGACCCACTAAAACAAAGAGATGAAAATCTTAAACAAAGATACGGTAAGAATTTTGGATTAGCAGAGTATAATACTCTGTTAGAAAAGCAAGGGCATAAGTGTGCTATTTGTAATTCTACTGACCCGAAAGGTAGAAAATCTGGTAGAGGTGGTGCGGTAGATGTTTTCTACGTTGACCACAATCATAAAACTGGTGAGGTTAGGGGACTTCTTTGCAATGTTTGTAATAGGACAATTGGATATGTTAATGAAGATATCCAGTTAATTAAGAATATGATTGATTATGTTAAAAGGCATAAAGACAATTGAATACATAAATACCTAAAAAGTATCAATACAAATGAAAACTTTTAAAGAATTTATATTAGAGAGTGAGTTGATTGAAATGTCTCAACGTGAAAAACTTCCTTTAGGCAAAATGCTCAAGCAGGCTGCAAGGCATAAAGACCCAAAACGAGTTGCAAGAATGGGTGAGGTTGCTGACAAGTATGATCCTAAAAAGTCCAAAAGAAAAGAGGAAGATAATAGACGAACAGGAGGACGTAAAAGAGATGCGGGAAGACCTAGAAGTAATGAACTTCAGGATAATTGGTAAATTAAGATATTCATAAGTTTTTGAGAGACCCGAAAGGGTCTCTTTTTTATGAGCACTAATACTTATTGACTCCTGTGTTACGATATGTTAACATAAATATGAGAAATGACATAGGAGGCTATGGTATCTTCAACTCTTTCACAACCTATTTCGCAGAGAGGATGGTTTGATGTCTTGGATGACTGGCTTAAACGCGATCGCTTTGTCTTTGTGGGTTGGTCTGGATTACTTCTTTTTCCCACTGCTTATTTGGCCCTTGGTGGCTGGCTTACTGGTACAACGTTTGCTACAAGTTGGTACACCCACGGGATTGCGTCTTCTTACCTTGAAGGCTGTAATTTTCTCACAGCAGCTGTGTCAACGCCTGCTGACGCTATGGGTCATTCTCTTCTTCTACTTTGGGGTCCTGAGTCTCAAGGGGATTTCGTCCGCTGGGTCCAACTTGGGGGACTCTGGACTTTTGTGGCACTACACGGGGCTTTCGCTCTGATTGGATTTATGCTTCGTCAGTTTGAGATTGCTCGTCTGGTTGGTATCAGACCTTATAACGCAATTGCATTCTCTGGTCCCATTGCAGTATTCGTTTCTGTATTCCTGATGTATCCACTGGGTCAATCCAGTTGGTTCTTCGCCCCCTCCTTCGGTGTGGCGGCGATCTTCCGCTTCCTGCTGTTCCTGCAGGGATTCCACAACTGGACCCTCAACCCCTTCCATATGATGGGAGTTGCTGGTATACTGGGAGGAGCACTTCTCTGTGCGATTCACGGAGCAACTGTAGAGAATACACTTTATGAAGACAGTGAACAGTCGAATACTTTCAAAGCATTTGAACCGACTCAAGAGGAAGAGACCTATTCGATGGTCACGGCTAACCGTTTTTGGTCTCAGATCTTTGGTATTGCTTTCTCTAATAAGCGTTGGCTTCATTTCTTTATGTTATTTGTACCTGTTATGGGTCTATGGACATCCTCTATTGGTATTATTGGCCTTGCTCTTAACCTTCGTGCTTACGATTTTGTGAGTCAGGAGATTAGAGCGGCAGAAGATCCAGAGTTTGAAACGTTCTATACAAAAAACATCCTTCTTAATGAGGGACTTAGAGCGTGGATGGCTCCAGTAGATCAACCCCATGAACAGTTTGTATTTCCAGAAGAAGTTTTGCCCAGAGGCAACGCACTCTAAAATAAATAAGGGAGTTCCAAAGGACTCCTTTTTTTATGCTCCTCATTCTTTTTCTATTCCAACTTTTTGGAATTTTTTTGTTTTTAATATCTCTCACACAAGAACTATGGTAACTTCAGAAACTCCGTATAAACTTGCAGAAATTATACAAGATACTTGGCCTCAACTTTACAGGCATGTTAAAGTAACTTATAATAAAGAAAATACGAAAAATAATGAAAACATTCAAACAAACGTCTGATGAACCTTATACTCGTCATGACTATAAAGTAGTTTTTTCGAACGGAAACTCAATATGTTTTGATAATTATGAAGACGTTCAACTTACTTGGTTTCAAACACCATCTCTACTTTTGGGATATGTAGAAGTTCTGGATAAAAAGAAACCAAAAACAAAAGGATTTTTATAATGAATTTTCCCGAATATCGTTTTTATGATGTTGAATTATCAAATAATTTTTCCGATAGAAAGGATATTTGTAAGAAATTAAAGTTTGTGCATCCATTCTTTCAAGAGGATTTTGGTGAAGTTTCTTTTTCACATAGTTTGGCATTAAACTTTAAAGGTAATTGGATAATGGAAGATGATTCGATAAGAATGAAATCTTTTTTTGAATCTCTATCATTTTTTAATTTTGCTAAAGGGCATTGTCTTTGTAGTGGCCTTGGAATGGGAATAAGAGAAACTTTACTTTTACAAAACAAAAATGTCTCAAAAATAACTATACTTGAGAATAATCTTGATCTCATAGAGTATCATAGAAAAAATAAAACACCATTTGTTGAACACGTTGAAATTATTCATTGCGATGCTTCAATTTATGTTGGTTCATGTGATACATTGTTTATAGATCATTTTACATATAATGTTGAGAATTTTTTGCAAGTTCGTGCAATATTAAATGAATTAAAAGTTGTTACAAACAATATAAATCATCATAATTTTTGGTTTAGAGGGTTGGAGGATATATGTATAAATTGTGAACCAAATTCTAGATATAAAATATATCTCATCTTAAAAGAAAAATATTCAACTTTACCAGATTTAAGTAATAAATTATTCAATGATCTTCTTATGATTTATGAAAATAAAGATGAAAATTTAAAGGATATAAAAACTATTATTGATAATTCATTTATTAAAAATGTCAAATAACAAAATGAACAAATATAACACTGAAGAATATTTTTCCGTTCTTGACAAAAAAACTGGAAGGAAAATTTTAGATTGTGGTGAAGAAATAGATGCGCTTGCAATGGTTGCTCTCGATCCTCAAAACAGAACTTATACTCGTAATAAGTTTTTAATGGGTCCAGTAGTTGACATTGAAATTCCTAAGCAATTACCCACATCGAATATTGTTATGAATATTAATGATGATACTTGGGAAATGGATGAGTCAAAAAACTTACCTCAGATTAAGTTGCCAGAAGGACAAGGAGAACCAGTGGTTATATGAATCACCGAAAACATAAACAAACGGAAAATATTAAAAAGAAAAAGATGTACACACCTGAGGGTTATTTAAAAGATCCCCCAGATGCAAAATGCCCATACTGTGGAGAGTCTGGAAAGTCTTGTTCCAATGTGAATAGTTTAAGTCGCGCTTGGGCAAGAGATGCTTGTAAAAAGAAATATGGTCAAAATAAAAATTAGAGTTTGATTACATTTTGACCCCAAAAATTTTTCCGGTAAAAAATTACTCTATAATATTTTTCCTATATAATATCTGATGTTGTATTTTTATGCCAAAAAATCAATTGACTAAAGACGAACTAAAAGTTAGAGTGTTAAAATTAAAACACCAAGTTCAGTTCGAACATAGATATCCCGGTGAAAAAGAACTTGCCAATAAGTATTTGGATGAGGTATTATTCATTATTGAACAATATTCTAGATGATTTATGACCTTGCCACAACAAGAACATAACTCTCTTTTAGCTACCAGAGAGTTTTTAAAACTTCTTTTAGATGAAGTAAGGTATCCAGATCTTCCCGAAAAAATTAGATTATCTGCAAAATCTCTTCTTGAACATTATCCAGAAAGGTCAAAAATAAACCAGTTGTATTCTGGAAATACTTTTTCCGATTTTGTTCCTTCCAATGAATCTGATATAACCGAGGAAGAAAGGGAAAATAATAATAAAATTTTAAATAATAATCAAACTTGGGATACTCCAGGATTTAAATGGAAAACCGAAGTAGAATTTATTTCCAATCCTTGACAAATGGGCTAAATGACTTATAATTACTAAGTGTTTAGTAATTTAATATGAAAGTTCCAAATACTTCTGAACTAATGCATCTGCGTCTTCAAGCTTGGTTGAGAGAACATAGTTGTGATGATATTGAATATCTTGGAATGAGAGAAGGTGAACACTACTATAGAATTGCCGACCACGAAGTACCTGTTTCTTGTATAGAAGATTTGGAGGAAGTTGCATGAACGATTATGTATTAAATGATGGTGAGTCTAAACAGGATAAATGGAATAGAGGTTTAGATCTATTCATTGAAAGTGTCCATAAACCAGATCATGAATTGAGGCAGTCTGCACATGATCAGAAATGTTACCATGAGCTCATGGACATAAGAGATGTAATTCTTGAACATCTAAAGACTCTTCGTTGGTACTAAAATGCAATACTACTATATTTGGTTTTTTTTATTTGTAGTAACTGTATATTTTATTACGACAGATGATAGTATTTCAAGATCAGTTTATTATGTTTCTGATCTTATAAAGTTCCAATATGAAAAAACCAAATGGTGGTTATTAAATAATCCTCGCAATCCAATTGTAAAATACTTAATGTGGAGGAGAGCTTTAAAAATGGCTAAAGAACTTGAAAAGGAATTATTTAAAAATAAACAATGAGTAGTCTAAACGAATGGGACCCATTAAAAAAGGTCGTTGTGGGGGTTGCAGATTACGCTAGAGTTCCAAAAATGGATAGATCTTTGAGGTTTATTAATTATGCCGACAAACAAGATGTGTCGGATATAGTTAGTGGACCATATCCAACTCAAGTAATTCAAGAAGCTAATGAAGATTTAGAAATTTTTGTAGAATTTTTGAAAAGTCAAGGAATAGAAGTAGTACGACCAAATAGAGAAGATACTGATTATTATAACTACTGCCCTAGAGATTGTATTTTTACTCATGGGAATATTTCTATTGCAACTCCAATGCCTTTACGTTCCAGAAAAAATAATTGGAAATCATACGCACATCACTTAAAAAATTTAATTCATATTCCTTGTTCTGGAGAAGATGAATTATATAATGAAAATTGTTTAAGTAATAAAGACGTTCTTTCCTTGACAGAATCTTCTCCTGCTTTTGATGCAGCAAACGTCATCAAAGCCAATGATGACCTTTTATATCTTGTATCCAATACTGGTAATTTGAAGGGTGCAGAATTACTTCAATCTCTAGTTGGTCCCGAAGTTAAAGTTCACTTACTTCAGGGTGTTTATAGTTATGTCCATATTGATAGTACTATTGCATTTTTGAGAGAAGGATTGATGATGGTAAATCCTTCTAGAGTTAAGTCTAGGGATGTACTCCCGTACCCTTTTAATACATGGGATATAATCTATGCTCCGGAACCAGTAGATATTGGTTATTATCCTGGTTATAATAATTCTTCTCCTTGGGGTAATTTAAATCTTGTGAGTATTAATCCAAATTTAGTTGTATTGGAAGAACATCAAGATGAAACTAGGAGAGAATTAGAAAAATACGGTATTGAATCTGTAATGCTTCCTGTGCGACATGGTAGAACCCTTTCTGGATTTTTTCATTGTATTACTTTAGATATTGAGAGGGATCATTGACAACCATAAATAACTGAACTATTATATTAGAGATAGATTTAAATTACCCCCCTTGCAAAAAATGAAAGATTTTCGTAAATCTAAGTTTTCCTATGAAGGCATTCGTGAAGGAGACTATGTAAAATTTGTAGGTTGCACAAAAGAACAAGTTAATTGGGGAAATAATACTGATCCAGAAGAACTTCTTGTTTATGGTGGAGTATACTATGTTCAACAACTTATTATAAAATCATCTCATACTAAATTGATTCTTCGTGGTGTAGAAGGTAAATTTAACAGCGTTTGTTTTGAAAGATTAGGTAATGGCTCTTTCTGAAAAATCTAAAATTTATTTTAATGTTTGGTGTTGTGCTCACCAACGTAGACATAATGCAAAAGTTAAAGGTGATTGGAATCTATACAATCGAGAACATGAAACTATTCTGATGTGTCTTAAAATGAAAGGAGCTCGTTGGAATAAGTGGTCTGGTGAAAAATAATGGGACTCACATTTAGATACATGCAAAAACCAACTTCTTGGCGAAACTGCCCTTCCTGTAGATGTAATCTTGTAGATGCAGAGATTTCTGACCCTCTCAAGTTTACTTGTGAATCTGGAGCTTTTCATTCCAAACTATTGGGTGGAAGAAACCTAGAAACGTGGAAAATGGAATATTGGAAATGTCCAGAATGTAAGACGGTCTTTCCTGCTGAAGAACGTCCAGTCATACATACAATGAGTGATGTGTATTTGCCAAATAAATGAATAATAGTTACGATAGGGACATTATTATGAGATGTAAAGTGCAATTATATGTTTCTGGCAAGGTCTTTGATGAGATTGTAGAAGCCAAAGATTACGAAGATGCAAGAGAAACTGCTCTTGCAAGAAATCCAAATGCAAAAGTTATCGGAGTCACTGTAGTATTCAAATGAAAAACAAAAAACTCAAGGCCCTAATTCAAAAACCTTTGAGATTTCATCACCAAGATATTCATGAAGAACTTGATGAACTAAAAAAACAACATCAAGTTAAGTCTAAATGGTATTATATCTTTTGGGGCATTATGGCAATTGCTGTAGTTGGTGGTCAGATTTATGTTGGTCTGGGATATCGTGAAATGGCAGAAGCAACTAAGTCCATTTCTATTTCTGTTGCTTGTATTGAGGATCAATTAGGTCCTGTAGACAAGAGAAACAAACCTGAAAAGTTTGAATGATGTCCAAACTATTATGTGATTATCATTATGGATGGGTAGTGAACAGTCACTATGATTGGGTGAATATGCTCACCAAGATGGAAAAAAACAAACCACAACGATTTGAAGAGTTTCAATACTCAAAGGAAACTATCTATCACTACTTAGATAGAATACAACAAGAACAAAATCTTTACGACTAGTAAATTGAGATACTTGACTGACCGTTCAATCTCGTGTATACTCAAAGACGAGAACGATCCACTTAATCATGGTTATTTCGACAACGGAAAAGTTTCCTTATTCAACGTTTCCTTTTCGTCTTGATTTAAAGGAAGGAAAAGAAAATAGAGTTTGTTGGTTTGAATGTCAAGTTCATGTAGACAAATTCATTCAAAAACATAAACTCAAAAAGAAAGATTATACTTTGACTATTAAATCTGATGATTGAACATAACTGGATTGATGATTGTTTCCGAGTGGAAGAACAACGGTGGGGTACTTGGGTATCTTATGATAAAGAAGGTAATAGAATTATTACTTCTTTGCTTGAAGATGGATGTATCTCTGCAACTCGTTGGTATCTAAAACATAAACAGGAAGGATTTGCTAAAAGTGAAGTTAAATATGAAGGTGTAGTCGGAGGTAAACTCTAATGTATGAACCCAAAGTCAATGATTATGTCAATTGGACAAAAGGAATTGAAGGTTGGGTTTATTTTAAAAACAAGGAGTATATTACAATCGAAATTAATGTGAGACCAAAAGATTCTCTAAATTATCAAGCATGTTATCTTCATCGCAATGAAAGACTATTAGTTTTATGTTATTGTAACCAATGGAAAGAGTTAGAGTATGTCAAATCTAGAGAATCAATTCACGAAGAACAAAACAATATGGAGATGGTGGGCTAAAGCACTTGGGGAAAAGGCATCTAAATGTGATAGAGAATCCGATACTATTGCTTGGATACGTACCTTTATTTTTACTACTTACTTGGTTACTAATTGTTTTATCATAGCAGGAGTAATTAGACATTGGGATAAGTCTTCTCCAACCATCTACATTGAAATTCTTGAAAAAGATAAACCTCAACTTCCCGAAGTTTGAACCAAATATAATAGTTCTAATCGATCTTAAATAACCCAGAGAGATAATTGCCGATGGATAAATCAAAAGATAATGGCGTAATTTGTTTGGCTCCATGGGTTCATTTGAGTATTGGAACTTCTGGTGTTTTAGATCCATGTTGTTGGGCTAAAACTGACGATAAATGGGATCAAGAATTTTCCACTACTGATAAAAGCGAGGAAGAATTAAAATTTCTTAAACCAACAAATTATGTAATAGGAACTTTTCCTTCAGTATATGAAGATTCCATAAAAAATTTATGGAATAGTTCCGAATTTAATCAATTGAGATTAAACATGTTAAATGGCGTAAAGTCAAGTGTTTGTTCCCAATGTTATGAATGCGAAGAAAAAAATGCTTGGTCATTGAGAAAAAATTATAATGACACATTTGATCTACAATCTTATAAAGTAAATGAATTAACTAATAAAGATGGATCTTTAAAAGAATTTAATCCAATTTCTTTTCATTTACAATTGTCTAGTAAGTGCAATTTTAAATGTAGAATGTGTAATTGGAATTTTAGTACAAGTTGGGCTCAAGAAGTAAAAAAATATCAAAATATTGATTTATCTTTACCGGATATTAATATTGATTTAATTTTATCTCAATTAGATTCTGTACTTGAAAACGCAGAAGAAATTAATTTCAGTGGAGGTGAGCCAATATTATGTGATCATCATTATAAAATTTTAAAAAAAATTATTAAGAATAAAAATAAAAAGCCACATTTAATATATCATACAAATTTGAGTGTAATTCACTATAAAAAAGTTTCTATTTTTGATATTTGGAAAAGACTTGATAATCTAACAATAAATGTTAGTGTTGATGGTATTGGTGAAAGGGGTGAATTAATTAGAAGTGGATTTAACTGGGATAAATTTATATCAAATGTTATTGAATTAAAAGAAAAAGTACCTCAAGCCAATATCTATTACCATGCTACAATTCAAGCTTTAAATTGTTTACACATTGTCGATTTACATCAAGAATTATTTAATCTTAAATTAATTGATGATGTTAATGATTTTCAAATTTTGCATGTAATAGAACCCGAATGTTTATCTTTAAAGATTTTGCCCAAAACTTTAAAAATAAAAGTTTCCGAAAAAATAAAAAATCATATTAAAGATTTTTTGATCCCCAATATTGAAAATAAAACTGAAAGATCGGAACAAACTTTAAATGATTGGATATCCGTTTTAATGTATTTGAAAGATGAAAATGATTATTCAAAATTAAGATCTGAGTTTATTTCTTATACAAATTACTTGGATCTTATTAGAAATGAAAATACTAAAGAAACTTTTCCTGAACTATGTGAATTATGGGAATAGTAGACATTTTACATGTTATGATATATAATATGTAAAAATAATAAAATGTTTTTTCATTAAATTACCCATATGTCCGAATCATTAATTTCTGATACTCAATTAAAAGCATTATGGAAACAAGCCATTGCATCTTCGTTATATCCAGACAATGATTGGCCTGCTCACAAAATTTATTATATTCTTTTAAAAAAGTATATAATTGAAAGTTATCGTAAATCACAGACAGAACATCAAAATGAACAAGAGAACTTACACGATTCAAAAGAAGGATCCTGCACACACTCAAGTGTGGGAATGGAATGAAACTCCAGAACTTATTTTCCTCCTTAAAGAATTACACGCAAACAAGCCCTTGCCCAACACTGGATCCAACAACCCCATGGTATGATTGGTTATGTTATTGTGAAATTTGTAATAGTTTAGGACCTATACCGGGACAACCATCACTGGGTAGGTTTATGGCTTATAGAAGATATCTTAAAGAAGTGGGAGTATTATGAGAGATCCAAATTGGTTTCAAAAGAAATGGGGTAAATTAGATCAAGTTCCCATAGACGATGTTTATAAAAGGTTATCTCATTTGGAAATTAAAGTAGGAAAACTTGAAGAAGAGTATTCAAGAGCACTTGAAGACATTAAAAGACTTGAAGAAGAAAATATTTCTACTACAAACGAACTCTACCGTCTTGAGAACTCTCTGGATGCTCGTATAGATATACTTGCCGAACATTATAAAATTAATTACGATGTATGAAAATTTAGACACGTTTGAAAAAGCTTTATCTCATTTTGGGACAAGAGTTGATATTATTTGTGCAATGGAAATGGGGGGGAAAATAGATGCGGAAACTGCTTACAAAAATATTAAAGCTGAACTCAAAGAACTTAAACAAGTGCGAAAGTTATACAGAAAGGAAGTGTAGTAAATGTGGTGAGGTTAAACCACTCTGCATAAAGTATTTTCAAGTTGTAAAAAATTTTAAAACAGGGTTTTCTTATTATTGTAATGAATGTAACAAACCAAAACCAAGAGAATGAATAAATTTATATGGGAAAAACAAAATGCTTTAACTAATCAATTTTGTAAAAATGTCATTTATAAATTTGAGAGAGATCTGAGAAAAGCTAAAGGTCAAACTTTGAGTGGTTTTAATGATTCCGTAAAAAAATCCGATGATATAGCAATAACTAGAGTACCTGGATGGGAAGAGGAAGATAAAACTTTTTATCAATCATTGAACGAAAGTCTGTGCGAATATAGGGAATATCTTTCAAATAATCTTCATAGTTGCATAGACTATCATTTAAATGATACTGGATATCAAATTCAAAGAACAATTGGTGGAGAGGGTTATTATGGTTGGCACCATGATTTCTGCAAAGACCAAAATGGAGACAGAAAAATAACTTTTATCTGGTATTTAAATAACGTTAATGGGCCTGGGGGAGAAACTGAGTTCATTGATGGTACTAAAATTATACCAGAAGAAGGAAAATTAATTTTTTTTCCTGCGACTTGGGACTTTGTACATAGGGGAATAATGCCATCTAAAGGAGTGGTAAAATACTTATGTACGGGATGGCTGTACTCCCAGGAGTCTTATTAGAAGATATAAATAAAAGGAAGAGAAATTTTATTGATATAAATGGCTGTATTAACCGCGACTGGTATTACGTTTAGTGATGGAACTTCCGCTGCAAGTAGAGCTAATTTTGCTTTTCCTTCAGGTACGGTGTCTGTTTTTTATAAACAAACTGCTCCTACTGGTTGGTCTGCGGTATCCGGTCAAAATGATAAAATGTTGAGAATCGTTAGTCAAGCTAGTGCTGCTGGAGGAACTGCCGCAGGAACTAATGCATTTAGTACAACACTTGCAACTAGACCAGTAAGTGTTACTGTACCTGTTAGTATCACATGGTCAGTGGGTGCCGTTACACTAAATGTTAATACTATTCCTCCACATGGCCATCCAGCAAATAATGGAGGAAATACTTCAGCTGCTCCTGGAAATGCTGTTACCGTGGTTAATCCTGGATCTAGCACCGGTAACTGGGGAAATGGTGGAGCACATAGTCACCCAGTAAATTATACTGCATCTGGACCTTGGAGTTCATCTATTGATATGAGAGTTCAATATTGTGATGTTATTTTATGTTCTTTTAACGGATAATAAATAAAAATACGTAGGAGATATTTGAAATGGCGGTACTAACGGCTAATGGAATTGAATTTTTTGCTGGAAATCAATTAAATAGCAGATATGCAATAATACCGCAAACTGATTCTCCCATGCTTTTTCTCCAGTCAACAGCACCAGTTGGTTGGACTAGAGTAACTCAAAATGATAAAGCTCTAAGAGTAGTTTCTGCAAGCACTACCGGAGGAACTGCTGGTGGAACAAATGCATTTAGTAATACTTTTGCAGCCCAAACTTTTAGTGCTAACGTACCTGTTTCCATTACTGGATTTTCAATGGGTGGCACCACTATTGATATAAACACTATGGCTACACATTCGCATGGATTAAATGCGGGAGGTGCTGAAAACAGAAATGGCCCTAATCCAGCTCAAGGAACTTCAAACGGAACTGCCCCGTCAGGGACAACTGGTAATGCTGGTAATAGTGGAGCTCATGGGCATCCCGCATCTTTCACATCAGCTAATGGTCCAGGGGCCGCTCCAGTAAATATGGCAATTCAATATGTTGATTGTAATATATGCCAATTCAACTAAATAAAAAAAAGATTAAAAAATGGCTGTATTAACCGCGACTGGTATTACGTTTGGTGATACTACTAGTCTTGCTTCTAAATATGGAATATTTCCACAAACAAGTGCAGTAGTTTTTTATCAAGCAGCTGCACCAACCGGTTGGACCACCCCAGCTACTATTCATAACAATAGAGCACTTAGAGTTGTTAGTGGCACTGCAGCTGGTACCGGTGGAACGAATGATTTTACTACCACAATGGCTTCAAGACCGCTTAGTGCTAACGTCCCTATATCTATTTCTGGAGCAGCTGGTGGAAATACTACATTGGATATTAATACAATTCCAATTCATGCTCATCCAGCTAATGCTGGTGGAAACGTTGCTGCTGCTGGTGGTGGTAATGCTAGAGTAGCTAACGCTGGTAATACTGGTGGTGCTGGAAATAATGGAGCTCATGCTCATCCACTTACTGCTAATGCTGCTAACGGTCCAATTAATACTAGTGTTGATTTTTCTGTTCAATACGTTAACGTAATTTATTGCACTTTTAGTTAATTTGTGTTATTATTTTATTACTTAATTTTTTGACCTATGAAATTAGAACAAGGTAAATTTTGTCCTCTTATTAGAAAAGATTGCATTGGTTTAAAGTGTTCTTGGTACATGCATGTTAGGGGAATGAATCCTAATACTGGCGAAGATCTTGATGAATGGGGTTGTGCAATTACTTGGTTGCCTATTATGACAATTGAAAACTCCCAACAACAAAGGCATACAAGTGCTGCTGTGGAATCATTTAGAAATGAAGTTGTCAAAGCTAATGAACAAAATAGAGACCTATATATTCAAGGGATTATGCAACAGGGAGTTTTACCGGTCAATGTAACTCCACTAACATCTCAAAATATTTTAGAAGGAGAAGGAACAAATGAGACTAACAATAGTCAGAGCTGATAATATGATCATCAAAGATGGTCTTGGTTATACTGCTGATTTAAGTGTATTTGATGATCTTAGTTGGGTGGAAGGTTATGACCAAAAATCTTGGGGTAAATTTCATGCTTTGCAATGGTATGGAGATCCCGACGAAGATGGGGAATATGGATTTGGCCAAGATGGACCTTATGGTGAAGTAGAATTTAAAAAGACAGTTCCCAATTTAATCATTAAGGAATTGGGTGTTTATGAACAGGCTCTAGCTCTTTGGGAAGCATCTAAACTTGCAGAAGAAGAAAGAATAGCAGCAGAAGAAGCCGAAGCTCAAAGATTGAGAGAAGAAGAAGAAGCGAGAATTAGAGATGCTTATCTAGAACTTGATATGCAAACAATGTTGTCCAATAACGTAACAGATGAAGATGCTGTTGCTCTGCAACTTGAAGAAGATCTAGAAAAATTACTTGCAGACCTTTGATTTTAAAATAATTTAAATTATATAATTACTCATGAATTCTAAATTAATTGAAAATAATTATTTGGTAATCCCGAATTTTATATCATCAGATAGAGCTAAAACTTTATCTGATGAATTTAAGTTTCATTGCGAAAATAATAAATTTCCTGGAGATAATCAAGCTCCAAATTCACATGCAATCTATAATCATATATCTTTCTTAGAATTATTGTGCGAAAAAACTCCAGAAGTTTCTTCCCTATTAGAAGAAACCGTTCTTCCCACTTATTCTTATGCAAGAGTATATAAAGAAGGATCTGTTTTAGAAAAACATACTGATAGAGATGCTTGTGAAATTTCATTGACCTTACATCTTGATGGGGACTATCCATGGCCTATTTGGATTGAAACACCACAACAAGAGAAAAAATTTGTGAGTTTGAATCCTGGAGACGCAATGCTTTATCTTGGTCGCATTGCTCCCCATTGGAGAGAAGAATACCCAGGAAGTTATTATTCTCAAGTATTTTTACATTATGTAAGAAGTCGTGGTGAATGTTCTTATGCTTATTTTGATAATAGGGAAAAGGACAAAATTGGGATTCCAGATAAAGAAGAACCCAACGCACAATCTGAATCTAAAATAGAAGAAATAATTGAAACCAAAGAAACACCATCAACAATCTTTAAGTCTACTAAAAAGTTGGAAGACTTTATTAAGGTTTATGATAATATTGTAACGGAAGATCTTTGTAATAGGATCTTAAATGAATATAAGAATTGTGATCGATGGGCTCAAACAATGGTTGGTCAGGGAGTAGTTGATACCAATTCTCGAAATTGTAGTGTGGTTCAACTTTCAGATCCTGCAATTATAGATGAAAATTTTGAGATTAGAAAATTTATTGATGTTGAACTGCATCAACAATTGTTAGAAGTTGTTAAAAAATATTCCCAAGATTTCCCAGAATTTTGTCCCAGTATTGATACTGGATATGATCTTCTTCGTTATGAAACTGGTCAATTTTATAAACAACATACCGATTCTTTTTTGCAACAACAAAGAAGCATTTCATGTTCTTTGAGTATTAATGATGATTATTATGGTGGAGAATTTGCTTTCTTTGATAGGGAAATAATAATTAGACCTGGTAGAGGATCTGTAATAGTATTTCCCTCCAATTTCATGTATCCACATGAAATTATGCCAGTTACTGATGGTACTAGGTATTCAGTTATTACTTGGTACGTTTGATACGAATGGGAATTACTGAAAAACTAAAGGGTATTCCAACAGTATATTACTTTAATTTGGATTGTAGAGTAGATAGAAAGGAGTATATGGAGTCCCAGTTTTACTTCTGGGAAATAAATTATAAAAGAATTTCAAATTCAAAATATACTCCAAAAAATTATGATGAGTGGAAGGATAAGGTAATTTTAAATCCAAAGTGCAGTAATTATTTCAGAGATACTTTTTCGGACGATTATGGGGAAGTTAAACATCAGAGATATCTATCTGATGCTGCTACCACTATGACTCAAATTGAAACCATTAAAAATTGGGTCAAAGAAACATCTGAAGAATACATGATCATCATGGAAGATGATTATGACCTAAGTATGATCGAATATATGCATTTTGATTGGGAGTATTTAATGAATAATATTCCCTATGATTGGGATGTTATTCAATTTGATGTTTCCAACAGACTTGCTATACCTTGTTTTTTGCATCCTACTATGGATAGAAGTGCTACTGGCCCTTTATTGATAAACAGAGAATACGCAAAAAAACTAATTAGAATTCATTATACAACTGATGATAAACTTAATCTAAATCAAAGAATAGCTTCGTATAATTGGACTGTAAATTCTGATGATCCTAGTTTAACTGCGGATTATATTATGTCAAAAAATGGTAAAAGTTATTCTTTTCCACTGATGTATCAAAATCCAGATTTGGGATCATATGGAAATAATGTAGTTCGTAAAAGACACCATGGTGGGTATCTTGAACACATAAAGGAGTTGTATCATAAGTGGTGGAAAATACTTAGAGATGATTATACTCTTGAAGAATTTTTTACTCATGGAAAACCAAATGATTTAATTCTAAAAGTAGATCCTAAATTTAGTTGTGATGAACCTGAATGATAAGTTAAAGGGACTTCCTCGTATATATTATTTTAATCTTGATGAAAGAACTGATAGAAGAGAATATACTGAAAATCAATATGATTTCTATAAAATAAAAAATTATGTTCGATATTCTACATCAAAATATCAACATCATAATTTTGAAGAATGGAAAGATAAATTAATCTTAAATGACATACAAATTTCTCCTAGACCAAATTTGCATATTATAGAATGTGCAATGACTCTTTCTTATTTGGATTTTTTCAAGAATTGGTTGGAAACATCTGATGAGGATACTCTTTTAATTATGGAAGATGACTATGATTTGAGATATATTGATTATTGGCATTTTGATTGGGAATACTTGATGAATCAGATTCCTTTTGACTGGGATTGTATACAACTTTCGTTTGAAAACAATACTGCAATACCTTGTTTTTTAAATCCAACTTTACCAGACCATGCAATGGGAGCTGCTCTTCTTAATAGAAAATATGTTGAAAAAATTATAAGAGTAGTAACTACAGATGGGAAGTTTGATTTAACAAAAAGAGTTTGTAATTATAGACGGACTCAAATGATAAGTCATTCTTCTCTACAAAATAACAAATGGCGTCATCCAAATATTTCTTTTGATTATATTATGAGTCATTGTGGAAAGACTTATTGTCTTCCGTTAATAGTACAAAGTAATACAATAGGAAGTTATCCACAGAATATTGTTAGAAAGGAAGATTTTCCATCTTTATATTTTACAAATAGAGCTATTGAAATGTGGTGGACAAAGTTCAGAGATAAATTTTCTTTGGAAGATTTTTTTATGTATGGAAAACCCAATGACTTTTTTATAACTTCTAAAAATATCGATTACCTAGAATCAAATTTGAACAGAATTGATTGGTTGATGCCAAATGTTCCCACTAAATAAATTTGAGTCATAACAAGGATTATTATGGATAATGTTCAAATTCATCCTAAGTTGGAAGGATTCCCACATCTTAGATATTTGAATCTTGATGCTAGAGAAGATAGAAGAACATACATACAACAGCATTTTCAAAAATATGGAATTACTGATTATGTTCGTGTTTCTGCAGATAGATATGGACCACACAATTATGATGAGTGGAAAAACTTATTAACAGTTGCAGATTATGATAAGTATATTAGAAAGGATAATATTTGTTATGTCTCAATTTTAGTTAATCAATTACAAAGTATAATTGATTGGTATAATGAAAACGTGTCTGAAACTTGTATAATCGCTGAAGACGATTTAAATATGGACACTTTGAAGTTCTGGCCTTTTACTTGGGAATATTTCTTTTCAAAGTTGCCCTGCAATTGGGATTGTGTTCAGTTGCAAGTTGTGGGTGGATCTTGGATACCAATGGGACTTACGAAAAGATCTAAGAATAATCATGCAGCTACAGCATACTTAATTAATAGAAGGTATGTCGAAAAATTAATTCAGATGCATTATATTAATGGTAAGTTTACTTTTTATAATAATTATGGATACAGTAAACACTGGCCTGAATATCATTACCAGTCTCCAGATTTTGTTGTCTATGAAATAGGAGTTACGTATTCATTTCCCATCTTTATAACAAATTCAACTTTTGGTAGCGATTGTTATGATGGAAAAGTTAATATGATGGCTAGAAAATCGGATTATCTTATTGCAAAATGGTGGAAAGAAGAATCGCATAAGTATTCATTGCAAGATTTATTTTCTGTTAATACCATTAAGAGGAAGGAATTAATGATCCCCATTCAATATAATGACTATGATACTAGGAGAGCATATGGACATTCACATTCAGGAGAATGATTCCTCTCTCCAAGATTCAACAAAAATTATTAGTAGTTTAAGATATAAATTTAAAAAAATACCTCATATATTTTATTTGAATCTGGATAAAAGAGAAGATCGTAAAAAATATATTGAAAAACAATTAAACTTATTGGGAATAAAAAATTTCACTAGAATATCTGCAGACAAATTTTCTGCAGAAACTTTTAATTTATGGAAAAATAAAATTTCATGTAAAATAACTAATGACATTCCCAGATTATCTACCCTTTTAAATCAACTTCAAACTATTATTGATTGGTATGAATCTAATTCTTCGGACTATTGTATAATTGCCGAAGATGATGTGAATTTTCTTACCGCAAAATATTGGCCTTTTACTTGGGAATATTTCTTTTCAAAGTTGCCCTGCAATTGGGATTGTGTTCAACTTCATGTTATTGGAGAGTATTTTATTCCAATGGGGTTGAGTAATGGATCTAAAAACAATCATTCTGCAGCTTGTTATTTGATTAATAGAACTTTTGCATCAAAACTTAAAAAAATGCATCATGTAGATGGTAAATTTAAGTTTTACAATAATTATGGTTATGATCAAACTTGGTCAGAATATCATTATCAATCGGCAGATTTTGTACCTTATGAAGTAGGAGTTACCTATACATTTCCTCTCTTTATAACAAATTCTGATTTTGTGAGTGATAGTTACATAAATTCTACAAATTTTATGGCTAAAAAATCAGATTTAGTAACTCTTGCATGGTGGAAAAATCTTATAGAAAATAACTATACCTTGGAGGATCTTTTCTCTAGAGATTCTTTAAAAAGAAGAGAGTTAAATCTAAAAGTTAGTTATTGAACAATGACATTAAACGAAAAACTTGCGGGACTTCCTCACATTTATTATATTAATTTGGAAGATCGTAAAGACAGAAAAGAATATATTGAAAATCAATTCAAAAGATGGGGAATAGAAAAATTTTCTAGAGTAAATGCTTCAGAATTTTTGAAAGACGAAGTTAAGACGTGGAAAGATTTGATTCATTTTCCGCATGTTATTCCTATTAACAGAAGGAGATCTGTGTGTGTTTCTTTATCTCATATGGAAACCATAAGAAAGTGGATAGAAGAAACGTCAGAAGAATACATGATCATCATGGAAGATGATACCGATATAAGTTTAATACAATATTGGCATTTTGACTGGCAATATTTTATGGATAATCTTCCATATGATTGGGATGCTGTGCAGTTGATGTATAATTCCGATGTAAGAATATATTGTTTTTTGCATCCCAAAAAATTAATTACTTGGAATGGACCTCTGTTGATTAAAAGATCTTATGCAAAAAAATTATTATCTTTATATTATATTAAAGAGAAATATAATTTTGTGAAAAAAGTGAATAGAGTGTCTAAATCGAATTCAATAGAGCCGGGAAGAATCTATACATCATTATCAAACCAATGGAGTACCGATGGAGATGGTAGAATAACTGTTTTAGATGTCGATGAATTTCTGGGACACAACGGAAAGGTTTATCAAATTCCACTTTTTTCACAAAATCCCATGTTAGAAGATCCTCCGAAACCGCATCATATTTTATCTAATAAAATACATGAATATTGGTGGACTACAATGAAAGATAAATTCACTCTTGAGGACTTCTTTACTTATGGTAAACTTAATGATTCTAAAATGATAATAAATATGAACATGCCTTGGTTCAAAAAACTTGATAATGATAAAAAATAAATTTGAAAATATTCCTCACATCTATTATATAAATTTTGAAAATAGATTAGATTTAAAAGAATATACGGAAAACAATTTAATTGAAATTGGAATTTCAAACTTTACGAAAGTTTCCAACTTGCATTTCTTACCAGAAGATTTTGCAAGTTGGAAAAATTTGGTGTATAATAATGAAAAAGTAACTTATGAAATTCAATCTGAAATAGCTCTATCCATATTGTATATTAATACAATTAAAAAATGGTTAGAAGATACCACTGAAAAATACATGATTATAATGTCCGATCATGTTGATTATAGTTATGTTGAGTATTTTCATGAAGATTGGAATTGGAATTATTTTATGAATAATATTCCACATGATTGGGATTCAATGTTATTGGGATTTGAAGACAAGTTAAATATTCTTCCTTGTTTTTTACATCCAATGAGAGATTCTCATGGAACTGGAGTAACTCTTTTAAATAGAAGGTACGCAGAAAAATTGGTAAAATATCATTACGTAGAAGAAAAATATAATTTCTTTCAAAAAGTATCTAACCAATTTTGGGTAAATGAAAATAAACTTGTATCCCCACATTATTTTATGAATCATTGTGGAAAAAGTTACGCCATACCAATGTTTCCCAGAAATCCAGATCTTACAAAAGATAAGTACTTTAGTAAGAAAACTATTGAAAATAATAAAAAACTTTATTCCCTATGGTGGAAAAAGTGTAAAAATTATTCTACTCTAGAACAATTTTATTTGTATCATTCTCCTGCGGATTTTTATTTAAATTTAAAACAACTGACTAGTGGCAAATCAATAGGTAATAGTAATCTTAATCGTGATTTTTTATTTCTTTAGACTATGATAGAAGAATTTGAGTTCAAAGTATCAGAATTTTTTGGATCCCCTTATGCAGTAGCAACAGATTCGTGTACTCATGCATTGGAACTTTGTCTAAGATACACACAATGCAATAATATTACAGTCCCAACACGGACTTATGTTTCAATTCCTATGACTCTAATTAAACTTGGACTGGATTGGAGTTGGAAAGAAGAGGAGTGGTCTGATTATTATTATTTGGGAAATACTAACATTATTGATGCTGCAGTTTTGTGGGAGCAAAATTCTTACATTCATGAAACTTATATGTGTTTAAGTTTTCAGTTTCGTAAACACTTAAGTCTTGGTCGTGGTGGAATGATTCTTTTACAAGATAAGAATGATTATAATGCATTAAAGAAAATGTCTTATGACGGGAGAGATTTCAATCGTCCATGGGCTGAACAGGATATAACTACTATGGGTTATCATTACTACATGACTCCCGAAGTGGCTAAAATTGGAATTGAAAAGCTAAATGATGCTAAAAAAAATCCCGGTAAAAAATGGAGCCACAGGGATTATCCATATTTACCATCAATGTCTGTTTTTGGAACTAATTAAATGGAAAAGAAATTTCATGAATCTGGGTTAAATATTATTGAAAATTCTGATGGATCCTTTGCTTTTGAGTGGGATCCGCAAGACAAACGTTGGTCATGGTTGAATGGCTTGACAGATACTCAGATTAAGTCTATTATAGAAGAATCGGTTCAAACACATAAACTTCTGGAGAGTATTTCAGATGAAATTGGATTCAACGAAAGTATGGGAAGTGATGAATGATCTTGAGATGGTAACATCTAAGATTTGTTCTGCTCGTGAGATTATTGATGTTGCAGTAGAATCTATTCAAAAACACGATTATGATAAAGCAGAAACTCTTGCAATGGCAGCATATGAGTTTCTTGGGTATTATTTAGAAGAATTTGATAACAAGTTCAAAAAAGCTTGGCGAGAAACTGTAATTGAAGAAAGAGAATATTATGAAGGAAAGATAGATGATTCTATGCGTCCTTGGGGTCATAGTGACATGGAGTATGCCATTACGAATAGTAAAAAACCTCTGAGTTGTGATAAAGACGATCCGTCTCCAGAGTGTCAAGGTGCTTGGGATAGTTTTTGGTTTGAAGATAATAAAATTAAAGCCGATGGATATTCTGTAAATGAAGAATCATATTCGGAACATTATTATGATTACACTCGGAATGATCCAAATAGAAAAAATCCATTTGTAGATAAGGTAACAAAGTGGGTTCTCCCTGTTGAAGAATGTAAGGATGCAGATACTGATAAAACTGAATATTTTGTATCTTTCCCTGATGATCTTCTGGAAGCATCAAACTTGAAAGAAGGAGATCAAATTGAATGGGTAGATCAAGGTGATGGGTCTTACTTGTTGCGTAAAGTAACAAGACCTCTTGGAATTGGTGAATGTTGATGATTGATTATCTACTTTGTGGCATAAATTTAATTTGTCATTTTGATAATATTAAATATCAAGTTCAAAGACCCAAATATCCACCAGATGTTGCAGAACTATGTCGATATTTTGAGGAACAAAAAACAGAACTCCCCAATTATTGCAAGTGGGGAGATGAACCAAAACCACCAAAAAGAAGGAGTGAATTTTAATGGCATTATCTGAATCGGTTGAGTCAAGTTTAAAAGAAGCAGAAGCATCTCTGCGTAATGCTCTGTCATATGCTGCCCGTCAAGAAAGACCGGTTGTTTGTAGCGTAATTGCAGACCTTATTCATCGCATTGAAACTCTACAAACTACCGATAGTCTTCTAGATAAACTTGAAGATAGGATGAATGGTGGTGAAAATAGTAAAAGGGGATATTGGGGACCTTTTAGTTCTTAAATAGATATTGATATAGTATAAATTACGGACATGTCTGAGTTACCAATAGCACCACATCAAACAATATTGGTTTTAAACTCTAGTTATGAACCAATTAATTTTACAAACTGGAAAAGAGCAGTTGTCCTTCTCTTAAAAGAGAAGGCTCAGGTTCTTTCAAGTAGAGTTATTAGATTATTGGACTATGTAAAATTGCCATTGTCAAAAATTATGAATATTACTCCCTCTCGTTCTATGATTTATAAGAGGGATAATCATACTTGTCAATATTGTGGATCAAAATCTAAACTAACAATAGATCATGTCATTCCTCGTTCAAAAGGTGGAGATGACTCTTGGGAAAATTTAGTAGTTGCTTGTTCCTCTTGTAATACCAAAAAAGGTAATATGTTTTTGGAACAAACTGGAATGAAACTGACGAGAAAACCAAAAGCTCCTATTAATAAAATGATTTTTGATTTGGAAAAAACTAATGTTGAAGAATGGAGACTGTATCACTATGGATGAAAATAGACCCAATGAACTTGGCAAATCCCTACAAGAGTGGTGGGATTCTGACGAATGTAAACAACTTCAAAAAGATAATGAAGAGGCAAAGCAACGGGCAGTAGGAAAGTATTTTATGCTCTCCGAATCAGATAAACTTGATATGGTTCAGGCAATCTGCTACATTATGTGTAAGGCAGAAAGTGAGGGAACCAGTCATCGTGGTCTTCAAGATACACTAGGAATCTATCCTGCAGGTTTCTGGATTGATAATCTGATGGATGTGCATAATGCTCTATGGTCTTATTATCACGATAAGAAAAAAGAAAAAGAACTTCAGGATGACCTTGAGTCTCTTGACAATTTCATTGATAAAAATAATCGTAAAGAGTAGTAACTCAAATCTAAAAATATTATAAAGTGTCCTAGATATTATTGGATTGTGTGTTAGAATTTCAACACAATCTATGGAGATTAAATGACTTACTTGCAATCTAAAACTCAACCGTTGACAGATCTAGAATGGAAAGAATTGGTTGCTCTTAAAAAAGCTATTAATGAAAATCCAGCATCAGTGCATCCCGAAAAAATGGAATTATTCACACAACTTCTTGTTCGTTCCTGGAGTCATGGACAATAGATGAAAGTATTATCTATATTTTCTGGACATGATGCTTCTGCATGTTTGATTATTAATGGAAAAATTGAAAGATATTTTAAAGAAGAGAGATACTCAAAAATAAAAAGAGACAAGGGATTGGATAATATTTTCAATCTTTGTTTAGATCATTGTGTAATTAAATCGGATGTTTTCAATTTATCTACCAATTTTAGTTATGCGATACAAAATCAAAAATATAAAGAAGTAACTAAAAAAAATAGTAATATAAAAATACTTAAATGCAAATCTAACCATCATTTATATCACGCTTCACTATCTTTTTATAACAGTGGATTTGATAGAGCATTATTGATTGTCATAGATTCAGCTGGAAATGTTATTAATAACAATGTTTTTGAATGCGAATCAATTTATGTTGGAGAGTATCCAGATAAAATTGTTCCGATATATAAAAATTATTTTTCTCGTGATTATTTAAATAAAAAGTTTCACAAATACATAAATGGTTGCGAATATGTATGTAATACATCATTTGGAATTGGTGCTTTGTATGCCAGTGCAGCTATTTTTATGGGACAAACTGAAGATGATTGCGGTAAAGCAATGGGATTATCTTCTTATGGATCCCCAATAATAGGTTCTCCTGAGTTTTTTTCTGATATACTTGTTAATCCCAATTCTATTGATTGGATTTTAAATTATATGGAAAAAAATTATGATGTTCTTAATAAAGAAAATTATAAATTTTATGCCGATTACTGTTATGAAATACAAAAACAGACGCAAGAAGTTTTTTGTAGATTAATACAAAAGGGTATAGAAAAAACAGGAATTAAAAAAGTTTGTATTAGTGGTGGATATGGGATGAATATTATCGCTAATAATTTAGCATTAGAAAGATTTCCTGATGTAGATTTTTTCTTTGAGCCTTTGTGTGATGATGGTGGAATTTCTATTGGATCTGCAATGTATTTTTATAGAAATTTAACAAAAGATGAAAAGATATATCCATTAGAAACTACATCAACGCATGGATTTTTATATGATGTTAACAAATATAAAAATAAATTTGCGGAAATATGCGATATAGCTAAAATTCTATATCAAAATAAATCAATTGCAATTTACACAGGGTATGCAGAATCGGGTCAACGTGCGTTAGGTAACAGATCCATTCTTTTTAATGCTCTTAATCCAAATGCAAAAAATATAGTAAACAATATTAAAAAAAGAGAATGGTATAGGCCATTCGCTGCTATTGTTTTGGAAGAAGATGCTTCTTTGTATTTTGATATGGGTAGAATAAAATCCAATGAATATATGACTGTTTGTTTTCCCGTAAAAACTGATTTAATACCTGGAGTTACTCATGTAGATAAAACGTGTAGAGTTCAAACAGTTTCTTCTGGTCATTTATACGACATTCTTTTGGAATTTAAAAAATTAAGTGGCCACGGAATTCTTCTTAATACGAGTTTTAATCTTGCTGGTGAACCTTTAGTGGAAACACCAGAAGATGCTTTTAACACATTGAATAATTCGTTATTAGATTACTTATGGTTTGAAGAAACAAAACAGTTGTTTAATTGATAACTTTGATATATAATGAAATTAACATTACAATAATTAAATGAAGTTTACTATTTACTCTAAAAATGATTGCCCATATTGTTATAAGGTAAAACAAGTTCTTGATCTTTGTGGTAAAGATTTTGTCGTTTATACTTTAGATGTTGACTTTAATCGAGAACAATTTTATAATGAATTTGGAGAGGGAGCTACTTTTCCACAAGTTGTAGCAGATGATAAACATATTGGGGGTTGTAATGATACAATTCTGTATTTAAAAGAATTGTCAGTAATTTGATTATGACCAAACCTCGTGAGCTATACATAAATAGAGGTGTGGAGTTATTGTTAAGAAAAAGGAGGAGAAAACCTGAAGAACCAAAAACATTTCAATTTAGTTTTGGTAAGATGGTTACTCTCCTCAAACGAGAGATAAACATCTATTTTGAATTTTCATTTAATATAAAAAAGAAGTAAATCTCTCAGAGGCAGAACCATGACAGCACCAGTAGTTGCCATCTTTTGTATGGTATCTTTTATGTTCTTGATTGTTGGTGGTATAGTTGGATGGTTATGGAAAGAACATGTAGTTTTCTCCACTCCGCAACAAATATTCGCGCACCCAGAAATGTTTGATGATCATGGGAATCTTATCCCTGACGAAGTAATTGCAGTACGATTTGAAAATAGCTATGACGACTACGACGAAGAAGACGACGACAACTAGTAGAAATACTTCTACAACCGCAAAAAAACCTACTACAAGTAGTAAGACCGCAACAAAACCAGTTGCAGAAAAAATTCAACTGACTCCAACCTCTTATGTGCATGAGATTTTTGCAGCAGTGGTTGCAGAAAGAACTAAGGATAGGAAGATTGGTATTCTTCAACAATACAATGAAAATTTCCTTAAGTCTCTGTTGATCTGGAACTTTGACGATTCTATTGTATCAGTTCTTCCTGAGGGTGAAGTTCCAATCCAAGAAAATGAAAACGCTGAGAAATCACCATCTTCAAACATTCGTAAAGAATGGAGTAAGTTCTATAACTTTGTGAAGGGTGGTAACGATGCAATGAATAAACTTCGTAAAGAAACGATGTTTATCAATATGCTTGAGTCCTTTCATCCTGGTGAGGCTGAAGTGTTATGTCTTGTAAAGGACAAAAAGTTACAAACTAAATATAATATCACCAAAGAACTTGTTTCTGAGGCGTATCCTGATATCCTATGGGGGAATCGTTCTTGATATGTCTGTGAACATTATTCATGCAGATTGTGACCCATCTGCTGCAAAAAATAAAGATTTACCAAGAAACTCTTACTTGGTATCTTATGGAGTAGATGATGAATTGCAGTATGATGTGGTCCAGGCTGGATCGCAATATGATATTTTTAATTATTATTGGGACAAATATAGAGATGTGAGAGGTATTAAATGGACAGACGGAACGATCAATCCAAAGATGTGGAACTACCAACCACCGGAGAGGAAGAAAAAAAAGTAATCTCTGGTGATATGAACATTGAGATGAATCTTGATGCTCTTAAAGAAGTTAAAAAACAGTATAAAAAAATCAAAAGATATATGAGATCTTCTATTTACACAGTAGCCATGATGGACGGAAGAGAACAAATCGTCAGTCGTTTACTCAAGGATCAGGAGGATAATCCTACTTAAATGGGCAAACACTATCTTCTAAATCTCTTTGGATGCTCATTCGTTTTACTAAACGATGAGCATTATCTTATGGGACTATTAGAACAAGCAGCATCTGCAAGTGGTGCAACGGTATGTCAAACTATTTTTAAAAAGTTTGATCCGCAAGGAGTGACCGTTTTATGTTTGTTATCTGAAAGCCACATAAGTATTCATACATGGCCAGAAGATGGTAAAGCTGCTTGTGATGTTTATACCTGTGGGGATTGCGATCCAAAAATTGGTTGCGATATGATCATTCAACAACTATATGCAACAAATCATACTTTAAGTTATATTGAAAGATAATAGATTTTGTATCATAAAATACATAAATACTTGACTATATAACTTCACAGAGAGTATAATACTCTCATCGTTCATCCCTATGGGACGGAAGTAAGACAACTCGGAACGGGTCGTTCATCTATGGAAACACTCATTCTTACATGCCTACAGGCACAATTAATTGCTGGAAGAGTCCATAAACAAGACATTCCTAAACAATCAAAGAATGAACTGATTTGGGAGTTAAAACAGATCTCTCCCAGAGAGTGTAAAATAGACGCAAAAGTTGACTGAAGGAACGCCACCTCACCTTAAACAAGTAAAGGAGCAAACCTAATGACAACAGCAACCTATCGTGGTGTTAAGTATAATGTTGAAGATCGTAAGATCAACGCTCTTCAATTGATTAAAGAACAAATTGAAAAAGAACAACGCCGTAAAGCCGCACAGTTGGCAGCGATCAAATGATGCAAAGGAGGGTTTACACCCTCCTTTTTTTGTAGTAAAATAGTTGGAGACTATGCATAATCATGGACAAAGAAAGACTTAAATTGATTGTAAGAAATCTGGAGTCACTTGTAGAATGTCTTAAATCAGAAATTTATTCTGATCCAGATTCTTATAGACCAACCCCCAAACCAGAAGGCCACATCTCCGATTATGATGAGGTCTTCAATGACGATGGATACCCCGACTGAGGAATTAAATGACAGTAAAACTTATTTCTATCACTCCAGATGCAGAAAAAACAATGGCGTATATTGCGCGAGTTTCTAATCCTGCTAATCAGGCGTCAGAGAACTATGCCAAGTTGCTTGCTTATTGCATTAAGCATAATCATTGGTCTGTGTTTGAGCAGTCTTCTATGACTCTTGAGATTGAAACGAATCGTGGTATCGCAGCTCAGATACTTCGACATCGTTCATTTACATTTCAGGAATTTTCTCAGCGGTATGCTGACACAAATCTGATTACCGAAAATATTCCTATTCCTGATCTTCGTAAGCAAGACACCAAGAATCGCCAGAATTCTACAGATGATTTGGGTGATTATGTAAAACTGAAATTTCAGACAGAAATTGCTGAACTGTTTACGCACGCCAACAACCTCTACAAGAGGATGTTAGAGGCAGGGGTAGCAAAGGAGTGTGCTCGTTTTGTTCTCCCCCTGGCGACGCCTACACGCATCTATATGACAGGCTCGTGTAGGTCATGGATACATTATATCAATCTTCGTTCTGCAAATGGAACTCAGAAAGAACATATGGATATTGCTCTTGAATGTAAGAGGATATTTACCGAACAATTCCCCTCAGTTTCAGAAGCTCTGGAGTGGTGATATATACCAATGCCCCTTAAGGAGGTAACATGTACTACCAAACTAAAGCATTATCAAAAGACGAAACTTGGACTACATGTATAATTGTAGATACAACTAAAGACAATTATATTGTAGAATATAGTGAGAATGGAAAATTTTTGACAAAAGAAATAAAACCTGAAGAACTTCAGAAGTTAGATTATTCTGAACTTGAAATTAGTCAATAAAATGTCCGTATCTATTATATGTGCTTGCAAAAATAGAATAAAATCCCTGACTATTTCTTTATCATCTTGGTTATTATTTGATGAAGTAAAAGAAATAATTATAGTGGATTGGAATTCGGATACTTCAATTGAATATTTAACTCATCTTGATCCTCGTATAACTATCGTTAGAGTAAATGATGAAGAGTTTTTTAATCAACCACAACCTTTAAATTTAGCTTCAAAATTTGCAACTCAAGAAAATATTTTAAAACTTGATTGTGATCATATATTAAATCCTTATTATAATTTTTTTGATGTTCATAAATTAATTGATCCCGATAATTTTATATCTGGTGTTTATAGAAAAAATTCAGATGAATCATTAGATTCTAGTGAATTTATATTTCCTCTCTATGGGGTTTTATATGTAAATAGAAAAAGATTTTATGAAATTGGTGGGTTCAATGAGAAAATGGGAAAATATTATTCCGTAGAAGATGGGGAATTGACAATACGTCTTAGATCATTAGGAATGAAATTGCACCCTTTGGATCTAAGATCTTTTTGTATAATTCACATCCCACATTCAGACTACGTTAGAATTGAAAATTTCGAAGGATTTAAAAAGGATAATGATTTTGTGGAAGAATTTGATAACGAAGTTGAATTGTCCCAAGTAAAAAATACAACAAAAGAATCATTAAAGTTTAGGTTTATTTCAAGATCTCATTCAATGAAAAATGTAAAATCTTTCATACCTTCCGATATTTTTCAATTGAGTATAAATGATCCAGATGCAAAAATAAATTCTAGTGATTATTCTCCATATGTCATTTCTAACAATAATTGGAAAATATCAAATATAGATGAACGTTTTTATTTGGCAAAAAAATAAATTATAAAAGCAACAAATAAATAAATCATATTGAACTTTATTACTTAAATGGCGACCTACCCTGTTATAAACAAGATCACTGGCGAACAGAAAGAAGTGGAAATGAGCGTCCACTCCTGGAGTCAGTGGAAACAAGATAATCCAAACTGGGAAAGAGACTGGAGCGATCCATCTACTTGTCCTGGTTCCGGTGAAGTTGGCGAGTGGAAAGACAAACTCATCTCTAGAAATCCAGGCTGGAATGATGTTCTCCACAAAGCCTCAAAAGCGCCTGGTTCTACTGTCAAAAAACTCTAGTATGGCAAGACAAAGAAAAACGTCCAACGGCAACATTGGTATTGGTATGAGCGCAAAACAAATGCGCCGCAAAAAACCAATCAACTCTGATTTGATGACGGATATCTCTCCGTTGACTGACAATCAAAAAATCTTTTTTGATGAATACAAAAAAGGCAAAAATATTTTTGCCTATGGTGCTGCTGGTACAGGCAAAACTTTTGTTGGATTGTATTTAGCATTGAAGGATGTTTTAGATGAAAGAACTCCATATGAAAAGGTTTACATTGTAAGATCTCTTGTTTCTACTAGAGAAATTGGATTTCTTCCTGGAGACCATGAGGATAAGTCTTCACTCTACCAGATTCCTTATAAGAACATGTGTAAGTACATGTTTGAGTTACCTACTGATGCTGACTTTGAAATGCTATATGGAAACCTCAAAGCTCAGGAGACAATTTCATTCTGGTCAACTAGTTTTATTCGTGGTACTACTCTCGACAACGCAATTGTATTGGTCGATGAAATGCAAAACTTGAACTTTCACGAATTAGATAGTATAATTACTCGTATCGGTGAAAATAGTAAGATTGTATTTTGTGGTGATGCTACTCAGTCCGATCTTGTTAAAACCCATGAAAAAAATGGGATTCTTGATTTTATGAAAATTATTCGTGCAATGGAATATGATTTTTCCACTGTAGAATTTGGAGTTGATGATATTGTTCGTTCTGGACTTGTCAAAAACTATATTGTCACTAAATTGGCTTTAGGTATGTAATGTTTGTTCATCTAGATTATTTAAAAGAAGAAGTTGACCTAGAAGCAGAAATGATTGAGGGTACGAGATTTTATCGTACCCCTTCTGGTAAGTTGTACCCTTCTATTACTTCTGTCACCAGTTTTTATGGTAGACAAAAATTTATAGACTGGCGTAAGAAAATTGGTGAGGAAGAAGCCAATAAGATTACCAAGGTTGCGACAGAAAAGGGAACTAAGTTTCATGACATTGTAGAAAAGTATTTGTTGAATGAAGATATCAACAAATATAATCCTTTGCCTACTACAAAGTTTCTCTTTCTTGCGGCAAAACCATATCTAGATCGTATAAATAATATACATGCTTTAGAAAAGTCACTGTATAGTGACTACTTGGGACTCGCGGGTAGAGTTGATTGCATCGCTGAGTACAAGGGAGAGCTCGCAGTCATTGACTTCAAGACTTCAAAGAAAATAAAACCTGAAGAATGGATTGAAAATTATTTTGTCCAGGAAACAGCATATGCTTGCATGTATTATGAAATGACTGGAATTCCAGTCAAAAAACTGATTACAATTATGGTCGCTGACAATGGAGAATGCTTCGTTTATGAAAAACGCAACAAAGATTACTATATTAAACTTCTTACCAAATACATCAGAGAGTACGTTACTCACAAAACAGGAACCTATGCAGAACACAACTGAGGAAGTAAATTCACTAATTAAAGAAAAGTTTCTTTGTCAGTCAAAATTTGCTCAGGATATTGAATACCTTGTAATGACTTCAAAAATTAATTATATTGAAGCCATTGTCACATATTGTGAAGAAAATGGGATAGAATTTGAATCCGTGTCGAAACTTATTTCAAAACCACTGAAAGAAAAACTTAAAAGTGAAGCTACACAACTTAACTTTTTAAAGAAAACGAGTCGTGCAAAATTGAGCTTTTGATTGATGACGCCAATAGAGGTATACAAAACATACCTGGCATTCAAAAATCATTTCACTAAACCAAACTACGATTACTTTCAATATTGTGGGAAGTCACGAGCTTCCAAAGAATCGTTCAACAAAAGAAAAGATCGTTACTTTTTTGAACGCATGTCTCGTCAGAAGTCAGACGATGAGATTCTTCAATATTTCTTGGCTAATTTTGTAGAATGTGATGATCCTGCGAAACTTTGGATCGGTGAAATTATTGAGTCAGGTGAAAAAAATTACGCAAACTGGTTAAAAAGATCACAAAGCCTCTTTTATCTCTTCAAAACAGAGGCTGAAGTATTTCTTCATAAAGATACTTTTGATTCGTTGTTTGAAATCAAAGGTTCATCTCATCCAGAAATTCTAAAAAAATATTTACAAAACGCTGTATCCATAGAGACATTTGTGATTATGGATATGATTCTAAATTTTTCAAAAAAATTTGATAAGAAACTACTGGACCCAGTGTGGGAATCTGTCAGTTTGCGTATAAAAAAATACAAGTCCTTCCTAAATATTGATAAGGAAAAGTACACACAGACACTAAAGGAGATCGTATTGTGAGTGGATTTTTTCAATCCAAGATTGTAAGGGAAGCCATCAAAGAGATGGAAGAACTTCAACAAAAGATTATTCAAGATACCTTCAAAGCTCCTCTTATGAATAAAGAAGAGAAAAAGGAACATGTAGAACTTATGAGAACTTTTTTAGAGAAACAGAAGAATCTTTACTTCCGTCTCTCTTTATCTGATGACCCAGAAGCACTTGAAATGAAAGAAAGAATTCAAGATGCAGCAAAGTTCTTGGGATTTGATGGAAATAATATTAACGAATTATTTGCAGAGATGGAAAATTCTCTGGAAAGACTAGATAAAATTGCAGATATGTAAAATGTCCTACCACTACAAAATCACCTCCTCATATTGTTACCATAATGGTGAGATTGTAGATATGTATTTCATCAATGGAATTCCTTTTACATTTGATGACATTCCACTTATTATGCAAGAAGATCCTTATATTCAAGTAGAAGCTCAAAATAATTACGAATATACATCTGAGGATATGTATCGTTGGTCAAATTATTTGGTTGATGAAATGTGTCACCCCTTGTTATTTGAACTTCAAATTGAAAACCCAGAGGAAATGCCTAAAGATTGAACAAAAATGGGGCTTGACAACCCCGGTCTACCACGGTAAACTAAAGTCGTCCCAAAGGCCAAATACACTCAATACGGAGAATACAAATGTCTTTTGCTGATCTTAAGAAACAGTCCCGTGCTGGTTCACTGACTGAAAAACTGATCAAACAAGTCGAAAAACTGAATAGTGGAGAAGGTGGAGCTGATGATCGTTTCTGGAAACCTGAAGTAGACAAAGCCGGAAATGGTTACGCAGTTATCCGATTCCTCCCTGCACCTGAAGGATGTGAACTTCCTTGGGCACAAGTCTGGAGTCACGCATTCCAAGGCCCTGGTGGTTGGTACATCGAAAACTCTCTGACGACTCTGGGACAGAAAGATCCTGTGTCCGAACACAATCGTGTTCTGTGGAACTCTGGATCTGATCGTGATAAGGAGATTGCTCGGAAACAGAAACGCAAACTCTCCTACTACGCAAATATCTATGTGGTGAATGATCCTGCACACCCTGAGAATGAGGGTCGTGTGTTCCTCTATAAGTTTGGTAAGAAAATCTATGATAAGATTACCGAAGCAATGCAACCTCAGTTTGCAGATGAAGAGGCAGTCAATCCTTTTGATTTCTGGACTGGTGCCAACTTCAAACTGAAGATTCGTAAGGTTGAAGGTTACTGGAACTACGATAAGTCCGAGTTTGAGAAGCCTTCTGCTCTTCTGGATGACGATGACAAACTGGAGAAGATCTACAAGAATCTGAATGATCTCAATGAGTTCGCTGCTGCATCAAACTTCAAGTCCTATGATGAACTGAAGAAGCGTCTGGATTATGTACTGGGTGCAAAAGCCCCCGCACGACAGGATCCTGAGACCGTTGAAGAGGATGAACAGTGGGAAGCAGAACGTCGTGGTGAATCCACCCCGAAACGTTCTACCCCTTCTTTTGAGATTGCTCGTCCTGCAGTTCAGGAAGAAGATGACGAAGATGCAGATGATGCTTTGAGTTACTTCCAGAAACTCGCTGAGTCCTGATAAACTTCAAATCTCCTACTTCGGTAGGAGATTTTTTTGTTTTAAATATGGAATCCAAATTCCATTTAGTTCTGGAAATGTTTTAAACACATTTTCTTTTCTTATTCCGTCAAAATGTCTCATCTCATCAATAAAATTTGATATTAATTTTTGATCTTGATGTAAATCAATAAACTTAATAAGACTTTCAAATTCACTCAATGATTCAACTGCTTTGTTTGGAATCAAAAAATTATTAATATGATTTCTTATATTTTCTTTGGCCTTTTCTTTTGTTTTTTCATCCAAAATCCATACGGAAAGGTGTCTTGGATTATGAAGATAATTTAAGTGAAAATTATCTATATTTGTCAATAAACCTTCATTAAAAAGAGTTTGATGTAGATTTACCGCATCAAAAATATTTAAAGCCTGAATAGTACAATCAAAATACAATAAATGGGTATCAAATTTGTTTTGAAATTTTTTGTTAAATTCATTTACATTATTTACAAATTTATCCCATTTGAATCCATTTCTAATCAATTCACCTCGTTCTCTAAGCCCATCAACACTAATATGAACTTCAATATGTTGAAATAAATCCCATAAATCAAATATATGATATTTTTTATATGTTAACGTACTGAAGTTGGTATTATAAATTAATCTAAAGTCTGGATTTTTATGTTTGTTCAAATTAATCAACATAAAAATCATTTGATAGTGTTCGTCTATTATTAATGGTTCACCACCAGAAAAATACAAATGATTTACTTTATCAATATAAGGTTTAATCTTATGTAATTTTACGATAGCAAAATCATATACTCCAGATATTTTTCCATTGGACTCCAATTCAATACTAGAACTTGATTGTGAACAACAAGTTCTGCATTTAAAATTACATTTATTACTTAATTTTACATCCCAATGAATAACTCCCAATTCATTTACTGAATAATCATCATTGGTGTCATAAATGAATTTAGATCCTTCGTCAAAAAGAGCTTGATTAAAAAATTGTCTTAAAGATTTTTGGCCAGAAAATTCTTTTTCATAACATTCTAAACAGGCTTTTTGTGGAATATTTTCTACTAATGATTTTCTGAAATCTTTTACCTTATCATTGTTCCAAATTGTTTCAATATCATCTTTAAGAATATTACCAAAACATAAATTTGCATTACAACATGGTTGCATATCTCCATTTTGATTAATATTTAAACTAAGCCAAGGTGCAACACAAAAAATTTTATTATTGGGATCTATTTTACTACTATCAATCATCTACACACTCCAAATGAATTCCCTTTACCCAATGATACCATTCATAAACTCTTCTTTTAGCTTCAACATGTTCTGGATCTTTTGACCATCTTATAACATCATCTTTACTTTTCCACATACTTGTAGTTATTTCAATATCTTCTATTTGCTCACTAGTTATTCCTAAAAATCCAGGTAAGTTTTTAGCACTTTTGAATAAATTTTCATTATATTCTTGATATTCTTGATTCAAATTTTTTATTTTTGCAATAAACAAAACTTTCACATGACTCATTAATTAAACTCCCGATAGCTTTTCATTATATGTAGATTTTAAATTATCTGCAATATAATCTTTTATTTCTGGATCATATTTCATCATATTTCTTAAATCTTGAATTACAGTTGATAAGTATTGTGGTTTTAAAATTATAATTTGTCTCTTTTTTTCATTTATTTTAGTTTCATATTCATAATTTGTAACAGGTCTTGACATTGCATTTCCTGGAACTTTTATGAGTGTATTGGTAGTTGGATCTAGATATTTAAATTCATCTGTTACTTGTTCTTTCCATTCTGTGCCAAACCATTTCCATAATTTTTGGTTCTGCGTATAAATATCGCCTTCCTCTACATTTAAAATATCTTGGGGTGAGTCAAAACTTATTGTTATTGCATTGACATAATTTAACCCTCCATCAAGAATACGAATTGAGGACACTCCAGTATTTGATACTGAAGCTATTGCTGATGCTTGTCTAGAAATTGGAGCAGGATCTATTGTAAGTGTTGGTGCTATTGTATATCCAAATCCACTATTTGTAATTGATATACTAGTGACAATTCCTGCAGAAATATTTGCAACTGCTGTTGCATGTACTGATGGATATGGTTGACTGAGAGTAACTGTTGGCGCAATAGTATACCCTACCCCAGATTGTGTAATTTGAATTGAATTAACAGATCCATTAAGTACAGTAGAAAATCCTTTTGCTAACGATACAATGGTATATTCATACATTTTATCTCCTACTCCACCACCAACAATAAATTTTTCTTTATCTGGTCTTATAAAAACATCCACTGGATTTGTAATTTTATCCCCGACATAAAATGAAAGAGAAAAATTAAGAGTTGTAATGTCCCAAGGTGTATCAAAAGTAAATTCAAATATACTTGAATTATCTTCACCAGTAGAAAACATTTTGGTGCCATCACTTAGGAAAGTTATTCCCAACATTCTATTTTCCCCAGAAACAGTTGTTACATTATAAGTTCCTATTGGAGATCCAGATCTTGTAGTTAAATTCCATGGACTAGTAAGAGAGTACTGTTTGATTACATCTGGATTATCTGCTTCTAGGAAATAAAGCATTGTTCCGTCTGGTTTAAATCTAATACCTCCAGGATTGGTTGTAGAAAGTTCATGCCATTTTGCTGCCGTGTATATATCCCATGCCGTAGAAAGTTGGTAAGATATTAGTTTGTACGATCCTCCTTGGCCACCAGTGATATACATTTTAGATCCATCTGGACTAAATTCAATACCGGTACAATAACTAAAATCAGCACTTACATCTAAGTCTTTTTCAAATATAATTGATGTTACATTCCATGGATCAAGAAAACTATATTCTTTAATTTGATTCGTTCCAAAAATACTAGATGTGTATAACTTCACTCCATCTGATCTAAGATAAAAACCTTCTATTTGATTTCCAGCAGAACCAGATGATTGGTTTAAATAAGATCCTTGAATAATGTTAGGTGGAGAAGAAAATGTAACAGTCGGAGAAGTTAATCCATAACCAGACCCTCCTTGTAAATTCAAAATAGAAACTACTTTATCATAAAAAACTCCTGTTCCAAGTCCACAAGAAGCTGTAGCTTGAATGGGATTGGGAGCAGTTGAAATTGAAACATTTGGTGTAGAATTATATCCTTGACCACCATTAAGACTTACTATTGAAGAAACTCTAAAATTATTAATTAAACAACTTGCTGAAGCATTTGCAGTAACTGGGGGAGTTGAAATATAAACTCTGGGAATTTGTTGATATCCTGCTCCAGAATTAGTAATATTGATATTACTAATTGATTGACCTGCACCTATAACAGCAGTTGCTGTAGCTTGTGTACCAGGAATGTAAATGGGTGGAAATATTATTCCCGGAGGTTGTTGTTCCAAACTTTCAAATTCTGGAGCATTATAAAAAGCCTCATCTACAATTAATCCTCCAGGGAATACATCTCTATTAAAAGAATCTTTAACCACTAAAGTTTCATAGTGACGAATATCTGAAAATGATTCCTCAGATCCATACTTATCCAACATATATCTGTTAAATGAATCCAGATCAAGTGGCCATTGTTCTTGAATATTTGTAATATTGTTTGTAATTAAAATTACCCAATCTAGTTCAGGATCTCCATATACTTTTTCTGCTATTTGTTCCGGTCTTTCATTGCCAGTAATTGAATAATATTCAAATGCAGAAAAGACCGATAAAAAATCTTCACGAATTTTCGGTCTTTTAAATATATTTTTGATTATGACAACTTCATCATTAGATACATTATTTTTTGTTCTATTAAGAACTTGTAAGTTTGGTAATTCTCTAAAGTATCCCATTTTAGTAACCTACCGAATTGTCGCTAACGGAGAATAAATCAACTCTACCATCAAAAATATTATTATCTTGATAATCTGTATCGTATATTGGTTCCAACTCAAAAAACATCATTGTCATTGTTGTTGATAGAGGTTGACCTTTATCATACGCTGACCAAAAACCATCTGGTGTATAATCGCATTGAAATCCAGTTAATGCACAAGTTTTAAACTTATTTACACCATCAATTGGAGAATTTCTTCCAGTCCTATATTCCAATCTAAAAATATTTGGAGTTCCTAAAAAGAATGAAGCTTGACCTGCTTTTCCTGTTGTTTTCTTCGCAGCCATTCCTTGTTTAAAAAATCTTATGATTCTTCTTATTGTTTTTGCTTCAGACTCACTCCTTGGAGATAATCTGTAAGTGAAAGAAAATTGTCTTAATACCGGAGAATTGAAAAGAAGTTCTAAGTTTGAGTTTGGAACAATTCCAGCACCTCTTGCAAGAATAGATTCAGTTTCCACTCCAAATCCTTGCATTTTTAATAATTTAGATGCAGCCCCAGACCCAACTAGAAGACTCAATTCATCACTAATAGCTTGATTTTTCATTAAGTTAATGAAATTCTGTGCTGCTAATGCTTTATCAGCTCCTACTCCCAACAAACTTCCAGCAGCTGCTACAACTCCTTTGCCGACCATATTTGTAGTAGTATTTGCTGCAGAGGCTGCTGCAAGATTATTCATTGCATCTTCACCCCAACTTACGGCATTTGCATCACGAACACCGTTCGGCATTGGTAAATATACCGTTCCAATTAATTGTTCTATGTTATAATTTGATGATGTTTGAAGACCACCACTTAAAATTTGTTTTGCAACATCATCACCACCAAAAATAGCATCTGCTTTTGATGGTTTATATCTATATTGAGATATTACAAAATTATCTTGTGTTTCTCTACGCATATCAATTGGATACATGAGAGAAACTTTCTTTCCGTTGAACAAATCTTTTTCATTTTTAACTCCAAATTTATCCCCATTTACAGAAAAATTTTTAAATGCCTCGGCCGGATTTGTAACAGCACTTATTATATTTCCTAAACCACCACCACTCCCATTAACTGTAGTAGCTGTCCCATTTGCTGGAGTTGTCGAAGTTTGTCCAGGAGGCTTTCCTTGATTTTGTATCTGAGCCCATGGAGCTAAAACTGCACCTTTTGCGTTTCCTCCTGCCTTTGCGTGAGCATTTCTCACCGATTCTTGAACTTGACTATGTAAAGATTGTCTATCAGTGGTTGTTAATCCAATTTGCGACGCAGAAGCATTCCAATTTCCATCTTGATATATTGGAGTTGTTCCAGTAGCAGCATTCTGTTGTATAATTTGAACTTTTCCAGTAGAAGGCTCATATTGGAGATTATAATCAACTCCATTTTTAGATATGAAAGATGTTTTGACGTTTGAATATGCCACTTAAGGTTTACTCCAGGCCTTGTGATTGGGAAAAGGTTGACCTCTCACGTCAACGAATTTTTCAGTTGGTAATAATGCAACGGAGGGCCAATCTTTTTCTGGAACTCTTAAAAATCCCCCAGCAACTCCAGAAAAAAAGTAACGATGAATAGTATTACGAGGTACACTTACAGTACTGCCTTTATTTATTAGACCTTTTGCAATTCCTTCACGATATTGTCTTCCAACATAATGGAGATTAATTCCTATGAAATAATTTTGATTGTAATTAACTTCTGTAATATACGCGAGTGGTTGTCTATCAAAAAATGACAATTTGGGAGTATTTGCACCATAAATGAAGAAATACATTCTTCCTACTTCAATACCACCAGTATCTTCAAGATTAATGTCATACTGATCAAGTTCTCCAAGATATTGTCTGAGTTGACCAGAAAACCAATCTCCACTTTTATTTTTCTTTCCCGCTTGTTTCAGAAGATCATATCCAAAACCTTTTCCATCAAGATAAGGTTCATCTCTCCAACTCATATTCCCAAATCCTCCTCAGTCATGATTCGGAATTCATAATTACGATCATCACAATATTCTTTTGCTGCTTTCCATTTTGCTTGATTTTTTATCCAAGTTTGTACTTTATATGCCCATGCCTTTGTTCGTCTTTTAGGATTTTGTTCTGGCATTTCCACTTCTTTTTTGGGTTTTATTTCTATAATAACTGTTCGTGTATTTCCATTCTTATCTTTATATTTTACAAAAAAATCTGGAAAATATCTGTGTACTTTTCCATCTAACGGTGATTTATAAGGAATCCAGAATTCTTCGGATTGCCACTGGTTTACATTTTCGTTTAAATCACAATATCTCATAAACTTTCTCTCCCACAAAGAACGATAAATGATATTTGTGGGATCACCTTTATATTTTTTTGGATTTTCTGGGCGATATTTTCCCTTATAGCTCATATACATACTATAGATCCTTAAGTAATATTTATAGATGGCTGAACAGTTTAGGCCAGATTATTTGACCAATCCATATAGAGTTGATCCCATTTATACAAGGATGACTCTACCTAGAGATTCTAATGATAGTAGATTTGGACTCCCTAGTGTACAAGATCTTTTTGGTGAATTATCTGTAACTAGTCAGTTCAAGGTTACTTTATATCTTGGTGACACATATCCAACAAAAGACTCTGATTCGGATATCAATGCATGGTTGGTTTCTTGTGGAGTTTTGGGAGCTAATTTATTCAACGGAAATAATTCATATTTAAATTCTCTTCGTTATGAATTTATGTGTAATGAAACTACTTTACCCGGATCTTCCTTTAGTATGCTTGAAGAAGTAGGAAGTAGACAGGGAGTAGTGGAAAGATTTCCAAACAGAAGAGAATTCCCAGAAATTTCAATGACATTTTATGTTGATGCTGAATATGGAATCATTCGTTTATTTGAAGAATGGTTGAATTTTATCAATCCCTTATACAATCAGTATGGAAGAGCAACAAAGGGAAATTCAAGAGGTGGTGTTGAGAGGTTTAATGATTGGGAGTTTTTTAGATTTAGATATCCAAATACTTATAAAAGACCACTAGCAATAACTAAATTTGAAAGAGATACTCATATGAGTCCAATGAAAGATGTGGTACGTACTCCATCAATGTTGACTTATTATTTCGTGAATGCATTCCCTACACAATTGACCGCACTTCCTGTAACTTATGAAGGAAGTACCATTACTAAAACAACAGTTACATTTAATTATGATAGATATGTAATCTTGAATCATCAAGGGACAGGTAGTTCAGAATTCAAACAACCAGAACCGACAAGTTCTTCAGCGACTTTACCAGATTGGGCACAAAATATTAGTGAACCATCCTTATTTGCATCCCCTTCTTTTAGTTGGGGAGATAGTTCAGCTATTCCTTTCCAAGCACTCTAAATAATTTTATCTGATTTTATAATATTCAATGCCATTACCAAAAATTGCGACTCCAACTTATGAACTTGAGTTGCCATCTACAGGAAAAACAATCAAATATAGACCATTTTTAGTTAAAGAAGAAAAAGTTTTAATTCTTGCCTTAGAAAGCCAAGATACAAAACAAATTACATTAGCTATCAAGTCAGTATTAAAAGATTGTATTCTTACAAAAGGAATTAAAGTAGAAGATTTACCTTCTTTTGATATTGAATACATTTTCTTAAATGTCAGAGGTAAATCTGTAGGTGAAGCTATTGACCTTGTTGTAACTTGTTCTGATGATGGTGTAACTGAGGTCCCTGTAAAAATTTATGTAGATGAAATTAAAGTTCAAAAAGATCCAGGACATTCTGCAGAAATTAAACTTGATGACCAAATTGTGATTAAAATGAAATATCCTTCATTGGATCAATTCATTAAAAATAACTTTGATTTTACTACACAAGAATCTGTATCAACTATAGAAAGATCTTTTGATATTATTTCTTCGTGTATTGAAACTATTTTTACCTCCGAGGAAGCTTGGGCAGCATCAGATTGTACTAAAAAAGAACTCATTGAGTTTATTGAAAGTATGAATGCCGAACAGTTCAAAAAAATTGAACAGTTCTTTGAAACTATGCCAAAACTTTCGCATACGTTTACCGTAGTAAATCCAAAAACAAAAGTTGAGAATGAAGTAACTCTGGAGGGATTGACAAGTTTTTTCGGCTAATTATGGCTCATATTGATCTTGAGTCATATTTCCGTATCAACTTTGCTCTCATGCAGTTTCATAAATACTCTTTGACTGAGATTGAAAATTTAATGCCTTGGGAGAGAGACATTTATCTCACTCTATTGAAACAACATATTGAAGAAGAAAATTTAAAGGCACAACAGGCAGCAAACCGTGGCAATTAAACCAGCGATTAATCCAGGTGTAGGAGTTGCAGAAAGACCTGCATCAATTGCTGGTGCAATGAATTTTATTTCTGGTGGAACTCCACTAGGAACATCTATTGTTGCATCTGCTGCTAATAAAATTGTAGGTTTCCAACGTGGTGCTGCAGCGGTTGCACCAAGACCGCCCGATCTTGGATCCATTATTAAAACTCTATCTAGTAATATTTTAAACAACGTAGAAAATAGAGTTCAATCTATTAATAATAACGTACAACAATTTATACAGAAAAATTTTCAAAATCAACTTGGTGAATATAGACAAAAACTCCAATCTGTTGATGGAGATGTGCCAAATAGATTCCTTGAAAATTTTATAAATCTCTATAAAAATGCAATTGGATATATTCAATTTTTGGGTGATCGTAGAAATGTAAAAAGATTAGGAGATAATTTAAAAGCTCTTCAAGAGGTTTTTAGTGAAACCTTTCAAGTAGCAAGAATAATAAGACAAACAATTATCAGAATTGTTGAACAACTATCAAATCTACCAAAGGCAGCTCCAGGTGGTTCTGGAATAGATGTTGATGTAAAAGTTCCTGGAGGACCATTAAAAAGAGCTGCACCTACTAGGGGATCAATGTTAAAGATGATTGGAATGGCTGGTGCTGCTGGTGCCGGAATGTTGGGAACAAAAGTTGTAAGTGGAATGATGGATGTCGGTGATGGAGGACAAGTAACACCAGTACAGATGGAAACTGGGGGAGGTTTAAGTGGTCCAATGTTGGAAAGATTTAATCTAATATTAGATAAATTTGATAATGCAATCAAAGGATTATCATCGTATACACGTTCTAATAAATCAAGTAAAAAATCTTCACCTACCAAGTCAGAGACAAGAGAAACGAACGATCAACTTGGAAAAACTATACCTTCTGGAGAAACTGCCAAAGGAGTTACGACAACTGGTGAGAAAGGTGTTTTAGATCTTATTGCTTCTGTAGAACAAGGTCCAGAAGGTTACGATAGTTTTAATCAAAGTGCAGGAAAAACAAAAGGAAAAGCAACAGAAAAAACTATCGGATGGTTAGCAAAAAATGCAAGAGGTGCAATTGGAAGATATCAACAAATGCCTCAGTTTCTCTTAGAAAGAGCAAAAAGAGCTGGATTTGATGAAAATACAAAATTTACTCCTGAAGTTCAAGATGCAATAACTTTGAGTGAACTTAGAAAAAGTCATTCATTGGATAAATTTTTGGGTGGACAAATAACAGAAGAACAATTTTTACAAAAACTTGCTCCAACATGGAGAGGCCTCCCGCAAGGGCAAATTAATGCTGCAAAACTTGGTGGAAGTGCTGATATGACATATCAGGATTTGTATGCAGGTAGAAATGCAGCGGGTAAAACTTATGCAAGAACTATATCGGAATTAAAGAATATCAGAGGCGGTGGAAATAAACCTATTGCAACAACTCAACCACAGAAACCATCGACAGTTGTTCCAGCGCCTGGACAACAACAAATACAACAACAAGTTGCACAACAAGTATCTCAACCACCTGCAACTCAATCAAAACCACAAGTAAATGTGATTCCCATGAACATGAGTTCTCCACAAACTCAATCAACCCCTGTTGGATCTCAAGTTCCAACTCCTCCTATTTTAAGTAAAGGTGGTGCTACAGTACCTTTCTTAACATCCACAAATCATGATAATTTCCTTACATTATATTCAAAAATAGTGTATAACATAGTAGACGGATAATGTCAGATAAAAAGTCATATCTATCATCTTCACCAATATTTGGAGCCTTAAACAACATAGTTCCCATAAGACGTACTGCGTCTACAATGAGAAATACTCAATCATCTTTCCAGGGATTTTTGAGATTTATGGATGTCGAAGTTAAAAATCTTGAATCCATCAAATTACCAAAGAAAAGAAAACTAAATGAAATTGCAAATATAAATGTAACTTCAACTTTTGGTAGACCTGGAAATCTTTTAAGTTCTCTTGCAAGTGGTGCTCTAGATGCGGCTGGATTAATTGGTAATATGTTTGGCGGTGGGAAAGGATCAAAAAGTGCAAAACCACCAAAAGTAGTTCCATCTAAAGGCCCAATGGTAAAATTAGGTGGAGTTAAAGCTTTAGGAGTTTTAAATGCTGTTTTTGCAGGATTAGATTTTGCTCAAGGACTTTCTGAAGGAGAATCTGCAGGTAAGGCAGCTACTGGTGCTGGTGGAGCTCTTGCTGGATCAATAGTAGGTGCCGCTCTTGGATCCGTTGGAGGTCCACTCGGAGCTATTGCCGGAAGTATGGTAGGTAATTTTGTAGGTGGTTACTTAGCTGACAGAGGGTATGAATTTATAACAGGAGAAAATAAATCAGTAAAAGAAAAAACCAGGGAACGTTTAAAGAAACAAGAACAAAAACAAAAAATACTTGCAGCAACTGCAACTCAATTAACACTCCCAGAAGTTTTAAACAAATTTGAAAATGTTGTAATTAATTTTGAAAGATACGCAGTGAGTGGTGGAATTACAATGGTGACTGAGGAAGAACAATCCATACAAGAAGCTAGAGATGATGCAGATCAACTCGAAAAAAATCAATCTCCATACGGACCTGATATTGTTATGGAAGGAGAAGGAACATTTATACAAGGTTCTACTGGCAGATCTACTGGACCTCATTTTCATATTGGACCACAAGAAAATTATGGAAAACCTCAAGGACGATCAGATGCTAGAGATGCAGCATTAAAAGTTGCAAAAGCTTTACTAGCTAAAAAAGTTCCATTTTTATTAAGTAATGCAGGAGTTTGGGTTAAACCATCACAAAAACTTTCTGATGGAGAACTATCAGATTTAATTAAAAAAGAACAACAGGCTCATGAAAGTAGATCTATGGGAAGCTCTTTTGGTGGAATTGATATTGCTGCTCCTTATGGAACAAGATTGCCCTGGCCTGTTGAAGATGTCAAAGATCGTGGAGATGGATTTGGAATTACTGGTAAACTTGTAGGAACAAAAGGTTTTGTTGCTCATGGAGCAGTAGGATCAACATCAACAGCCAAAGAAAAAATAAAACAATCAACTCCTCCACCAGTTGTTGAAGGAACTAAACCTACAATTGCAGTTACGCAACAATCTGATCGGCAAACTGCAACACAACAACCACAAAAACAAGATTTGTCCAAAATGTCTACGGACAATCTAAGAGGAATGTTGGACTCAACTAAAACTGAAACTTCAAGTCCTGTAGTTTTTGAAGCTGCTTCGAAAGCAAGAGAAGATGCTAAAATAAAAGGATTATCTGGAGATGAATTGGAAAGACGGGTTTTGATAGCCAGCATTCAAGCGTCTCAAAATATGTCAATGATAAATCCAGTATCACTGATGCAACAATTTGTTCCTATGGAACTACAACAATACCCTTCATATAATCAACCGCAATCTACTATCACTATCATGCCAATGATGATGTCTTCTGAAGAAAGTTCCCAAAGACCAATGGTAGTTTCATCTGGGGGTGGCGGAGGTGGGACTGTGATCATGCCTCCGACGCCTCAAGGAGCATTGTTAAATAGCTTATTCAAGACAATGTTATTAACAAACTTATCATCATCGTAAAATGTCAGAAGCTATAACTGGGTTAAAATTTAATAGAGCTGAAATTATATCTTTAGATGGTAGTAAGAGAATTGATTTGTCAAATTCTATTGTTTTTTGTGATTACTTTGAAGATATATTATCTCCATGTGTAACAATGAATTTGCAAATTGCATCACAATATTCAATCTATAATGGTTTACCTATTCGTGGCGGCGAAAAAGTATTATTAGATATAGAAACCGTAAGCGGACAATTTTTGTTAGACGGTGATTATGGACTCTATGTCTACAAGGTAAGTTCTATTATTACAGACTCAAATAAAGAATTTTTTACTCTACATCTAGTTTCAAGAGAAGCACTGACAAACGAAACAGCAAGAGTACAAAAAAAATATGAAAAGAAACCAATTAACGATCATGTTACGGATATTCTTAGAAATGTTTTAATCACCAGAAAATATAAATCCGAAAATATAGAGAAAACTTCAAACTCTTATAGTTTTATTGGCACTGTAAAAAAACCCTTTCACGTACTAACTTGGTTGGGACCTAAAGGGATACCAACAACATCATCTTCTGGTAAAAATGGAACAAAAGCCAAGGGTGTTTCAGGATTTTTATTCTATGAGAATAAAGATGGATTTAATTTCAGAAGCATTGACACATTAGTTTCCTCTACAAAAACACAATTGGGAAGCACATCAAAAGAATACATTCCAAAATATACATATACTCAAGCAATTGAGCAAGGTGCAATACAAAATAATTTTAATATTTTAAATTATAATTTTGAAAAAAATATAGACTTGATGAAGTCTCTTCGTGTAGGAATGTACTCAAATGTAACTTATTTTTATGATCTTTATGAGAATAAAGTAGAAGGTATTGACTATAATATAAGTGAAGAAGTAAAATCTAAATTAGGTGGTCAAGGAAAACTTGGTTATCCAAAAGATTTTGGAACAAAACCATCTAGAGTTTTGTTTAGAACTAGTGATACTGGAATTGTTGATTCTTCTGGTTCAACTAATGATAGTGGAAGAGACAACACGGATATGGCAAAAGCTTTTGCAAGATATAATTTGTTGTTTACACAGTCACTAAATATGGTAGTACCATTAAACGTCAATCTAAAAGCTGGTGGTATCATATATGCACAATTTCAAAAAGTTGATGCATCTAAATCAGGTGAAGTAGATGAAGAACAAAGTGGAAATTATCTCATAAAAGAGTTAAGACATCATTTTGAAGGCGGACAAATGGTCACATCTCTAAAATTAGTTAGAGATTCTTACGGATTATACGGTGCTAACCAATGAAAACCATCGACGAACACATTGCAAAGGATAAGGAAATCCTAGACAATCCAGTTACTTCTCCACAAGCGAGAAGACATACTCAAGAAGAATTGCAGGCTTTAGAAGCTTATAAACTCAATCACCCAAACGATAATCACGATCCAACACCTTTTGAACTTTATTGTGATGCTAATCCAGATGCATTAGAGTGTAGAATTTACGAAGACTGATGATTGAAGAATCCTTACTGAAATCTAATTTTATTGGCAAAGACGGATTCGTATGGTGGATCGGTCAAGTTGCAGATCCCAAGGTTTGGCGTAACGAAAAAACTCGCATTGATAATGGAAAAGATGCTTGGGGTTATAGATGTAAGGTAAGAATTATTGGATATCATAGTTTTAGTCCAAATGAATTGCCTGATGAAGATTTACCCTGGGCTCATGTTTTAACAAGTGCTGCAGATGGATCTCCAGCTCAAGGTGGATTTGGCAAATTGCCTCTTCTTGTTGGTGGAGAATCTGTTTTGGGATTTTTTCTAGATGGAGAAGAAGCTCAACAACCTGTTGTAATGTCTTGTTTTCATAGAAGTCCTATGGTCGTAAATGTGAAAAATCCAAATCCTTTTGAACCATTTACCGGTTCAAAAGGAGTATTTGCAAATGGACCACAATCAACAAGGAATAAAATACCAAAAAATGGAACTGTCAAAGAAGTTCCAACTGCTACTAATGAAAGTGGACCAGCTATAACAATGAGTAGCAATCCACAGTTTGGTGTAGATACTGAAGGAAGTTTAAATTTATCACCAGATTTTAAACCACTAACAAATAATACTTCGAATCAGGCTGGATCTATATTTTCTCCACAAAATATACCACAAGATCAATTATTTTATGATGAAATGGGAGAAGCATCATTTTTAGGACAATTTGAACCTGTCCAAGGGGAAAATGGGTGTGGTAATAATGTTTTATCTCAAATCACCGCTGCTTTACAAAGTTTTATTAAGTTTATAAATGGATTAGAAAAAACTGCTTTGGGATTTATAGATCCAGTAAGAAATGTAGTGGTAAATGTTGGATCTCAAATTAAAAAAGTAGCAAGATTAATTGCATCCATTATGAAATTTGTAATTAATGGGATGCGTGATAATATTTTTAAATTAGTAGGAAAATTATTCAAAGTTCTCGGAATTACCATTCCATCATCACTTCAACTTCCAATATCTGAAGCTGCTAAGAATATTTTAAATATTATTTTTTGTATTTTTGAAAAATTATTTGGTCCTTTGATGGATTTCATAATGGGTCTATTGGATGGATTAATAGGAAAAACTCCCAATATTCCTAGATGTGCAGCCGAAGAAACAGTGGCAGCATTAATTGCAAAATTGGAAAATATGATAGATGGAGTTTTAAGTACAATACTCTCTGGACTTGATTGGTTAGCTGGAGGTATTAGTTCTATTTCAGGAACTATTACTGGAGCTGTAAACATTTTACAACAACTTTTAAGTTTTTTAGATTGCGATTCATTAAGTTGTAAAAATGTTTCAACTTGGGATCCATTTTCAGGAATAACTTTCCCATCATCCGATTCTTGGGCAAATACATTAAACAATATTGATATTCTTGGAGGACTTGGAGACGATATTGACGAAGCAATTGGATTTCTTTCTATGTTTGGATCTGCAGACACGCCTTTTACAAATTGTAGAGGAACTGCAATTAATCCATCCGTACAAGAAGATGTTCCTCCATTGCCTTTGGGAGTAAAGTATTACAAATGTATTCCTCCTGAAGTTGTGATTAATGGAGATGGTGTAGGAGCAAGAGCAGTAGCAGTAGTATCTGGTTCTAATGGTTCAATTTTAACAATTAAAGTTTTAAATCCAGGTAAAGGATTCACCACTCCACCATCAATATTATTAGTCGATAAATCAAGTTATGGGAAGGGGGCTATAGCAAAATCGACTATAAATTCACAAGGTAATATTGAATCAATTTATTTAATTGAATCGGGACAAGGTTATTGTCAAACTAATTTAGCTGGAATATCTACTGCAGAAGTAACTACTTCTTCTACTACTACTGTAGGAATAAGTACAACTAATATTAATGTTGACGCAGGATCAACTAGTGTGGGTGTCTCTACAGTTTCTGTTGGGATTGTAACTTCTATTGTCATTGAGGGTCCAGGTATTGGTTATACATCTGGAGATACTATTGAGGTAGGAGATTGTGTATATGAACCAATATTAACTTCTAATGGTTCAATCATTGGATTTACATCTCCAAATTCCTGTAAACAAGAATTTTTAACCTATCCCACTATCTCCATAAATACTAACACAGGACAAGGAGCTATACTTTATCCTGTTATGGAGTATGTACCACAATATATTGTGGATAATCCTGCTCTAAAAGTTGGAATAAGTACGTTTGCAAAAGTGGTGGATTGTGTATGACGGATCAACCAAAAGAATATTATGAAAAGAAACCTGGATTTATTGTCAAATCTGGCACACCAGATATAGCTGGCAAAAAAATAGATTATGCAGTTTTTACTGATCTGGGTCAAGGATTTGAATATACTCAAGAAGGAAACAAATATGATGCTTGCAAAAAAACCTCCTATGAAACTGTAGGGGAAAACACCAATGAAGGAGAGCCGGCAAAAATAATCAAGGCTAAAAATGGAGACATTATAATTGAAGCAGTAGCCGGAGATATTGTTTTACGAGCAAGAAATATTAGAATTGTTGCAATGGATGGTAGTGGTGAAGTAACTATAAATTCGGCAAAACATGTATCTATTCAAGCACCTATTCAAAGTTTTAAAGGTACAAATTTAAATACGGTTATGTCAAATAACATATCTTTTGGTGCATTAGCTATAGATTCTACTGGAATTATGCAAAATACTCAAAATACAGGAAGTGAAGAGCAACAATCAGGAATTTTAAGTCAACTATTAGGTGTAATTAAAAAATTTAAGAAATTTCTTGAATGAGGTGAGTGAAAGATGCCAGCAACCCCAGTACAGTATATTGGTGACAAACTTTGTGTTGGTCCAGTAGATTATTCTTTTATACCAGCTGTTCCTTCAATACCAGGATCTACTGTTTTAAATGGACCAGTATGGATAGGTGCTGGAGGGCCTCCAACTCCTATTGCCAATTGCATGATTGGACCTGGACTTCATCCCATTACATTACAAATTACTGGAATAACAAATGTAGCTGGTGTTATTAATAGAGTTGCAGTTTCAAATGTAACTGGGTTAACTTCAAAGGCAGGAGTTACTATCAGAAATGCATTAAGTTTAAGTAATTCCATTAATATTAAAAATGGAATGAATCAGGGGACAAAAATTAATACCTTCACTATAGTAATAGTTGATAAAACATTAACTGCAACAAAAATATTGACCCCTAGAATTGAAGCTGCATTTGGTCAATTTGCTGCTGTTGCAGCTCCATTTAAATTATTTGATATTTCGCACCCCAACAAGAAAGGAATGAGACTTAAACACTCTTGTCTAGAAGGACCGGAGATAGGTGTCTACTATAGAGGTAAATTAATTAATAATAATGTGATAGAATTGCCAGATTATTGGAATAATTTAATTGATCCAGAAACAATAACGGTAAACCTTACCCCACACACATTTTACCAAGAACTATATGTAAAAAATGTAGAATGGGGAAGAAAAATTAATATAGTAAATAATACAGGAGGATCAATTGATTGTAGTTATATCGTTTATGCTGAGAGAATTGATGTGAAAAAACTTGAAGTGGAGTATAAAGAAGAATGACTATAGGAATAGGAACTACGAATGTATCAAAAACAAGTCCTGAAGCTTCAACTCTCATAAAATCATCTTTAGGGTTGACACGAGGATCTAACAATTCTAAAAGTATTATCAATTCATTGAAATTAGATAAAGAACAAAAAATAGAACAAAGAGAAGCTATTAATGATATTTTATTATTGACGGATGTAACTGTAGATGGTTATGATAAGTTGATAATTGAAATGGATAAAAATATCCCAGGACTAATTGAAGATATTAATAATGCAATCACTCCAGTAAAACAAGCTTATGACATAAGAATTACGGATAATTGTTTAAGTAATTTAAAATGGGTGCAAACGGGAGAAGTTGAAAGAACAAGTATTTTTGGAGATTCTGGCCCAACTTTAGTTACGTATCAATATTGGCAAGTTCAAAAAGATCCAGACCAATATCGTCAAATTAATTATTATGGCGCAAAATACTATAAAAGACCTCATAATAGAGATTATGGAGCAAATTTAGTAAAAGAAATACCAGATGGTTCTGTAGGAATAGGAAGTACCTTCATTGTCATTAATAATTCAAGTTCAACTGCAATAGATGATATAAAAATTGGGGATACTATTTCAGATGATTTAGAAAATCCAACAATTTTTTCTATTGGAAATTTGCCAGAAGTCGTAGGATTTGGATCAACTTCCATCATTGGGTTTTCAACGACTTTTGGAGGAGATATTTCGGTAGGATCTACAATTTTAAAGCATACTGGTCAGGGAATTGTCACAACAGGTATCTCTACAGGAGATAGAATTATTCGTGTTGGAGTAACATCATCCGACACAGTAGTCGTTGGTTTTGGAACTACTACTACACAAATATCCATCATAAATGATGAAGGAGTTCCCGGTATTGCTACAGCCACGGTAAATACTATTATTTTAAGTAAACCAGCAATAGCATCTACAACTTTAGGATCTTTTGGAGTAGGTATTGTAACTTTTTATCCAACAATCTTTATTAGTACTACAAGTCCTTCCGGTGGGACAAATTCAAAGTTTGTAGTTATTAGAAATGACGCAAGTATAGATGAAACTTTCGATTATACTAAGAGTGGATCAGATCCTGTAGAAATATCTCTTATAAAAAATTCATCAAAACTAGGATATGGTCATAGTCTAAAGATTATTAATAATGGTGATCCAGATGTAGTAACCTATTGGAGAGAAGTTATTGATCCAGAACCCCCTGTAGGGGCGGGATTTGCACCATACTATATTGGTGCTGGAAGTTGGCCTGGTATTAATGTTCCTACCGTTGTTGGTGGAACGGTCGTGAGTTATACATTTCAATATGCGTCAGAAGGGACTACTGTTGTAATTGGGTTAGGTTTGACTGATGCACAACCAGTTGTTACAACTACTAGCACAAAACCACCAGGTGCAGCTAACAATACAACTTGCAACACTTATAATTCAAATATTACTGCCGCAGAAGCAAATATGAATGCAGTGATTGCAGATAAACTACCTAAAATTAATTATTACGCTAACGCTTCTGGAGTTCTTCGTGATGTTCGTGATGATAAAGAAAATACTGCTTGGTCATTGAGACGAGGTATGGGATTCTTAACTGCAGAAATTAATAAATTAACTACTCAAATCGCAACTTTAGAAAACACAGATTTTACGGAATTTGAGTAGACACTTTAAGAACTGTCACAAACCCCGTTGACACTCCCTTTCTTTCTTGGTATGATGAGGTTGTTCTCTCAACCACCTTTACATGCAAATTGATCGTGAAACTCTGCAAGAACTTCGTGAATTTCAAGAAGATTGTGCATCCCACTTTGTTGATACTTTCTTTCCTATGAGTGGTGAAGTCTATTGGACTGCGGTTGAATGTCTTGCAACTGCAAAACTTGCAGAACTGCGTGGTGAGGTAGTCGCAGATGAAGTATAAGGTTCAATACCTTAAACCCAAGAAAAAGGGCCTTGCCAAACACGAAGCAGTGTTCTATAGTATAGAAGACGCAATGAGGTGGGAGTCTTATGTAAAGACCGAACTCAATGTTCAAAATCTAGAGATCGTACCAATTTAGTATGAATCCTTTTAAAATCAGTTACAAAAATCTATACGAATACCCTGTGAAAACAACTCCAGAAAATGTTCGTGAATCTAATGAAGGATTATTCAACTGTACAATGACACTTCCAGCTGCTGCAAAACATTGCGGTATGACTCAAAAAGAAATGAAGTTGACATTCTTTGAGTTCTTGAAGTATAATCCTAAAACCTACAAACCTTAGTAGGATCTTTATGGGACTGTTGCTTATTGGTTAAAGCCCTCTGCTTATAACGGAGTGAACGGGGTTCAATTCCCTGCAGTCCTACCTAACATGCGAGTATGGCGGAATCGGTAGACGCACCAGACTTAAAATCTGTTGGGGGCAACCTCGTGGGAGTTCAAGTCTCCCTACTCGCACTGCCTTATAAATAAATCAAAAATATTTTTACCATGACTATTAAATCTAAGTTCATTTCCTATTTTGAAGGATACTTTAATAACCAAGCCCAAGCTTTTCATATGCCTAGGGAATTTGCTTTAATTGAGGTTGTCCATACTAAAATATCAAAAAATAAATTTAAAGTTACTCAAAAATATATTATTGATTCAGAACCATATAGACAGGCTTTCATTGAAATAACTGAAAAAGATGGAAAAATTATTCTAAAGTCATTCAAAGATGAAGAACAAAATGTATATCTAGATGGATGTGATGTAGTCTTTGAATATGATAAAGAAAAGGATGAATTTCATGGACAAAATACATGCAATGAATGTTTTGTAGAAAAATTTGGAAAAAATACGTATTTGGTAACAGAAGCATTTCTTACAAATAATTCCTATCACGTAGTGGATAAAGGATTTGATCCAGAAACAAATGAACAAGTCTGGGGTTCTTACCACGGTCTATTTCAATTTGATCGGAAATAATCCGATTTTTTGCCTTCGTAGCTCAGTTGGATAGAGCAGGGCTTTTGTAAAGCTCAGGTCGCAAGTTCAAGTCTTGTCGGGGGCTTCAATAATTTAAAGATTAATGATCATAAATCTCTGGCATAATCAAGAAATGGATCAATGGAGATGGACACTCACAGATCCATCAACAATGGAACAACATGCTGGTGGACAAACAGATCTTCGAACGGCAATGAATGACGTTGCTACTACAGTGGAATATATTGTGAAACACAAACAAAAGTAAGTAATTATACTCAGTGAAACGTGATTTTTATATAGATAGAGTTGTTAAGGATGACATTAAAGATCTTCTTTATAATCATCATTACTTAAAAGACGAATCTAAAGATTTTAAATCTGGGTACAATTATGGACTTTTCAGACATCCTGACTGGGAATGTCCCCTTAGAATTGGCAGGTGTCTTGGCGCTTGCATTTTTACTGGTCTCCCAGTTCCAGAAATTGCAGTAGGAGCATTTGGTCTCCAAAGAGATGAACAAGAGGGTTTATTTGAACTTTCTCGTCTCTGCATAGACCCAGAAGTTCAAAAAGAAGAATATAACATTACTTCATGGTTCGTTAGTCGTTGCATTAGGAGGTTTAGAAAAGATGCCACAGTTTCTGCTATTCTTAGTTACGCTGACTCTGATCACCACACTGGAACTATATACAGAGCTTGTAATTTCAAGTACTATGGGTTAAGTGATCCCAAAAAAGACTTTTATTATGCTGATGGAACTAAACATTCTAGAGGTAGTATCAGGGGTTTTGATGGTGAGTGGAGGGATCGCTCTCGTAAACATCGGTATCTTATGGTTTTTCAAAAAGAGTTAAAAGAAAGACTTGCCTGGAACGAAGTTAAATGGTAATATAATGTTTGGTGATACTAACACCAGCGACAAATCCCTTCCGTGTGAACTTTAAAACCTCCTCCTTAAGAGGAGGTTTTTCAGTGTCTAAATATAAAAAGAATAGATTTGTCACTATAGGATAATACAATGCCCTTAAGTAGATTAGAGAATTTCTTAAAGAATGCAGAAGGAAATATTCTTTACGTAAATCCATCTGACTTTGATGCTACTGATAGTTTTGAAAATAGAGGTAATTCGTTAACAAGACCTTTCAGAACTATTCAAAGAGCCCTCCTTGAAGCAGCAAGATTTTCATATCAAGTAGGAAAAAATAATGATAAAATCGATACAACAACTATTCTAGTATATCCTGGAACACACTATATTGATAATAGACCAGGACATTCTATTCAAAATTCTTCTGGCACAGCAGTATTTAAAAAATATTTAAATTTTTCTTGGACTACTTCTGGAGCAACTATTTCAGAGTTTAATGAAAATAGTAATTTTGATATTTTTGACGAAAATAACGATTTATATAAATTTAACTCAATTTATGGTGGAATAATCTTACCCAGAGGTACTTCAATTGTTGGACTGGATCTCAGAAAAACAAAAATAAAGCCTTTATATGTACCAGACCCACAAAATAGCAATGTAGACACTACTGCAATTTTTAGAGTTACGGGTACTTGTTATTTTACTTCTTTTACTATTTTTGATGCTGATTTACAAAGATCTGTTTATAAAGACTCCACAAATAGAAAATCAGTACCTAACTATTCACACCATAAGTTAACTGCTTTTGAATATGCAGATGGTGTTAATTATGCCAGGTTAGGTAATGAAACTTTGACAATAACAGATTTGGAAATGTATTATGCCAAAGTTACTTACGCTTATGGAGACGCATCCGGTAGAGGATTGGCTAACTTCCCAAGTGTTAGTACTGATTTCGAACCTTCAATTGATGAATATAGAATTGTAGGAGATCTACGTTCTGACGAAATAGGAATTACAAGCATTCGAGCAGGAAATGGAGTTATTCCAACTTCTACAATTACTGTTACAACTAACAAACCTCATGGTTTATATAAAGATACACCTGTATTAATATCTGGTATAACTACAAATACAAATTCATATAATGGATCACTAATAGTTAGTGATGTTACAAGTCCTACAGAATTTAAATTTATTGCTTCTTCTACGCCATTAAATCCACTGCCTTCTAATGCAGATATTGTAGACGCTAGTGTTATCGTAGAATCCGATAGCGTATCATCCGCATCACCATATATTTTCTCGTGTACATTGAGATCTGTTTATGGTATGAACGGACTCCACGCAGATGGATCTAAAGCAACAGGATTTAAATCCATGTTGACAGCTCAGTTTACTGGCATTTCTCTTCAAAAGGATGATAATGCATTTTTAATATACGATCCTATTTCTGGAATTTATAATGACAACATAACTGCAGCTGAAAATGACAGACCTTTACACATAAATTCTCGTGCAATTTATAGATCTGGATGGGAATCTACACATATGAAGTGTAGCAATAATGCTATTATTCAGTGTGTTTCCATCTTTGCAATTGGATTTGCTAGACACTTTGTTGCTGAATCTGGTGGAGACCAATCAATTACCAACTCAAACTCCAATTTTGGAGCCATTTCTCTAGAATCGAGTGGTTTTAGACCAGAATCTTTTGATAGAGATGATGTTGGTTATATTACTCATATTATTCCCCCTAGAGAACCTGCAAATAGAACTACGAACGTTACTTGGTTATCTCTTGACGCACAAACAATAGTATCTGCGGCTAAAACTGAGAGATTATATCTTGCAGGATATAAGAGTATTGATATTCCACCCCCAGCACAGATTGATTCTTATAAAATTGGTGCAAAAAAGGGTGAGGAATTAAATTTATCTATTATTATTGGAACTCAAGAGAATAATTATAAAAGTCCAATTTTAATGCAATCTCCAAGTGGAATTTCAACATCCTCTGAGAAATCATACACAGTTGGAAGAAATATTGGAATCAACAGTGTCACAAATAATATTTTCACATTTACTGGAAATCATCAACTTTTTAATGGAGAAAAAATAAGAATTTATAGTGACACTGGAGAAGTTCCAAATAATATATTAGCAGATAAAATTTATTATGCGTATACGACCGGATTAGCAGCAAACCAAATTAAAATATCTTCAACTTTAAATGATACCAATTCGGGAAATACAATTACTGGAATTTCAAATGGTGGAGGAAAATTAAAAATTATTAGTACTGTTGCGGATAAATTGCCTGGAGAGGCGGGACATCCAATACAATATGACACTACAGAAAAACAATGGTATATTACTGGATCACAAGTTACATTTTTTAATACCATTTATGATGGTATTGTGGGTATTGGAACTTCCATATTAGGAACTCAAACTGGATCTACTTATGTAACAAGAAAAGTTGATAACCGAGGTTTGGATGAAAGAATTTATAAAGTTCGTTATGTAATTCCAAAAGAATTTACAAATGCAAGACCACCAACAGATGGATTTGTTTTACAAGAATCCAAAAATGTAGGAATTGGATCAGTATCTTTTATTACTTCAGGAGTTTCCGATTCTACACAATTAAGAAATCCAAAAGTTATAGTTAATGCAACATATAATAGTGGAACAGTAACTATCAAAACTGAAATACCTCATAATTTAGTTACTGGAGATATAGTCAAGATAACTAATGTAGCAAGTTCTAACAATACTACATCAGATCAACTACTTCCCTATAATGGATCTTTTAAAGTATATTCAACTCCCACTCCAAGAACTTTCCAATATATCGGACTCTCCAGTGATCCTGGAACATTTTTGAATCAGGTCAATCAGAGATCTACTCAACAACAAATTGAAGCTCTACCACTAGTTCAACGAGAAAAATATAAAGATAGTTTATTCATTTATAGAAGTCAAGAAGTTAAAAAGTTAATTCCAGGTTCTGATGGTCAAGATGGTATCTATCAATTAACTTTAATTTCTGGTAGTGTAAGTCCAAAACCCGATGTTGGATTTGGAATTAGTGAAAGAAAATTTAATCAAGATGTAAGAAATTTATATCCACAAGTTGATAGAGATAACGTTGTAATTGATCCAGAAGGAACTGTCAGTTATGCTGAATTATCTCCTTTAGGTAAGATTAATACAAATGATAAAAAATTATCTTTAACTAAAGAAAGTTTAAGTTTCTTCTTGGATAATAATAGAATCGGATATGCAATTACAGGTGCTGTAATTACTGGAAGTGGAAATACAACTGTTACTTTATATACAAATAATGATCATAATTTAAATTCAATCAAAACTCTCACATTGATTGATGGAGGTGCTGGATATAATAATTCTGCCGGTGTAACAAGTACCCTCTATTCTGCAGAACTTGAAAATGGATCTATTCTAGGTAGAAATGGTTCTGTAAAAGCAACGATTTCGATAGGTAACACAATCTCATCTATTCAATTAGTAGATGGAGGTTCTTCCTATGGTGTTGGTAATACAATGACCATAGCTTCATTCCCAGCCGGAAATCCAAGTTCCTATGCAGTGGTTCAAGTTAGTGAAATCAATAGCAATATAAATGATTCTATTGAATTGAGTGGATTTGTAGATCCACTTTTCAATGGAATATTTAAAATTATCAGTATTCCTTCATCTAGAACTATAGAAATTTTTAATCCAAATGGAATTGGAGTTACATATTTTGGAAGAAATGATTATAGATATCCACTAGCTCAACACTGCGGACCATCAATAGGAATTTCTACAGTATCTTTCACCAAACAAAGTGGAATTACAACAATAACATGCCTCGAAGCTCATGGTTTATTACCAGGAAATTCATTCAAACTCATTGGATTTGGTTCAACAAATACGTATTATGCACAAAAGTTTACTGTTAGTGAAGTTATTGGAATTAATACATTTACTTTCTCATCTGGAATCACCACTCTAACAGTATCCACTAATTTTACCGATGTACGAGTATTCAAAGGTGGAATTACAGCTAATGGAAAATCATTAGGAACCGGAGAAGAAAATTTAGGCGGAAGAGCTAATTACCTTTATGCGGGTATTAGTACAACTCTATCCACATCCATTACTTCATCGGATACTACTATCACGTTTACAAGTTCAAAAGGATTCGTTAAAGGTGATTATGTTTTAATTGGATCAGAGATTATTCGTCTGGGTTCTGATGCAGTTGCTGATAGTTTTACCGTTGTTAGAGGTCAATTTTCAACCTTAGCTTCATCTGCTGTATCTGGATCTGCAATTAAAAAACTACGTATTATTCCAATGGAATTACGTAGACCATCCATTCTTCGTGCTTCTGGTCATACATTTGAATATCTTGGATATGGTCCAGGTAATTATTCTACGGCCTTACCATTAAAACAAGACAGAATTTTAAGTAATGATGAAATCTCAATTTCTCAAGCAAGAGAACAGGATGGAGGTACTGTAGTTTACACCGGAATGAATGACAGAGGTGAATTTTATTCTGGTGCAACGAAAATTAATGGAGCAACTGGAGAAGAAGAAATTCTAGAGGCACCTGTTATTACTTACTTTGGAGATGACTCCGATACAGAAATTGTAAAGAGAAATAGTGGAATTTTTGATGATCTAGTTGTCAAAGAAAGAATTACCGTAGAAGGTGGTGAAAATAATAATCAAACCTCCCAGTTCTATGGTCCGGTTAACTTCTCACAAAAATTAACCAACACTTCAGAAGATGGTTTAGAGACTAGGGATCTTTATGTTAAGGGTGTTGCATCACAACCAAAACTCATTACAGTTGGAATTTCGACTCCAATTGATGCAAAAAAATCTGGAGATATCTCACTTCTATCAACTCCTGACGCTGGCGGATATATTGGTCATGTTTATGCTGATAGTGACTGGCGCAGATTTGGAATGATTTCCAGAGAGAAAAATAGTGATTTCTTAATTTTCGATAAAGTCGGCATTGGACAAAGTTTTGACATTTATGATTTTAAAGATGCCTTAGAAGTTAATGGTACAGTAAAAGTTAAAAATCTATATGTTGGTGGTGCAGTTACATTTGCTGGTGCTCAAGCTATTGGTAATGCAAACTTTGATGAGATTGACATTAACAAAGTTATTAGATTTGCTGGAGTAGGTACAAATTATACAATTAGACACTCTAATGCAAATTCTATTGCACAATTCCAAAACGCAGAATTTATTGGATATGCTGTAACATTTACAAATCCAACTGTAAGGTTTGAGAACTCATTCAACTCTGTATTTGGTGGAATTAGTACTGTTGCGGGAACCCTTTCGGTTGGAAGTTTAAGATGCGATCTTGGAATTATAACAGCAACCGAATTTAGAGGAAATAATGTTGGTATTGATACAATTACCGTAAATAGAAATGCTTTTATTACAAACGGCATTGTTACCTCTCTTACAGGAACTGCGGCTACAATTACGACTGTAAATTCACAAGTTGGTTTCATTACTTGCATAACAGGTCTTGCTGCCACAATCACCACTCTTACCATTACTGATACATTTTCTAATGGAATTAGAGCAAATAATAGGTTTGCAACTCCTTTAGCACATATTAACTCTGGAGTTGTTACAAACTTCAGTAGTACAGTTGGTGTGATAACCAACATGTTTGCACAAATTGGTGTAGTTACAACCTTGATTATTCCATCAACGGGATACTCCCATTTAGGTGGATCACCTTCGATTGTAGATGGTTGGTTTGGTTCTCCAACTGCATATGTTAACACAGGATTTACAACTACATCCGTAGTAACTGGTTGGTTGGGGGCCCCTACTGCTTATGTCAATACAGGTATCATAACTACTCTATATGGAAATGCCTCTGGAAATGGAAATGGTGGCACTTTAGTTTACCAAAATGCAAGAATTGGAAGTAAATTATGGTTATCTGGAACAGGTGCAGGAGAGGGCATTTATGCCAATATTGGTATCATTAGTGCCTTTGGACCTGGAGCTACAAATCCAACTGCAGGAAGTATGAATATTAATTGTGGAACTTCTGGAGATGTTTCCGCAAGACAATATACATCCACTGCTAGCGGCACATTAGTTTCTGGTACTGCTCCATTTGTTGTTAGTTCTTTAACTAAAGTTACAAACTTAAATGCCGATTATCTAGATGGTTTAGACACTTCCTCAACTGATACTACAGGTGCCAGTGTCGTTGTTAGAAGTGGTGGAGGATTTAGTGCGGGAACAGTAAGTTTAAATACTTTAAACATAAGTGCTACTGGAGATATCGTAGTTAATACCAATAAATTTACTGTTGATGGTGCAACTGGAAATGCTTCTATTGCTGGTACTTTAGTTGTAAGTAACAATACACAATCAACTAGTTCTTCCACTGGTTCAGTACAATTAACAGGTGGTTTGGGTGTTGCAAGACAATTGTGGGCTGGAGATGGTGTAAGAATTTCAAGTAATGGTCTTACGGTGAGTGGAGTTACTACATTCTCAAGCGATGTTGTATGCAATGCAACAAGTTCATTAGTTGTCGGGGCTCAGGGTATAAATGTATCTGGAACAGTAACTGCGACAACATTTGTAGGTGCTTTCAGTGGAAACTCAACATCTACGGACACTGTAGATGTTACTGCAACTGATTCATCAGCAAATCACTTCCCAGTTTTTGCTGATACATCTGCAACAACAGCAGCAGAAACTATGAGAGTTTGCTCAAGTTTCTACTTGAGACCAAACATAACTACTCCAACAAGTGCAAGTCTATTTGTAAGAGGAGATATCACTGCTTTTGCTGCTGCAGCATCGGATGATACTTTAAAAACTGATAGAGTAACAATTGAAAACGCCCTTGATAAAGTTCTATCTTTAAGTGGATTTACATTCACATGGAATGAAAAGGCAGAAAGACTTGGATTCGTTAAAGGTATCACTCAAGTTGGTGTTTCTGCTCAAGAGGTGCAAAAAGTTCTCCCAGAAGCAGTTAAGTCCGAAGAACTTGAAGGTGAAGAAATTCTAGTCGTTAAATATGAAAAACTTGTTCCACTTTTAATTGAGGCAATTAAGGAGTTATCTGACAGACTAGATAAATTAGAGAATAAGTAATTTATGAAGGTTGCGATTATTGGTGGAGGGACTGGTGGCGTCGTAACTGCTGCCAGTCTCTGTTCACATTTGCCTAAATGGTGTAAAGTAGACTGCATTTATGATCCGAATCTTCCTACATTTGGAGTTGGGGAAGCGTTAAATCATAGTTTTCTTCAGATTTTAAGAAAAGCAACAAATTATTCAATTCCTTTTGACTTGGAAGAATCTGACGCTAAAGTAAAACATGGTATCATGTTTTCAGACTGGACTGTCAATGATGGATACATTCCATTATCAGTTAATGGATTGCATATGAATACGTTTAAACTCAGAGAATTTGTTTTTAAACGTTTACATCAATATTGGGGACATAAGTTTTCAGAAATCCATGAAAAAGTTTTAGACATTTCACAATCCCAAAATCAAGTTTATGTAAAAATTAAAAATGAAATATTGGTATATGATTATGTTTTTGATTGTAGAGGTGTACCAGAAATTGATCATACTTATGAAATACCCAATTCAATATCAGTCAACTCTGTTATTTTGAATATTTGTGATAAATCGTGTGATTTGGATTATACCTATCATATTGCACATAAAGATGGTTGGATGTTTGGTATACCTATCAATAGTAGGAGTGCTTGGGGATATTTATTTAATAGAGACATTACAAATAAAGATCAAGCAGTACAAAATTGCAGTGAACTACTAAAAACTCATAAAATATCGCAGTACATTGATAGAAATTATCTAAAAGAGAATATAAAAATTTTAAATTTTAATCACTATTATTCTAAAAAATGTATTGATAATCGAATTATTAGAAATGGCAATAAACTTTATACATTTGAACCTTTGCATGGATATGCAGTTCCAATATTTTTAAATATTTGTGAATTTTTCTTAGAATATATTTTTGGTGATATTACCGAAGACCGATTTAATCAAAAATATAGAAATTTATTATCTTCTTTAGAGGAATTGATATGTTTTCATTATCATAAAGGAAGTATTCACGATACTGATTTTTGGAAATATGCAAAAGAAAGATCTTTAAAAAGATTGGAGGGTTCTGAAATTATGAAATTGGCAAATGATAAAACATTTACTAGAGAACGTGCAGTTACACTAGAGAATATTTGGACAGTCACGCCAGCAGTTCATCCTTACTTCTTATGGGAAATAGATCAGGCACTTGAATTTGGATATTTTGAACATTTAAAAATAAATAACTAAAAAAGATGTCAAAATGACTATAAACATAGTAACAAATCCTGTTGTAAGTTCTGGTTCTATATCAGCAAACAGTGAATTTAGAACTAAAATAAAAGAGAACACAAGTACATCAATTTCTCTCAGTGAATTGTATAGAAATGGTTCTTTAGTTCCTACTGCTGGAACAACAGGTGGAGTGCCTGCAAGTGGTGCAATTTCATTTAGTCAATTTTATTCAGTAAATACTGCAGCTACTGCTAACATCACTGGAGTAGAGGAAAATTTAAATGCACAAACTATATTTGGTACTTCTGATTTTACTTCTGGATTGAAAAAAAGGATTAATGTGAATGGCACCATCATCTCACAAAATACAAATCCAGCGTTAACAATTCCAGCAGGAGCTGGATCAACAATTAGAATAATTTTAACTTCTGGTGGTATATTCGGACACAGAGGAACTGTAAATGGTACAAGTACATCTAATGGTATTGGTGGAAGTGGTGGTGCAGCTAATAGTGGAACTGGTGGAGCTGGAGCTCCCGGAAGAAATGCATTAACAACCTTATCCAATATTTCAATAGAAGGAACTGGAGCTAGTATTGCTGGTGGTGGAGCTGGCGGCGGTGGCGGAGGAGGAGGAGGACAGGAAGGTGGTGGAGGTAGAAATAATAGAGGTTATTCTTGTGACTTTTTAGGATGGCAATATTGTGTAGCTTGTGATCGAGGTGTAGGTGGAGGTAGTGATTCTGGAACTGCTGGTGGAGAAGGAGGGGTTGGGAGAGGATATCGTTTTTCTAGTGGAGTTTTAACCTTAGTTGCAAATACTTCTGGAGTTCAACCAACTAGTCCTGGAAATGGTGGAGGAACAGGTGGAAGAGGTGGAGATGGTGGAACTTGGGGCGCAAATTCTGGAGCTGGATCTAATGGAACTGCAGGTTCTACTGGACCAGGAGGAAATTGTGCAGGTGGTGGAGCTGGGGCTGCTGGCGGCTCGGGTGGGTCGGGTAGTGTTGGAGGAAGTTCTATTATTGGATATAACAGAGTAGTTTCTATACAAAGTACAAGTATTTTACAAGGAACTACACAAAATAATTAAAGTGTGCCGTAAGAAGATAAGATTTCAAGTTCAATTTTATCTTTTTTAATTAATTTGAGAGAAATTGAACCAAATAGTCTTTCCCCATTTTCCCAGTCATTAAGCTCTTTAATAATATTAAGGTCAAAATTAAAATTTTCATGCAGACACTTTAAAGTAGAAACAAATATATCATTTCTAGATTTGGGTACAAAGGGGTAAATAGTTAATTCAAATTCTTTATATTCTAGTTTTGATTGAATTAACTTATAATTTATTTTTAAATCTTCTTTAGATAATATTGGACTTATTTTTTCAATAATTGAATTCAAATCTTCAATATCTCCTTCAGTTTCAACTAATTTATAAAGATTAGACAATTTTTCAATTATTTTTTTATCCCTATCAAATTGTGCATCTGGATATTCATGACAAATTATACGATTAAACTTACCATTTAATGCTGGATTATAATTTTCTCCCCAACCATCACAACTAAAAGATATTCCATTTAAAAAATTATCACTTTCACCATCAAAACATTTAAGAACAGAATCTAAAAATCTTTTATAGTATGGATTCCAAGTGTCAAAAACATTTTTAATTGCATCTCTGGTTTCAGATGTCTCGTCATAACTATTTTCTAGATATTTCGTATTAAAACTATATAATTTTTCTACTAAAATTCCACCTTCAAAAATTTTCCAATCAGTTTGACAGATATTTCTAAAAAAATCTATTTGTAATAAACGAGGATCAAAATGACCATTATCTGGAAATTGGCCTAAAATAATTCTATGAGTATTTGTAGTGAAATTTCTTTCAACCAACACACCAGAAGGAGAAGTATTGTTGGATGTTACATTTTTTATATCTTCTACTATGTTTTCATTGAGTAGGTGATTAAATTGACCACTATCATGTATGTCAACAAATTTTTCTGCAAATACCATTTTTTGGAAAATATAATCTTGTAATATTTATTGTTAGTTCAAAAATCCCATCAGTCCAACTCTTTTAGTTTCTTGATACCATTCTTTTTCAATATAAGCACTATGGAAAAGATAAGAAGGATATATTACAAATCTATTATATTTCATTTCCACACTATGAATAAGTTCCCAAATTGATTCTTCAATTTGCCTGGAATCCAAAATCGTGTTGTGATCATTTTCTTGCATTTCTACAGAATAATTTTTAAACGTCCAATAAGACTCATCTCTTTTAAAATCTGAAGAAAGATACTCTAAATTTACATCCAATCCCGATTCAATATGTCTATAAAAATTTGTTCCCCCAAAACAATCTTGAGAGTTATTCAAATAAATTTGAAAAGCGCATACGGATTGATCAATATGAGGCAAAATTGAGGTATATTTACAAGGTACACCCCCTTCAAATAAATTAAATTGAAAATCGATTTTATTATTAGTTTCGAGTCCAAAATAATTATCACTTAAGTATTTTGCCGTAGTTGCAATTTGATAAAATTTTAAATTTGTAATTGAAATCCATCCAGGATTTTTATTATTATTTGTTGGATTTTTTTCAAATAATTGTTTAATTGCAATTTCTTGAAGATCTTCTGGATTTTTTAAAAAATTATCGATAGTAATTATTAAATGATTGGTGTTTGGTATATTTGTTATACTTGTTTCTAATTCGTCGTTTATATGAATTAAGTCGGTATCAATGAAATTAAAGTTCATAACTAAAACTCTTTAATTTATATATGGAGAAATTACCGAACTAACCCAAAAACTTGACTAAATTTACTTTTCTAAATAAACTTAAATAGTACATTACTTTTGAATTTTATGGCTGAAGAACAAAAACAAAAGCTTTCCGACATGGTGCAAGAATTGACCGAGAAAGCTGAAAAATTGAGAGATGAATTAATGGAACTCGAAAAAGAGTTCAATATTAAAAAAGAAGAGTTTATTAAAATTCAAGGAGCTCTAGAAGCTTTTCAAATCGCTCAAAGCCCAAATGTAATCGTTTAACTGCAACAGAGTTATTATACTTAAAAACAGCAGGGCTTGTCAATATTGACATTCCCTGTTTTTTTTTCTTAATATAAATTTTATGGAAAAAAATAATTTACCAAAATTTATTGACCAAAATCAATATCCTGATTTTTGGGAACAAATGAAAGGATTTCAAGCATTTGCTAAATCAGTGGGGCAAGGTATTGCTGAAGGAGATGGTGTTTTAATTTCTGAAGAGAAAATAAAAGAACGAGAAAAAATTTGTATAGAATGTTCTAAATTTAATAAAGAAAGTAGAAGATGTTATCTCTGCGGATGTTATATGGAAGTTAAATGGAAATTTAAAAAGTCCGAATGTCCAATTAACATGTGGTAAGTCTTGACAAAAACTCAAATGCATGTTATCGTAAAATCAAATACTTCAATCTAATGAAGAAACTTCTTTTACTTCCATTGTTTGCATCCCTGGTTTCACTTCCAGTTCAAGGTCAACAGGTAAATGATTATCAAACATGTATAAAGTATCGTGAGGTTTACAATCCCGGTTATTATGATAGATATGGCAATTATATACAAGGAAATGTTTCTACTCAGTCATACCAAGTACCTTGTGGAAATGGACCCATCAATTATCAGCCACGCAGAAATGGCTATTATGGGAACAATTATTATGGTCGCCGTTATTGTGATCCTACGCAGAGCGCACTAGGCGCACTTCTAGGAGGCGGTGTGGGTGCTGCACTATCAAGAGGTGATGGAAGATGGTGGGCGGTCCCTGTGGGTGCGGCCGTGGGTGGTGCAATGTTCGGATGTAATTAAAATAAATAACTAAAAAGATAAGTGCGATGAAAACATTTCAACAATTTTTAGAACAGATTGAGACCGCACAACAACAAAAAGAACTTGCTGCCAAAAAAAGCATTTCTAACACCAAGATGAGTGCAGTTGCTGGTATGAGACATCGCAGACACGTTCATGGAGAATTATCTCACATGGCAGATTATGAACTTCATCAAAGAAAAGAACGAGAAAAAATTAGAAATCATTATACTTAAATTTCAATTTTATAATGAAAACAAGTGGAGAATATTAAAATGACAGATAGAACAAAAGAATTTATGAATTTGGTATGGCAACATCGTAATAACGGTGCTGACACAGAAGAAAAATTGGTTGCTGCAATTCTACTGGTCGCTGCAGAGACAGTTAAATGGTATAATGCTCAAAACGATATGATAGTTCTTGACAAAAATGATCTTTTGCAGTTAATTCAAGAGTTTAATCAGTGAAATTTTTTCAAGTTGCTAAATGGCGTTATCGTGAAGACTTTGGACATGAATGGTATATTCAACTATTTTTTACCGATCGTTGGGCACTCTTTCAAGGTTCTGTAAGTTGGAATGACTTTCCTTCTTATCCATATCTTCAAATTACAATGGGAAGTAATGGTCTATTGAGTATTCTCTTCTGGGCATATAAGTTTGGTTTTGATATTAGTTTTATTGAGAGAACTTGGAATTGGGATTATATGAATAAGATTGGGGGGAATAATGATTAATGATAAAAATGACTCAATTTTATGTCTGAAATACCAGTTTTAAATAATATCCATAAACATCAATTTTTGGGAAAAATAGATTTTCCTACTCTAACTTGGGATGAAGTTATTTTCAATTTTAACAAAAATGTTGTTGAAAATACTGATTACAAAATTATGAATAATTTTGGTTTTGTAACTCATAAAACAGGGCATAATAAAAAAGTAAGCACCCTCGGAAAAGAAATTAAAAAACTATTTCCAAAAAATATTATATCAGCACATCTCTATGTTAGTTTACTAGAAATTAGTGAAACTTTTGGTAGACACAATGACGATCAATATATATTTTTTTGGCAATGTCTTGGAATTACACAATGGACTGTTTGGGATGATAAAGAATATACATATAACTTAATGCCTGGAGAATTATTATATATCCCCCCTAAAATGGATCATGATACCAAACCAATTACCCCTAGAGCTGGAATAACATATGGTTTTGAATTGGAGAATCTAAATGTATAGTACACCAACAAGAGGAACAGAAAAAAGAAAAACCACATTAAACTGGTTTGAGTATTACTTTGGTCATTGTTTTCAGACTGGTTGGAGAGAGATGTGGAACAATTTCAAGATGTGGCGTGACCTCATCAGTGGAAACTATGCTGATTATGCTCTTCTAAAAACTGATGACCCTTATCAAGAGTGTTACGAATGGTTCTGGACAAGCATTAACCTAGATGAAACATATCCAAAAGAGTTTCTAGAATACCTGATGGAAATGTGTGACAGAATTGATCGTGGTGAAGAAAAGTTAATTCCAATGGATGAAGACTTTATGAATAGACTAAAAGACCTTGTAGAAGATGTGGAGTTGGACACTTCAGAAACTGGCACACCCGACGAGACAGAAGAAACCTGATGTGGTATGATGGCCACATCAGAACAGAAATCTCATGAAACCCAAAATCTATCACATACTTGATATTGCAGTTGAGGAAGGTGTCAAACGGGGATGGCATCGTGCCCATAAACATGTAGAGAATCCTTCTGAAGAAAGTATCAAAGAAGCTGTTGAGGATGCAGTGATGTCTGCAATTCATGAATACTTCACATTTGATGAGTCGGAGTATTACTCATGAGCGGCGGACACTTCAACGATTGTGGTTACGAATACTACAAGGTCTCACAGTTTGCTGATGAACTTGAAGCAGAAGTTCGTAACAACTTTGAGAAGGATGAGTATGGGTTTTCTCACGAATATCCACCAGAAGTTTGTGAGTATCTGTTAGATCAGGTTAACAAGATGCGTAAGATGTCAGAGATTATGAGGCATATTGATTATCTGTATTCAGGTGATCACGGGTCTGATAGTTTTATGGAAAGGGTGAAAGAAGTAGAAGAAAAATACAAGGACACTTGACGAACTGGCACAGGGGGTCTCCATAAGACCCCTTTTGCCCTATAATGACTTCATAAGCAACCAAACCGATGGAACCGATGGACTACAACTTCCCACAAATCACTCACATTGACGATGTTCTCCCATACATCTCTGGGAAGGACGAGTTTCGTGTAATGGGAAAAGAATGGTATACTGTTGTCAACTATGCAGTTGCTTTTGAAGATACTTTTCAATGGGACGCAAATGACCCTGTGGGTTCTGCTGTGCGTCGTGAATGTCGTGGTCTCATTTTTGATATTGATGGTTCTTTGATTTCTCGTCCCTACCATAAGTTCTTTAATGCTGGTGAAAAGGACGAAACTCAACTTCACAAAATCAACCTTAACGATCCTCACGTAATTCTGGAGAAACTGGATGGTTCTATGATCCGTCCTATTCCCACCAAAGAAGGTTTCCGCCTTGCGACTAAAGCAGGTATTACGGATGTTGCGATGAATGCAGAAGTGTTTATTGCAGATAAACCGCATTATGCTGAGTTTATCAATACTGCCATTCAAAATAACTTCACTCCTATTTTTGAATGGTGTTCTCGTAAGAACCGTATTGTGGTTGATTATCCCGAAGACCAACTAATTCTTACTGCTGTTCGTGGTAATCAAACTGGTGGTTATGTTTCTTATTCTGCAATAAAAGAAGTTGCTGAACAAGAGGGTATTCCTTATGTAAAAGCGATTGCTGGTGATGAGACCGACATTCAAAAAGTTGTGAATCATATCCGCAAGTGGGATGATGGTGAAGGTGTGGTAATCCGTTTTGATTCTGGTCATGTGGTCAAGGTCAAAGCGGATGATTATGTGCTCCGTCATAAGTCCAAAGACGCCATCAACCAAGAAAAGAATGTCATTCAGACCCTTCTGGATGACGCTGTGGACGACCTTGTGCCTCTTCTGACCCCAGAGGATGCTCACCGTGTCCAAGCGTTCCAAAACGCTTTCTGGTTGGCGGTTGAGGATGTTTGCACCACCATTCACGATACTTACAAACAGATTAATAAAGGTCAAGATCAAAAGGAGTTTGCTACTGTTGCAGTTCCTTCTGTTCCTCCTGAATATCAACCCTTTATGTATCGTTTGCGTAAAGGTGTTCCTGTAAAAGATCTTGTGGTTGATCAAATCCGTAAATCACTTTCTACTCAAAATAAAATTGATCAAAACCGTTGGTTGTTTGGAGACTTGAAATGGAACTCGTGATGCTCTGTGGTATTCCTACTTCAGGAAAATCCACTTATGTTGAAAAACTGAAGAAATTGGACTACTGGAAAGATGCAGTAGTCCTTTCTACAGATAATTACATTGAAAAATACGCAAAAAGTGTTGGTCAAACTTATAATGAAGTATTTGACGATGTAATTCCTGATGCTACTCGGGAACTTGAACTTGAGTTCAATATGGCAAAGGATAAGGGTAGGAACATTATCTGGGATCAGACAAACTTATCAATCAAGACCCGAAAGAAAAAACTTTCTAAACTTCCTTCCCATTACCATAGGGGTGTGATATACTTTACTGTATCACTTGAAGACGCACTGGAACGAAACAAACATCGTGAAGGTAAGTTTATTCCCGAAAGCATTCTGAAAAGAATGTGGCATCAATTTGAAACTCCAACCTTAGAAGAAGGATTTGATTATGTTGAAAAAGTTGAAACTTAAGAAACGAGAAAACTTTTACTTTGAGTTTGAAAGTGATGTTAAACGCATTGTGAGGATTTTTGCTGAACGTGGTTATGAGATTTCTGAGACTGATGCTGAAAATGCTTGGGAACAATACTCTGATAGTATGGCAGCAGGTTGGATGTGTTTGGATTCTGAAGATTGTTTTGTTTTTGACAACTGCTTTCATTATTTTGAGGAACTGAAATGACTAAGCGTAATTGCTTCGTTTTCGATCTAGATGGCACTATTTGTGATGTCCGACATCGTAGGCAATATGTTGCAACTAAACCCCGCAACTGGGATGCTTGGAACAAAGGTCTGGTAAATGATACTCCTCATTTACCAGTTCAAAAGGTATTTCAAGCACTTCGTAATGACCAAGAAGTTGATTTGATTATTGTTTCTGGTCGTAGTGATGACTATAAGGACCAAACCGTCAAGTGGTTGAGTGATCACGAAATCTTCTACGATGAAATCTTTATGCGTAAGTATAAGGATCATCGTGATGATTCCGTTGTCAAGGGTGAAATTGCTGATGAGATTGAGAAAACTCATAACATTCTTGGAGTTTTTGATGATCGTCAAAGGGTTGTGAATATGTGGATTCAACGCGGAATCTTCGTATTTGATGTTGGTCAAGGTCAGGGACACTTTTGAAACTGTCATAAGGGGTCT
>JACCDP010016753.1_pt1 | contig 100362 bp, 103 predicted proteins | sample 7445841 | NCBI WGS metagenome assembly JACCDP01 (sample SAMN15323441, study PRJNA562643) | freshwater metagenome | isolation source: river surface water | place: USA:Blue River Watershed | collected 2017-08-17
GCAGTTTTTCGTAGCGGGCTTTTTCGACGTTCAGGATCTTGCCGCGCAGGGGCAAGATGGCCTGGAATTTGCGATCTCGGCCTTGCTTGGCCGAGCCGCCGGCGGAGTCGCCCTCGACGATGTAGATCTCGCACATGGCGGGGTCTTTTTCCTGGCAGTCGGCCAGTTTGCCAGGCAAGCCCATGCCGTCAAGCACGCCTTTGCGGCGCGTCATCTCGCGCGCGCGGCGGGCAGCTTCGCGGGCCTTGGCTGCCTCAACGATCTTGCCGCAAATGATCTTGGCGTCGTTGGGGCGCTCTTCCAGGAATTCGGTCAAAGACTTGGCCACAATGTCTTCGACCGGGGCGCGCACTTCGCTGGAAACCAGCTTGTCTTTGGTCTGGCTGGAAAATTTGGGTTCGGGCACTTTGACCGACAGCACGCAGCACAAGCCTTCTCGCATGTCGTCGCCGCTGATTTCGACCTTGGCTTTTTTGGCCAAGTCGTTTTGGTCAATGTACTTGCTGATCACCCGGGTCATGGCCGCACGCAAACCGGTCAGGTGGGTGCCGCCGTCGCGCTGAGGGATGTTATTGGTAAAGCACAGCACCGACTCGTTGTAGCCGTCGTTCCATTGCATGGCGACCTCGACACCGATCTCGGTACCGGGAATGCCACCGTAGGTGTCGGCCGGTCGCGAACCATTGGCATGGAAGGCATTGGGGTGCAACACCTTTTTGTTGGCGTTGATGAAATCGACAAAACCCTTGACGCCACCGGCGCCCGAGAAATCGTCTTCCTTGCCGCTGCGCTCATCGATCAGACGAATGCGCACGCCATTGTTCAAAAACGACAGTTCGCGCAAACGCTTGGCCAAAATCTCATAGTGAAAATCGTGGTTCTGCTGGAAAATTTCGATGTCGGGCAGAAAGTGAACTTCGGTGCCGCGCTTGTCGGTGGCCCCGGTGACCCGCATGGGAGAAACCTCGAAACCGTCGACCGTTTCAAGCAATCGGTTTTGCACAAAGCCTTTGGCGAATTCGATGCTGTGAACCTTGCCTTCGCGGCGCACCGTCAGGCGCAACCATTTGGACAAGGCGTTAACGCAAGACACCCCCACGCCGTGCAGACCACCGGACACCTTGTAGCTGTTCTGGTTGAACTTGCCGCCAGCGTGCAACTCGGTCAGGGCGATTTCGGCAGCACTGCGCTTGGGCTCGTGCTTGTCGTCCATTTTGACGCCGGTAGGGATACCGCGCCCGTTGTCCACCACGCTGATCGAATTGTCAGAGTGGATGGTGACCACGATGTCATCGCAATGGCCGGCCAAGGCTTCGTCGATCGAGTTGTCGACCACCTCAAACACCAAATGATGCAAGCCGGTGCCATCGGAGGTATCGCCGATGTACATGCCCGGGCGCTTGCGCACCGCCTCCAAACCTTCGAGGATCTGGATGGATCCCTCGCCATAACTGTCCGCACCAGGTGCACCAGTGCCGTTTTCTTCTGTCATTGAATCGCTTCTTTCACTGCAAGGGCTTAAATGCGCATGGGCATCACAACGTACTTGAATTGATCGTTTTCGGGGATTGTCACCAAAGCGGAACTGTTGGAGTCGGCCAGGTCGATGCGAACCATGTCCTGGTCCATGTTGCCCAACACGTCCATGAGATACGTCACGTTGAAACCGATCTCAATGGCATCACCGCTGTAATCGATTTCCAATTCGTCCACGGCCTCTTCTTGTTCGGCATTGCTCGAAGCGACACGCAACACGCCAGGTTCCAGATTCAGGCGCACACCCTTGAATTTTTCGCTGGTCAAAATGGCAGTGCGTTGCAAGCAAGCCAGCAACGGCAAACGGCCCAGGGTGATGTTGTTTTTGTGGCCCTTGGGGATGACGCGGTTGTAGTCCGGAAACTTGCCCTCCACCAACTTGGTCACAAACTCCATGCCGTCGAATGAGAACTTGGCCTGGTTGCTGGCAAACTGCATCTCGATGCTGCCTTCTTTTTCACTGAGCAGGCGCTGCAATTCCAGCACAGTTTTACGCGGAAGGATCACTTCCTGGCGTTGCTGCACGTCGTTTTCCAAGGTCGCGCTGGCATAGGCCAGGCGGTGGCCATCGGTGGCCACCAGACTCAGTTGCTTGCCTTCGGCCACAAACAAAATGCCATTCAGGTAGTAGCGGATGTCGTGCACAGCCATTGCAAAAGAAACCTGGTTCAACAGCTGTTTGAGTGTTTTTTGTGGCACGCTGAAGACGGGACCGAAACTGCTGGACTCTTGCACCAAAGGAAAGTCTTCCGCCGGCAAAGTCTGCAGCGTAAAGCGGCTCTTGCCACCCTTGAGGATGACTTTGTTCTGATTCGACTCCAGAGTGACCGTTTGATCCGAGGGCATCGAACGCAAAATGTCGATCAATTTGCGAGCGCCGATCGTGGTCGTGAATTGTCCCGAGTCACCTTCAAGTTCGGCTTGTGTCCTGATCTGAATTTCGAGGTCACTGGTGGTGAATTGCAAGACCTGACCTGTTTTGCGAATCAGCACATTGGCCAAAATGGGCAGCGTATGACGCCGTTCCACAATGCCCGCCACCGATTGCAGCACATTCAAAACCCGCTCTTGAGTTGTTTTTAAAACGATCATGTCTTCCTCTTGAATCAATGAATCAGAATAGGGTTAGTAGATAAAGCAACCCGTTTTCTGTTGAAAACCACATTTTCCTCTTTTTTTTCAAGCACTTCGGAAAAGCAGAGCCATGTTGGTAAATACCGCATGGTGGTGTCACCGAAACTTGGATAACTTTCCACCAGGACCCTCGGCAGTGGATAACTTGGGTCTTGTTCAAAAACAATCCACATGGTTATCCTTTCAGGGTTTGTTCGAGCACATGCAACTGCTGATTCAAGTCGCTCATTTGCTGTCTTTCAGCGCCAATCTTGCGAACGGCGTGCAAAACGGTGGTGTGATCGCGGCCACCAAACAATTCGCCAATTTCGGGCAGGCTCTTTTGGGTCAGCTCTTTGGCCAAATACATGGCGATTTGGCGCGGACGGGCAATGGATGCAGGCCTCTTTTTGGAGTACATGTCAGCGACCTTGATCTTGTAATAGTCGGCCACCGTTTTCTGGATGTTTTCCACCGATATCTGGCGGTTTTGGATGGAGAGCAGATCACGCAAGGCGTCACGAGCCAACTGAATGGAAATTTCCTTCTGGTTGAAACGCGAGTAAGCCAGGATCTTGCGCAAGGCACCTTCCAGTTCGCGGACGTTGGAGCGCACGTTTTTAGCCACAAAAAAAGCGACCTCTTCGGGCATTTCGGATCCTTCGTGCTGTGCTTTGCTGATCAGGATGGCCACGCGCATTTCAAGTTCAGGGGGTTCGATGGCAACGGTCAGGCCGGAATCAAACCGCGAGACCAACCGCTCGTGGATGTCGTTGAGTCCTTTGGGATATGTATCGCTGGTCATCACGATGTGTGATTTTTTGGCCAGCAAGGCTTCGAAGGCATTGAAGAACTCTTCCTGGCTGCGTTCTTTGTTGGCAAAGAACTGCACATCGTCGATGAGCAGCAGATCGAGCGAGTGATAGTAAGACTTGAATTCGTCGAAGGTTTTGCGCTGATAAGCTTTGACCACATCGGTCACAAATTGCTCGGCATGGATATAAAGCACTTTAGCCTGTGGACGATCCTGAACCAGACGATTGCCGATGGCATGCATGAGGTGGGTTTTACCCAGACCGACACCGCCATAAATGAACAACGGGTTATACAGTTCTCCGGGCATCGTGGCGACATGCATGGCGGCTGCACGAGCCATTCGGTTGGCGGTGCCTTCGACCAGACTTTCAAAAGTCAGTGCGGCATTCAGCCGCGACCGAAAGCCCTGATTTTCGGGTTCATCGACCGTGGCAACAAACACCGGTTGAGTGAGTTCTGCATCGATGGAGGGACGCGCGACAACAGTTTTGGCAATATTTTCTTTAGAAGTGAGCGCAAACTCAATCTGAACGGCTTGACCATTGATGTCTTGTAAAACCTGGTGCAGTCGGCTGCCGTATTGGGCTCTGATCCAATCGAGTTTGAAGCGATTGCCGACCCACACGGTGAGCTTTTGACCATCATCGGCCAGATCGGCCACCAAGGGTTTGATCCAGGTGTTGAACTGCTGTTCGGGGAGTTCTTGGGCAAGTCGGTCAATGCATTGCTGCCACAAGCTGGAATCTGAAAAGGCCATGTGGATATTGTGCCTAAAAAAAGGCTTCTGACTGGCATTTATCAAAAATTTATCCACAAGCCTTCGGGTTCCCCCCATCAGGGTCTGCACCAGAAATTGGGGTCTGACCCCAATTTGGCCAAAAAACCACAGTGTGGCTTCAAGAAGGCCATGCGGGTTGGTTGTTGGCGAGAGACCTTGGCTTGTGAAAACCCCAATAAATCAGCGATAATGGCGGGTTCACTTATCAACCTACCTCAAGAGCGCATCATGAAACGCACTTATCAACCCTCCAAGACTCGCCGCGCCCGTACCCATGGTTTTCTGGTTCGCATGAAGACCCGTGGCGGCCGTGCCGTCATCAACGCTCGCCGTGCCAAAGGCCGCAAGCGTCTGGCCGTCTGATTGACAGGTCACATCACAGGCAGCGGCATATGGCGTGTCCCGCCACGGCGCGACTCACTGAAAAAGCCCAGTATGAAATCGGGCTGGATCAGCGCATTGCAGCGCGCAGTCCGCATTTTGTGCTGCATGCCCCCGGCGCTGCCATGGTTCCGGAACCCGCTCAGCGCTTGATTGGAGCGGTCATCCCCAAGCGTTGGGCCAAACGCGCAGTCACCCGCAACACCATTCGGCGCCAGATTCACGAAGTCTGGGCTGATTGGGCTTCGCGACTGCCCGCCGGCATTTGCGTGGTGCGCCTCAAGCAAGCTTACGGGCGCACCGATTACCCCAGCGCAACCTCATTGCCTTTGCGTCAAGCGGTGCGACTCGAGTTGAATCAGCTTTTTTCCCAGATGTCGGCATCATGATGCAGCGCTTGCTCATGGGCTTGGTCAAGGGCTATCGATTGTTGCTCAGTCCCTGGCTGGGGTCTGCCTGCCGTTTCACGCCCACGTGCTCGGCTTATGCCTTGCAAGCACTCGAAGTACACGGGGCGGCACAAGGCAGTTACCTGACTTTACGCCGTTTGGGGCGTTGTCATCCCTGGTGCGACGGGGGCCAAGACCCCGTACCTGATGCTCCGGGCCTTTTCAAAACCACTTCCGCTGCCCAACACGAACAGGGTCACGCATGAACGATATTCGCCGCACCATCCTTTGGGTGATTTTTGGTTTTTCCATGGTTCTTTTGTGGGATCAGTGGCAAATCCACAATGGCAACAAGCCCACCTTTTTCCCTCAAGCGCCGGCCAAGTCTGAAACGGCTTCAGCGGCTCCGACGGCGCAAACCCCGGCAGGTGTGCCTGCGCCCGCAGCGGCAACGGCCCAGGCGGCTTCGGGCAGTGTTCCCTCGGCAACCAACAACCAACCCCGACCGCGTGAGCGTTACGATGTGCGCACCGACGTCTTGCATTTGGTGATCGACAGCGAGGGCGCCAGCATCGTTCGCGCCGATTTGCTGAAATACAAAACCCCGGATCATGCCGAGCAGGCCATGCGCTTGCTCGATGAAAGCAAAGAGCGTGTTTATCTGGCGCAAAGCGGCCTGATTTCTGCGGAAGCCGGAGCCCAGGCACCCACCCACAAAACCCCCATGCGTCTGGTGAGCAAAGCCACCGAACTGGCCGAGGGTCAGGACAAACTCGAACTGGTGTTCGAATCCGATGTGGTGGGCGGTTTGCAATTGGTCAAGCGCTATCTGTTGCAGCGAGGTCAGTACCTGATTGAGAGTCAATTTGAGGTGCTCAACAAATCCAGTGCGCCTTTGCAACCCCAGTTGTATGTGCAACTGGTCCGCGATGGCAACAAACCCGAAGGCGAATCGGCGTTTTATTCCACCTTCACAGGTCCGGCGATTTACACCGGCGCTAAAAAATACCAAAAGGTTGAGTTCAGTGACATTGAAAAGGGCAAGGCAGAATTTGAGAAGCAGTCGCCCGATGGCTTTATCGCCATGGTTCAGCATTATTTCGCCAGTGCCTGGTTGATCGGTGATCAAACCCAACGCGAAATTTATGCCCGCAAAATTGACACCAACCTGTATTCGGTGGGCATGATCGCGCCGCTGGGAGCTCTTGAGCCCGGGGCCAGCAAAAAAACCGAAGCCCGCTTGTACATGGGGCCGCAGCAAGAAAAACACCTCGAAGCCATTTACCCGGGTTTCGAGTTGGTCAAGGATTACGGCTGGTTGACCATTTTGGCCAAGCCTTTGTATTGGTTGCTGGATGAACTCAACAAGCTGCTCAACAACTGGGGTTGGTCCATTGTGGCTTTGGTGGTGCTGATCAAAATCGCCTTCTATTGGCTCAATGCGCAGGCTTATCGCAGCATGGCCAAGATGAAAGCCATCAACCCGCGCGTGATGGAAATGCGCGAACGGCTGAAAGACAACCCGCAGCAAATGCAGATGGAGATGATGAAGATTTATCGGGAAGAAAAAGTCAACCCGATGGGAGGCTGTTTGCCGATCGCCATCCAAATCCCTGTGTTCATTGCACTTTACTGGGTGTTGTTGTCCACGGTCGAAATGCGCGATGCGCCCTGGATCGGCTGGGTCAAAGACTTGGCCTCGCCCGACCCTTACTTCATTTTGCCGATTCTGATGACGGCATCGACCATGTTGCAAACCTGGCTCAACCCCACGCCGCCCGATCCCATGCAGGCCAAGCTGATGTGGATCATGCCACTGGCCTTCAGCGTGATGTTCTTCTTCTTCCCGGCGGGTTTGGTGTTGTACTGGCTGACCAACAACATCTTGTCCATTGCCCAACAGTGGATGATCAACAAAAAACTGGGCGTTTTGAAGTGATGCGACGGGGATCCCGGTGTCCCTGACCGATCGCCACGACCCGATCATCGCCCTGGCCACGGCGCCAGGACGAGGAGCGGTGGGCGTGGTGCGCATCAGTGGTGCCGATTTGTCCCGTTATGCCGCGCGTTTGTTGGGCCGCGCACTGAGCCCGCGCCATGCCCATTATTTGCCGTTCCCAGACGAGCACGGCCAGGCACTGGATCAAGTAATCGCCTTGTATTTTCGGGGACCGAACAGTTATACCGGCGAAGATGTGCTGGAGATCCAGGGCCATGGCGGACCGGTGGTGTTGCGCCTGATCCAGCAACGCTGTCTCCAGTTGGCGCATCAGCTCACGGGGAATGAGCCGGCATTGTTGAGCGCTTTGCGTCCGGCGCGCCCCGGTGAATTCACCGAGCGGGCGTTTTTGAATCACAAACTGGATTTGGCGCAGGCCGAGGCGGTGGCTGACCTGATTGACGCCAGCACCGAGCGTGCGGCACGCAGCGCCAGCCAATCGCTCAGCGGCGTGTTTTCTGGTGACATCAACCGGTTGCTCAACGACTTGACGCACTTGCGCATGCTGGTTGAGGCTTGCCTGGATTTTCCGGAAGAAGACATCGACTTCATCGAACAGGCCGATGCCCGTGGACAGCTGACTCAACTGCGCCAGCAAGTGCAAGCCACGTTACAACGCAGCCGGCAAGGGGCGATCTTGCGCGAGGGTTTGCGGGTGGTGATCGCGGGCCAGCCCAATGCCGGCAAAAGCTCATTGCTCAATGCATTGGCCGGGGTTGAGCGAGCCATTGTCACGCCGCTGGCCGGAACCACTCGCGATACGCTCACGGAAAGTCTGCACATCGATGGTGTCCCTTTGCACATCGTCGACACGGCGGGTTTGCGTGCGGCCGATGATCCGGACATCGACCCGGTCGAGCGCATCGGGATGGCACGTGCCTGGCAGCAGATCGAACAGTCGGATGTTGTGTTGTTCGTGCATGACTTGACCCGCTTGTCGCAATCTGTTTATCAGCAATTGGACCAGGCGATTGAAGACCAATTGAAGCAACGTTTGCCATCGGCCACCCCCATCTTGCATTTGCACAACAAAGTCGACGCCGTGCAACAGAAAGAGGACACGCCCGATGTTTTGCGTGTGTCGGCGCAAACCGGTCAGGGTTTGGATGAGTTGAAAAGCCGACTGTTGCAAATTGCCGGCTGGGACAACCAGGCCGAAGGGCTGTACATGGCCCGTGAGCGGCATTTGCAAGCGTTGTTGAAGGTGCAAACCCATCTGGATTTGGCCCAAAGTGTCTTGACTCAGAAGGTTCCGCCCCTGGACGTGTTGGCAGAAGAATTGCGACTGGCACAGCAGGCGCTGGGGCAGATCACCGGGGCCTTCGATGCCGATGATTTGCTGGGCGTGATCTTTTCGCGCTTTTGCATCGGCAAATGAGGCGGGGAACTTTCCGGTTGGCCTCGCTCAGCCCTTGGACAGGCGATTGATCACTTCGTTCAAGGTGTCGGGTGTACCCGACAGCACCAACGAGTCGCCTTCCTGGATCGGGGTGTCGTCCGTCACCGCTGCGCTGGTGCCGTTGATGCGGCGCAATTGCAACAAGCGCACCCCTTGCGGTCCCAGAGCCAGTGCGCCCACGGATTGACCCACGGCCTTGGCCCCCAGTGGCAGGGTGTAGGTCATGAGGCGCTCGGTTTCCATGTCTTCCATGGATTCATCATCGTCGCTGCCATGGAAATAGCCACGCAACAAGTCGTAGCGGGCCTCGCGTTGCGACTGGATCACGCGCAGCACACGTTTCATGGGTACCCCCATCAAGGCCAATGCATGGCTGGCCAACATCAGGCTGCCTTCGATGGCTTCGGGGACCACCACGCTGGCACCGGCCTCGCGCAGCCGATCCAGGTATTGCTCATCCAGCGTGCGCACCACGACCGGCACTTGCGGCGCGTGCTCGCGCACGTGAGCCAGTACCTTGAAGGCCGAAGGGGTATCGTGGTAGCTGACCACCACGGCAGCGGCGCGAGCCAGACCGGCGGCCATCAGGCTGGGCAAACGGGCGGCGTCGCCGAAGACCACGCTTTGCCCGGCGGCGGCGGCTTGCCGCACGCGATCGGGATCGAGGTCCAGCGCCATGTAAGGGATTTTTTCTTTGTCCAGCAAAGCGGCCAGGTTCTGGCCGCTTCGGCCATAGCCGCAGATGATGACGTGGGCTTTGTTTTGAATGGCGCGCTTGGCGATGCTGGTCAGTTGCACCGACTGCATCATCCACTCATTGCTCACCACTTTGAGCACGATGCGCTCGCTGTAAACGATGAGGAATGGGGTGGCCAGCATCGACAGCACCATCGCCGCCAATACGGGACTCAGCCATTGGGCGCCGATCAGGTTTTGTTCGGCGCTGAGCGTGAGCAAGATAAACCCGAATTCACCGGCTTGCGCCAGGTACAAGCCGGTGCGCAAGGCCACGCCCGCGCTGGCTCCCAGCGCCCAAGCCAGTCCGGTGACCAGTGTGCCTTTGGCCAACAAGGGCCCCAAAGAAAGCAGAAGCACCAGCGGCCACTCTTGCCAAATGGCATGGGCATCGAGTTTCATGCCGATGGTGATGAAGAACAAACCCAGCAAGACATCGTGAAAGGGCCGGATATCGGTTTCCACCTGTTGCTTGTATTCGGTCTCGGCGATCAGCATGCCCGCCAGAAAAGCACCCAATGCCAATGACAGGCCTGCCAACTCCGTCAGCCAAGCCATGCCCAGGGTGACCAGCAACAGATTGAGCACAAACAACTCTTCGCTTTTGCGGCGGGCCACCACGGTCAGCCAGGTGCGCATGACGCGAGCGCCACCCCACAGCAGCAAAGTCACCAGGATCGCGCCTTTGAGCAATCCCAGGGCCAACACGCTCCACATTTCCTGCTCGTTGCCGTGAGCCAATGCCGGAATCAGAACCAGCAGCGGCACCACCGCCAAGTCCTGGAACAGCAAGACACCCATCACCCGTTGGCCGTGCTCGCTTTGCAATTCAAGTCGCTCAGCCATCATGCGAGCGACGATGGCGGTACTGGACATGGCCAGCGCACTGCCCAGGGCCACCGCGCCTTGCCAGTTCAGTTCCCAGACCATCCCGACCCATGCGAACAGGGCGGTCAGCAAGGCATTGCCCAGCAAAGCACCGGCAATCGTCAGGGTGACTTGCCCCATGCCCAGACCAAAGACCAGGTGACGCATCTGGCGCAATTTGGGCAAGTTGAATTCGAGCCCGATCACGAACATCAGGAACACCACCCCGAATTCGGCCAAGTGAGCCACGCCAGCAGAGTCTTTGGCCAGTGCGAGCGCATGCGGTCCGATGAGCACACCCACCAGCAAATAGCCCAGCATGGCCGGCAGGCGCAACAGCCGAAACACCACCACACCCAAAACGGCAGCCAACAAATAAAGCAGCGCCACATCCAAAGAGGTCATGGCCTGATATTAAGCGCAAAATGAAAAGGGGATTCCCCACTAAAATCAACAGATGGCCGAAACCACCGATTTGAATGCCGATCATGTCTTGCGCATGGCCCGCGAAGCCCTGCAGACAGAGGCGGCAGCCGTTGAGCGACTGGGGCAGCGCCTGGGACCGGATTTTGTGGCTGCCGTGCATGCGATCCTCAAGACCCGGGGGCGCGTGGTTGTGATGGGCATGGGCAAAAGTGGCCATGTGGGACGCAAGATCGCCGCTACCCTGGCCTCTACGGGTACACCAGCGATGTTTGTGCACCCGGCCGAAGCCAGTCATGGCGATTTGGGCATGATCGAACACCGGGATACGGTGCTGGCGATTTCAAACAGCGGGGAAAGCGAAGAACTGACCACCATCTTGCCGTTGCTCAAACGCCAGGGCATCCACTTGGTGGCCATGACCGGACGGCTCGACTCGGCTTTGGCCCGGCATGCCGACCAGGTGCTCGATTGCAGTGTCGACAAAGAGGCTTGCCCGCTCAACTTGGCGCCAACCGCCAGCACCACGGCGCAAATGGCCCTGGGCGATGCGTTGGCCGTGGCTTTGCTCGATGCGCGCGGCTTCAAAGCGGAAGACTTTGCCCGCTCTCATCCCGGCGGTGCTTTGGGGCGGCGTTTGCTCACTTTGGTGCGCGACATCATGCGCCAGGACAAAGATGTCCCAGCGGTGCAGCAAGATGCCAGTTTTGTCGACCTCATGCGCGAAATCAGCGCCAAGGGCTTGGGTGCCACGGCCGTGATTGATGCTCAGCGAAAGGTGCTCGGTGTCTTCACCGATGGTGATTTGCGCCGAGCGATCGAAGGCGGACAAGATTTGCGGCAGAGCACGGCTCAAGAGCTGATGCGGCCCCACCCTCGCACCATCGGCGCGGAGGCCTTGGCCGCCGAGGCCGCCGACCTGATGGAGCAGCACCGCATCAGCTGCTTGTTTGTGCTCGACGAACAAGGACAATTGTGTGGCGCCCTCAACACCCATGACCTGATGCGGGCCAAGGTGATCTGATGTCGCCCGCCCTGCACTTCGAGCCCGAGTTGCTCTTGCTGGCGCAACCGGTGCGCACGGTCTTTTTGGATGTCGACGGGGTGCTGACCGATGGCGGTCTTTATTTCACCGAGCAGGGTGAGACCCTCAAGCGCTTCAACAGCCTTGATGGCCAAGGGCTGAAATACCTGATGTCGGTGGGCATTGAGCCGGTGATCATCACTGGCCGCGACAGTGCACCGCTGCGGGTCCGATTGCAAGCTTTGGGGATTGCGCAAGCCCATTTCGGTGTGCATGACAAGTTGGCTGTGGCGCAAGAGGTTTTGCATCGCCAGGGCTTGAGCTTTGGGCAAGCTGCCGCCATGGGCGACGATTGGCCCGACTTGCCGGTCATGACCCGCTGCACGCTCGCCGTGGCCCCCGCACAGGCCCATGCCGAGGTCAAAGCACGGTCGCACTGGGTCAGCTCGCGCCAAGGCGGGCATGGTGCGGTGCGCGATTTGTGTGATGTGCTGCTGACCGCGCAGGGGCATTACGCCCGCATCCTCAACCAGGTTTCGGCCCATGGCATCGACTGTTGATTGGCGTCTTTGGTCGGCGCGTTTGCAGTCGGCCTTGCCGCTGTTGATGTTGGGGGTTTTGGCGTTGGTGACGTATTGGCTGGTGCAAAACTCGCCCATCTTGCAAGACCCGGCTGCGCAGGTTCCCAAGAGCACCAAGCCCGATGCTTACTTTCATCATTTCAAATTGGTGGGACTGGATGAGAACGGCCAATGGCAAATTCAGATCACCGGCCAGAGGGCCTGGCATCGCGAAGACCTGCAGGCGTACGAGTTCGAACAACCGCGCATGCTTCAGCAGGACGTCAAAACCGGTAACTTGACCCGGATCAGTGCCGAGCGCGCCCGCACGAACGAAGACGGAACGCAAGTGCAGTTGTTTGGGCAAGCGCAAATCCAGCGCGAAGCGCGCGTGGATGCGCAAGGCAAAAAACAAGAAGCGTTTGAAATTCGCAGCGAATACCTGATGCTCGACGACCGGCGTCAGGTGCTTGAGACCCATTTGCCCGTCACCTTGAAAAAGGGGGCAACCGAAATCAGTGCAGAACGCTTGCGAGCGCTGCAACTGGATGGCAAGCTGGAGCTGGAAGGGCGCGTGCGGGGCACCTTGGCCCCGCGTCGCAATTCCCAGGGCACAAGCCCCGGGAGCTCAGGCTAAACAGAGGCGTTTAACCTCGGTTGAGTCAGGATTCAGTAGTCGTCGCCGCGCTGGCCACCGCGCGGACCACCCCCGTAAGGGCTGCGGAAGCCGCCGTCGCCGCCGCCTTCGCGTCGGGCGCCATAGCCGCCACCACCGCCCTCACGGCGACCACCGCCGTAGCCACCGCTACCGCCACCGCCTTCGCGTCGGCCACCGCCGCCGCCATAACCACCACCACCGCCACCTCCAAAGCCGCCGCCGCCGGGACGACGCGGCTCCATCGGGCGAGCTTCGTTGACCACCAGGCTGCGACCACCCATGGGGTGACCATTCATGCCTTCGATGGCGGCCTGGGCTTCGGCATCCGAGCCCATTTCAACGAAACCAAAACCTTTGGAGCGACCGGTGTCGCGCTCCATCATCACCTTGGCAGATGTGACAGCGCCAAACGCACCGAAAGCTTGCTCGAGATCACCGTCGCGAACCGAATAGGGCAGATTGCCCACATACAACTTGTTGCCCATATACAGGGACTCCTCAGATACAAAGAAACAAAGCGACGGAGGTCCCAGGGCACGACGCAAAACAAGTGCGGGGCACGAAACTGACCGATCACCGACCCACCCGCCTGCATTCAGTCGAAACGCAGGCAAGTGTCAATCATTATGGTTCAGTCCCGTCCGAAACACCCCCATGTTTTTACCAATTTGAGGGATATAGCGCAAAAAAACCACGAATTTCGGGTTTCCCCCTGCATGGGGCAAGGGGGTGCAATGCGGCTTTACCAGTCGCTTTCCCGGTCGGGCGTGGCGCCGATTTTGTGCAAACTGAGGTCGGCCCCCATGAATTCTTGTTCGGCGTCCAGTTTCAGGCCGCCGCATGCCAGGCGCGCCAATCCATACGAGACAAACCCGCCAATCAGCGCCCAAACCACCGCCATCCCCGTGGCCAGCACCTGTGCCCAAAAGGACACGCCGCCCAAACCGCCCATGGTTTGTTGACCAAAGATGCCGGCGGCCAGTCCGCCCCAGGTGCCACACAAGCCGTGCAGCGGCCAAACCCCCAGCACGTCGTCGATCTTCCAGCGGTTTTGCGTGAGGGTGAACATGACCACAAACAAGGCGCCTGCCACCCCGCCGGTGACCAGTGCGCCCATGGGGTGCATCAGGTCCGAGCCGGCGCACACCGCCACCAGCCCTGCCAACGGTCCGTTGTGCACAAAGCCCGGGTCGTTGCGACCCAACACCAGCGCGGCCAGCGTGCCGCCCACCATGGCCATGAGCGAGTTGACCGCCACCAAGCCCGATACCTTGTCCAGCGTTTGCGCGCTCATGACATTGAAGCCAAACCAGCCCACCATCAAGATCCATGCACCTAACGCCAGAAAAGGGATGTTTGACGGCGGATGAACGGAGATGGCGCCACCTTTGCGGTAGCGGTTGTGCCGCGCGCCAACCAGCAGCACGGCGGGCAAGGCGATCCAGCCACCCATGGCATGGACCACCACCGAGCCCGCAAAGTCGTGGAACTCTTCCCCTGTGGTGGCTTTCAGCCAGGCTTGCACGCCAAAATGCTGGTTCCAGGCGATGCCCTCAAAAAAGGGATAGAAAAACCCCACAATGACCGCAGTTGCCAGCAGTTGAGGGTAAAAACGAGCACGTTCGGCAATGCCGCCAGACACAATGGCCGGAATGGCGGCGGCAAACGTCAGCAAAAAGAAGAACTTGACCAGGTCATACCCGTTGCGGGCCGCCAACTCTTCGGCGCTGACCATGAAGTGCGTCCCGTAGGCCACACCATAGCCCACCAAAAAGTAAACCACGGTCGACAGGCTGAAATCGACCAGGATTTTGACCAGCGCGTTGACCTGGTTCTTTTTGCGTACCGTGCCCAGTTCTAAAAAAGCAAAACCGGCGTGCATCGCCAGCACCATGATGGCGCCGAGCAAAATGAACAGGGCATCTGCGCCCTGTTTGAGTGCGTCCATGACTCTTCCTTGGTAAAAATGATCGTTTTTGGTGCAAGAACACTTGCTTGCACTGTGTTGCACCAAAGTTAAGCAAAAAGCGCACCAAAAAAGAAGGGCTCAGGGGATGGTTGGCAGAAGGAGGCTGGTCTGATGCCGGGGTCAGCACCCAAGGGGTGCATGTATCATGGTGTCAGCTGTGCCCGATGGGCGGCCTTGCGGTGATTGGGGCGCGTCCTTCCCCGTCCGTTTACTCCATCAGAAACCGCATCATGCCCTTGCAGCTCTACATCGGTAACAAAAACTATTCTTCCTGGTCCATGCGGCCCTGGGTGTTGATGCGGCAGACCGGCATTGAATTCACCGAAGTCATGGTCCGATTTGACGCCTTTGACCCGGGCTCCAAATTCAAAACCACCTTGCAGGGCGTTACGCCCACAGGCAAGGTGCCCGTGTTGGTCGACGATGATGTGGTGGTATGGGACACGCTGGCGATTTCCGAATACTTGGCCGAACAGCACCCCTCTTTGCAACTCTGGCCGGCCGATGCAGCGGCGCGAGCCAGGGCGCGCAGCGTCTGTGCCGAAATGCACAGCGGGTTCACGGCCTTGCGCCAGAACTGCCCGATGAACATCGAGGCGCATTTGCCCGAGGCGGGGCGCGCCGCCATGCAAAAGCCCGAAGTGCAAACCGACGTGCAACGGTTGGTGGCCCTGTGGGATGAACTGTTGCAACAGCACGGCGGCCCCATGCTGTTGGGTGCGTTTGGCATCGCCGACGCATTCTTTGCCCCGGTGGCGATGCGGGTGCACACCTACGAGTTGCCAGTGTCCTCAACATCGGCGGCTTATTTGAAGCGACTGCGCGAACTGCCGGGGGTGCAAGCCTGGATCGATCAGGCGTTGTTGGAGGCGGACTTTCGGCCTTTTGAAGAGCCCTACAGGCACACGCGCGACAAGCCGTGAAGCGGGCTGTGACAGACTTGCCAAAGGCAACGGCAAGGCGCGCTCGAGTGCTTTAACCCAAGGCGGTTTGCAACGGTGCGCGGTGCTCATGGGTCGTCGTTCATGGCATCAAGACCCCTTGGGATCTGCGAAACATCGCAGATATGTGACAACAAGTTATACTTGTCGTGCGCCGATTTGCTCCAGCTTGCGGGCGCTCGGGTGGCCTGTCGCCACCCCAAAAAAATACCGCTAAAGAGGTCGTTCCACCCGGTACCGCTTCTTGGGCGAACCGGGTTTTTTGTTGGGACGACATGAGTTTCATTGCACAGCCACAGACGATGCACTTTGACACCGCCTTGCCCTTGCAAAGCGGTGCCAGCATCAGCGACTACCAGTTGGCTTATGAGACCTACGGCACGCTCAACGCACGGCGCGATAACGCGGTGCTGATCTGCCACGCCCTCAATGCCTCGCACCACGTGGCCGGCACTTATGCCGGGCAAAACAAAAGCGAGGGTTGGTGGGACAACATGATCGGGCCGGGCAAACCGGTCGACACCAACCGCTTCTTTGTCATCGGGGTGAACAACCTGGGGTCTTGCTTTGGCTCGACCGGACCCATGCACCAGAACCCGGCCACGGGCCAGACCTATGGCGCCGACTTTCCGGTGGTGACGGTCGAGGACTGGGTCAATGCACAAGCCCGCTTGCTGGACAAGCTGGGCATCGATCAACTGGCCGCCGTGATGGGCGGCAGCCTGGGCGGCATGCAGGCACTCAGCTGGACGCTGCAACACCCTGCCCGGGTGCGCCATGCGGTGGTGATCGCCAGCGCCCCCAACCTGACGGCAGAAAACATTGCCTTTAACGAAGTGGCGCGTCGCGCCATCGTGACCGATCCCGATTTCCATGGCGGGCATTTTTACCGCCACGACACCCTGCCGCGCCGGGGCTTGCGCATCGCCCGCATGATCGGCCACATCACTTACCTCAGCGACGATGTGATGAACGAAAAATTTGGCCGCGAGTTGCGCCAGGCGGTCACCAGTCATGCCAGTGGCTACAAGTTCAGCACCCAGGACATTGAGTTCCAGATCGAGAGTTATTTGCGCCATCAGGGTGACAAATTCAGCGAATATTTCGACGCCAACACCTATTTGCTGATCACCCGAGCCCTCGATTACTTCGATCCGGCGCGACTGCACGGTGGCAGCTTGTCCAGGGCGCTGGCGGTCACCCAAGCCCGGTTTTTGGTGGTGAGCTTCACCACCGACTGGCGTTTTTCGCCGGCGCGCAGCCGAGAGATCGTCAAGGCCTTGCTGGACAACCAGCGGCAGGTCAGTTATGCCGAAATCGATGCGCCGCACGGACACGACGCGTTTTTGCTCGACGACCCCCGATATCTGCAACTGGTCGCCGCCTACTTTGAACGCATCCATCTGGAGGGCGCGGCATGAGCGACCAGCAGATCCTGGAAACCCTGGCCAGTCTGGTCCCCGAGGGCAGCCGGGTGCTCGACCTGGGGTGTGGCGATGGGGCCATGCTGGAGCATTTGCAACAAAAGCGCGGCTGCACGGGGTATGGCGTGGAGCTTGACGACGACAATGTGCTGGCCTGTGCCCGACGTGGGGTGGAAGTGTTGCAGCTCAACCTGGATCAGGGCTTGAAGCTGTTTGGCGACCAAAGTTTTGACGTGGTGCTGCAAATTGACACCCTGCAGCACTTGCGCAATGCCGAGACCATGTTGCAAGAAACCGCACGGGTGGGGCGCATTGGCATCGTGTCTTTTCCCAACTTTGCCCATTGGCCCAATCGCCTGTCGGTGTTGCTGGGCCGCATGCCGGTGACGCGCCGATTGCCTTACCAGTGGTACAACACCCCCAACATTCGGGTGGGTACCTATGCCGATTTTGAATCGCTGGCAGGCAAAAACGGCTTGCGCATTCTGGATTCGTTTGGATTGCACAACGGCCAGACGGTTCGCACCTGGCCGAATGCCCTGGCCAGCACATCAGTTTTTCAGTTCACCCGCTGACACGGGGCCCGGCGAGCTTCAAAATGCCGCAATCTGAGCAATCAAGCTTTAAACAGGAGTACAACATGGGAACAACGATCCAACTGCAGTCTGCCGACGGTTTCAAGTTTGACGCTTATGTCGCTCAGCCTGCGCAGGCCCCACGCGCCGCCGTGGTGGTGTTGCAAGAAATCTTTGGCGTCAACGATCACATCAGAAAAGTCGCCGACGGCTACGCACAAGCCGGTTATCTGGCCATCGCGCCGGCCACGTTCGCGCGCTCAAAAACCGGTGTCGAACTGGGCTATACACCCGACGACATGAACGCCGGTTTTGCACTCAAGACGGCCATTGAAGCATTGCCGGCACCCGGCGTGATCGCCGACATCCAGGCCGCCGTGAACCATGCCGCCGCCAGCTGCAAAGGCAAGGTGGGGGTGGTGGGGTATTGTTGGGGCGGCTTGCTCACTTGGCGCAGTGCGGCGTTGGTCACCGGCCTGAGCGCTGCCGTGCCTTACTACGGCGGCGGCGTCACCACCGAAGCCGAGACCCAGCGCCAGGCCCTGTGCCCGGTGTTGGCCCACTTCGGCGACAAGGATCACTGGATTCCGCTGGAAACCGTCGAGTCTTTCAAAAAGGCGCAACCCGGCGTTGAGGTGCACGTGTACCAGGCCGACCATGGCTTCAACTGTGACCAGCGCGGGTCGTACAACGAAGCTGCAGCCCAATTGGCCCGCCAGCGCACCCTCGACTTCTTCGCCAAGCACCTCGCCTGAATACCGAAATTGGGGTCTGACCCCAATTAATGGTTGTTTTTTTGCGACGCCGGAATCATCGGGGACAGATCACCCGAGCCAACCCCTATGCGGGCAGGGTTGGCGCACGCTCTACAATGGAAGTTTGTTCAAACACAGGAGTCGATCCGTGCTGATTTCCAATGCTTTTGCCCAAACCGCGCCCGCTGCCAGCGGAGATCTGGGTTCTTCGCTGATGGGCATGCTGCCCTTGGTGCTGATGTTCGTGGTGTTGTATTTCGTCATGATTCGTCCCCAGATGAAGCGCCAAAAAGAGCACCGCGCCATGATCGAAGCGCTCGCCAAGGGTGATGAAGTGGCCACGGTCGGTGGTGTCATGGGTCGCATTACACGTGTGGGCGATCACTCACTCGGTCTGCAGGTCTCCGAAGGCGTTGAGCTCGAAATCCAGCGCTCTGCTGTGGTTCAGGTCTTGCCCAAAGGCAGTCTGAAATCGGCATGAACCGCTATCCGATCTGGAAATACCTGCTGATCGGCTTGGCCCTGTTGCTGGGTGCGATCTACGCTTTGCCCAACCTTTTTGGTGAGCAACCGGCGGTGCAGGTGGCGCCGGCCAAAGCCAGTGTCAAGCTCGATGCCACGGTGCAATCGCGTGCCGAAGCGGCCTTGAAGGACGCCGGCCTGACACCGGTGGCGCAAAGCCTTGAGCCCAACACCCTGAAACTGCGCTTTCTGGACACCGAGCAGCAATTGAAGGCCAAAGATGTGGTGCAAAAGGCCCTCAATCCCAACCCGACTGATCCGGCGTATGTGGTGGCGCTGAATTTGGTTTCTACCTCCCCGGCCTGGTTGACCGCGCTCAGTGCCGCGCCCATGTATTTGGGCCTGGATTTGCGGGGGGGTGTGCATTTCATGCTTCAGGTTGACATGAATGCCGCCTTGACCCAGCGGGCCGAGGGCATCGCCGGCGATTTGCGCACCCAGTTGCGCGATCAGAACATCCGCCATGGCGGCATCACCCGCCAAGGCGACGCGATTGAATTGCGACTGCGCGATGCCACCCAGCAGACGGCCGTGCAGAAGTTGCTCACCGATCGGTTTGCCGACCTGGCTGTGACCCCCCAGGTCAGTGGCAGCGACACCGTGCTCAGTCTGCGCTTGCGGCCAGAGGCGGCTCGCAAGGTGCAAGAGCAGGCCCTGAAACAAAACATCACCACCTTGCACAACCGCATCAACGAGCTTGGCGTGGCCGAGCCGGTGATCCAGCAACAGGGTCTGGATCGCATCGTGGTGCAATTGCCCGGTGTTCAAGACACGGCCAAGGCCAAAGACATTTTGGGTCGCACCGCCACCCTGGAAGTGCGAATGGTCGACGAGTCCTCGGAAGCCCGAGCCGCCGAACTGGGCTCGGCTCCGGTGCCCTTTGGCACCGAAAAATTCTCCGAACGCAATGGCCAGCCGCTGGTGGTCAAAAAACAGGTCGTGCTGACCGGTGAAAACCTCACGGACGCACAGCCGGGCTTTGACAGCCAGACCCAGGAGCCGGTGGTCAACCTCACGCTCGATGGCAAAGGGGCTCGCATCTTCCGCGACGTCACCCGCGACAATGTGGGCAAACGCATGGCCATTTTGCTGTTTGAAAAAGGCCGTGGCGAAGTGGTGACCGCACCGGTGATTCGCAGTGAAATCGGCGGTGGCCGGGTGCAAATCTCGGGCCGCATGACGACGGTCGAAGCCAACGACGTGGCTTTGCTTTTGCGAGCCGGTTCATTGGCCGCACCGATGGACATCATCGAAGAGCGCACCATCGGTCCCAGCCTGGGCGCCGAGAACATCGCCAAGGGTTTCAACAGCGTGACCTGGGGCTTTGTGGCGGTGGCCGCCTTCATGTGCATTTATTACATGTTGTTTGGCATCTTCTCCAGCATCGCCCTGGGCTTCAACCTCCTGTTGTTGGTCGCCATCCTGTCCATGCTGCAAGCCACCCTGACGCTGCCGGGCATGGCCGCCATGGCCCTGGTGCTGGGCATGGCCATCGACGCCAACGTGCTCATCAACGAACGCGTGCGCGAGGAACTGCGCAACGGTGTTTCGCCGCAAGCGGCGATCCATGCCGGTTACGACCGTGCCTGGGCCACCATCCTCGACTCCAACGTCACCACCCTGATTGCCGGCCTGGCCTTGTTGGCTTTTGGTTCCGGTCCGGTGCGCGGCTTTGCGGTCGTGCATTGCATCGGCATCGTGACCAGCATGTTCTCGGCGGTGTTTTTCTCGCGCGGTTTGGTCAACCTCTGGTATGGCCGGCAGAAAAAATTGAAATCGGTCTCCATCGGCACGGTCTGGCGTCCTGAAAACGCCACCGCCCGACGCGACGTCGAAGCGAACTAAAAGGCAGCCCAGCATGGAATTTTTCCGCATCCGTCGCGACATCCCGTTCATGCGCCATGCCCTGGTGTTCAATGCGATTTCGTTCATCACCTTTGTGTTGGCCGTGTTCTTTTTGGTCACACGGGGCCTGCATTTGTCGGTGGAATTCACGGGCGGCACCTTGATCGAAGTGGCCTACGCCCAACCTGCCGACCTTGAAAAAGCCCGTGGCCAAATTGCCAAACTGGGTTTGACCGATGTCCAAGTGCAAAACTTCGGCAGCGCCCGCGACGTGCTCATCCGCATGCCCGCCATCAAGGGTGTCAGTTCAGCGCAGCAGACCGATCAGGTCATGGTCGCCCTGAAAGAGGCCGATGCCAGCGCCGAGTTGCGCCGCAGCGAGTTTGTTGGCCCGCAGGTCGGGGATGAGTTGGCCACCGACGGCCTCATGGCTCTGGCCTTTGTGGTGGTCGGCATCATGATCTATCTGGCCTTCCGCTTCGAGTGGAAATACTCGGTGGCGGCGATCCTGGCCAACTTGCACGATGTGGTCATCATTTTGGGCTTTTTCGCCTTCTTCCAGTGGGAGTTTTCGTTGCCGGTGCTGGCTGCGGTGTTGGCCGTTTTGGGTTACTCGGTTAACGAGTCTGTGGTCATTTTTGACCGGATCCGGGAAAACTTCCGCCGCTATCGCAAGATGAGCACGGTGGAGATCATCGACAACGCCATCACCTCCACCATCAGTCGCACCATCATCACCCACGGCTCGACCCAGCTCATGGTGTTGTCGATGCTGATTTTTGGCGGTGCCACGCTGCACTACTTCGCCCTGGCGCTGACCATCGGTATTTTGTTCGGCATCTATTCGTCGGTCTTCGTGGCTGCCGCCATCGCCATGTGGTTGGGCATCCAGCGTGAAGACCTGATCAAAGGCCCCAAGCGCAATCCCGGCGATCCCGACGATCCCAATGCGGGTGCGGTGGTCTGAAGCACCCTGAGCTTCAACCTCAACTTCAATGGCAACGCCAACCTCCTCCCGCGGCGGCAGAGGGGGTGTCAGGGTCTCAGCTCCATTGCTTCAACACCGGGGCCAGGTTTCGAGCCTTGACATGCCCAAAGCCCTTGATGGCCTCGGGTGACCTGGCAAAAGCCAGGGCCTCATCCCGCGTCTGTGCGTTCAGACGACCCAACCAAGCCAAGACCCCATCGCGATAGCGGGCGATCAGCGCCCGTTCGGTCTGGCGCTCCTCGGTGTGGCCAAAGGGATCGAACCAGGTCCCGCGCAAGAACTTGAATTGGGCCAACACCCCAAACGCCGTCAGCATCCAGGGCCCGAAGGTGGATTTTTGCAGTTCACCCCGTTCATTGCGACGCGCGAGCAAAGGCGGCGCCAGGTGGTAGTGCAAGCGGAAGTCGCCCTCGAACTGTTCGCGCAACCGCGCCAAAAACACCGGGTCGCTGTGCAAGCGGGCCACCTCGTACTCGTCTTTGTAGGCCATCAGTTTGTGCAGTCCCTGGGCCACCGCACGGGTGAAACTGTCCTGTCCCGGCAAAGCGGTTTGCTCCGCCGCTCGCACCTGCGCCAGGAAGTCGGTGTACTGGCGCGCGTAGGCCTCGTTTTGATAAGCCCGCAAGTGTTCGGCCCGGCGCTGAATCAGGTCGTCGAGCGAAAGCGGACGGTGCAGCGTGATGGGCGTTGCCGGTTTCAGCAAGGCTTGCACGGCGGCCCAGTCATGGGCGCAGCGTCGGCCCCATTCGAATGCCGCTTTGTTCTTGTCAACCGCGACTTCATTGAGTTCGATGGCACGCAACAGCGACTCGCGGCGCAGCGGGATCCAGCCCTTTTGCCAGGCATACCCCATCACCATGGGGTTGATGAAAATGCTGTCGCCCAGCAGCTGCGTGGCGACCCCATTCGCATCAAACACGCTCAGCAAGGCGGGGTGCTGTTCGGCGCCAACCGCCTGAGCGACGTGCAGCGCGCAATCTTGCGACGGATCGCGCCAGCCGCCGTCTTTGACAAATGCCGCCGTAGGCGTGCTGTGGCTGTTCAGCACCACATGGGTGCGCCCTTGCAGCATGCGTTGGATGGTTTCTTTACCGGCCGTCACGATGGGATCGCAGCCCAACACCAGATCGGCGCTGGCCATGCCCACCCGGGTGGTGCAGATGTCGTCCTGGTGCGCGGCCAAATACACATGAGCCCAAGTGGCACCCCCCTTTTGGGCCAGACCGGCAGAGTCTTGCGTGACCACCCCCAGACCTTCGAGGTGCGCGGCCATGCCCAACAACTGGCCGATGGTGATCACGCCAGTACCGCCCACGCCCGCGACCACCGTGCCCCAGGGCCGACTCAAAACCATCGGCGACGGCTCAGGCAAGTCACTCTCGGGAAAGGTGGTTGACGGGACCGGTTTGACCTTTTTCAGTTGACCCCCGCGCACGGTGATGAAGCTGGGGCAAAAGCCTTTCAGGCAACTGGTGTCCTTGTTGCAGGTGCTTTGGTTGATCGTGCGTTTGCGCCCCAACTCGGTTTCCAGCGGCTCGATGCTCAGGCAATTGCTTTGCACGCCGCAGTCCCCGCAGCCTTCGCACACGGCAGGGTTGATGACCACCCGCAGGGCCGGATCCACCATCGTGCCGCGCTTGCGCCGGCGGCGCTTTTCGGTGGCGCAGGTCTGGTCGTAGATGATGACGGTGCAACCGGTGATCTCTCGCATTTGGCGCTGGATGGCGTCGAGCCGGTCGCGATGTTCCACCGCCACCCCTTGCGGCAAGCCTTTGACACCGGCGTATTTCTCCGGTTCGTCGGTGACGATGGTGACCCGTTGCGCCCCTTCGGCGATCATGCTCTGTGCGATCTGGACCGGCGTGTGACCTTCGGGCCGTTCGCCCACCGGCTGCCCACCGGTCATGGCCACGGCGTCGTTGTACAAAATCTTGTAAGTGATGTTCACGCCCGCAGCCACGCTTTGGCGCACCGCCAGCAAGCCGCTGTGGAAATAGGTGCCATCGCCGATGTTGGCAAAGACATGACGGTCGTTGCTGAAGGCTTGCTGACCCACCCAGGGCACGCCTTCGCCACCCATTTGGGTAAAGCCAGTTGTGCTGCGGTCCATCCACAGGCTCATGAAGTGACAGCCGATGCCGGCCATCGCGCGCGACCCTTCGGGCACTTGGGTGCTGGTGTTGTGGGGGCAGCCCGAACAAAACCAGGGCAGGCGATCGGCCTGTGCGGTTTGAACTTGCAGGCTGCGCTCCTTGGCGTCGAGCAAAGCCAACCGGGCTTCGATCCGTGCCCGGGTGTCGGCGTCCACGCCCAGGGCCAGCAAACGTTGCGCGATGGCGCGTGCCACCAAGCCGGGGTTGAGTTCGTGGTTGGGGCGCAGCAAATGGGGGCCGTCGGAGGTGCCGGCGGGCCATTTGCCGCTGACGATGGGGCGCTCGGCGTCGGGCCAAGTGTAGAGCTGCTCTTTCAGTTGGGGCTCGATGATCGGTCGTTTTTCCTCGATCACCAGCACCTCGCGCAGACCACGGGCGAAATCGGCCACGCCTTGTGTTTCGAGCGGCCACACCACGCCCACTTTGTGCAACCGGATCCCCAACTGGTTGCACCGCGCTTCGTCCAGTCCCAGGTCGGTCAAAGCCTGCCGGGTGTCGTTGTAGGCCTTGCCGCTGGCCATCAGGCCGAACCGGTCTTGTGGACCGCGGATCACGTCAAAGTTGAGCCGATTGGCCCGCAAATAAGCCTGGATCGCCGGCACCTTGTGCTGGAACAGCCGGGCCTCTTGCGTCAGGGCATCGTCGGGCCATCGAATGTGCAAACCGGTGGGCGGCAACTCGATGTCGGGCAACACGATCTGCACACGCTGCGGGTCGATCAGCGCGGTCGCGCTGGATTCGACAATTTCCTGAATCGTCTTCATGCCCGCCCATACGCTGGCGAAGCGGCTCAGGGCGATGGCGTGCAGGCCATGGTCGAGCACGTCTTGCACGCTGGCAGGGAAAAACACCGGCGTGCCGCAAGCGATGAAAATGTGATCGCTTTGATGCGCCGCCGTCGAGCTTTTGGCCACGTGGTCGTCACCGGCCACGGCCAGCACACCGCCCCAGGGCGTGGTACCGGCCATGTTGGCGTGCTTGAACACATCGGCGCAGCGGTCCACGCCCGGCCCCTTGCCGTACCAGATCCCAAACACCCCGTCGAAGCGGTTGTTGCCCGGTGGTGCGAAGCCCAGTTGCTGAGTCCCCCACAAGGCCGTTGCCGCCAACTCCTCATTGACGCCGGGCTGGAAAACGATGTTTTGCGCTTGCAGGTATTTTTTGGCGCGCCACAAAGCCTGGTCGTAGCCCCCCAGCGGTGAGCCGCGATAGCCGCTGATGAAGCCGGCGGTGTTTTGGCCCGCCAGAGCGTCTCGCTGGCGTTGCAGCATGGGCAACTTCACCAAAGCCTGCACGCCGCTCATGAAGGCGCGGCCGTGATCCAGTGCGTACTTGTCATCCAGCGTGATGGTGGCCAGGGCCTGTCGGATGTGTTCAGGCAAAGGGGCGTTCATGCGCAACTCCGATCAGATGAGGAGGGAAACCATGTCGTCCATCTTACGGCGAAGTGCCGGCTCGCGCATCGGCCAAACCCTGTGCCGTGTCACCTCGGCCACAAAGCCCACAGGCGCAGATCCTGCCGGACCCGTCCGGCCCATTCGCCGGCGGCCTCACCGCTGCCCGCGTAATAATCGGCCCGCACCGCGCCCACGATGGCGCTGCCGGTGTCTTGTGCCACCACCAAACGGCGCAAAGGCGTGGCGCCATCCGAGGCCAGCCAAACGGGCGTGCCATAAGGCATGCTGCGCGGATCGATGGCGATCGAGCGGCCGCTGGTCAAGGGCACCCCCATGGCACCGGTCGGGCCCAGTTGCGGATCATTCAGGGGCATTTCGCGGAAAAACACATAGCGCGGATTGGCCCACAACAACTCGTTGCGGCGTTGCGGGTTGGCGGCCAGCCAGGCCTTGATGCCCGGCCAGCTCGCGTCCTTGACCAGTTGTCGATCCAGCAGCCAGCGGCCGATGCTCTGGTAAGGATGCTGGTTGGTTGCCGCAAACGACAGTCGCACCGCACGGGTCTGGCCGTTGGGCTCTTCCACCATCAACCGGCCCGAGCCCTGGATGTGCAGCACCATGGCGTCGACGGGATCGCGCAAGAAGGCAATTTCACGGCCCCGCAAGGCCGCCTGGGCCGGCGCCAGGGTTTCGATTTCACGCCGGCTGTACCAGGGACTGGCGTCGCGCGATCGCGACAGTCCGGCGGGCGGGGCGTACAAGGGCACTTCGAAACCGGGCTTGCGAATCCGGCTGGCCGTCAGCACCGGCTCAAAATAAGCCGTTAGCAAGCCCTGTGACCGTCCATCGGGGGCCTCGATCCGGTGGGGCATGAAGCGCCGGGTCAGGAAGCGCTTTTGTTGTGCGGCATCGGCCTGGTCCAAAAGCCGCATCTCGGCGCAAACCGAAAGCCAATCGGGGCGGGGCTTTTGACAACTGTGCAACAGAGCGGGCCAGGAATCGCGCAGGTCATCGTTCTCCCAGCCGGGCAATTCGCTCCAGGCCACCGGCACCCAGCGACTGCCAGGCATGCTCGGGGCCGATCCACTGCCAAGCGGCGTCGCCTCGGTGGCCCGATCAGCTGGCGGGCTTGGGACCGATGAAGACACCGTTTCCACCGGGGGCATGCGCACCTGTGGCGTTGAACAAGCCGAAAGCATTCCTACAATCAGAACCCGGTTCAACACATTCAGGACACGTGACATGGGACTCATTTTGCTCGAAGCGCTGGCCGCCGGCGGCATTTTGGTGTTGATCGTGTGGTGGACCATGTTCAGTGGCCGTGACAAAGGCGAGTTGAAAGACCGCGAAGACGAGCGCTGAGCCGTTTCATCAGGGCGTTCCCGAGCGCACCAGGTTGGATAACTCCACCGCTGACTTCACCCCCATTTTTTCGAACACCCGCGCCCGGTGAACCTCGACCGTGCGCACACTGATGCCCAGTTGATCGGCGATTTGTTTGTTCGGCAACCCCTGCACCACCCGCTCCATCACCTCTGCCTCGCGCTCGGTCAGGTCTTGCAGGCGTTGACGTTGCTCGGCTTGCCACTGGGCTTGTGCCAGGTGGCTGCCCGAGCGAGCCAGCGCCTGTTCGATCCGGTCGACCAGCACATTGTCCGAAAACGGCTTTTCACAAAAATCGAAAGCCCCGCGCTTGACCGCATCCACTGCAGTGGGGACATCCGCATGGCCGGTCAGAAAAATCACCGGGCAGACATCGACCAGGCCGCGCGCCACCCACAGATCAAACAAGGCCAGACCGCTCATGCCCGGCATGCGCACATCGAGCAACAGGCAACAGGGCTGTGCCGGCGCTCGCAAGTCCCCCCAGCGATCCAAAAACTCATCGGCGCTGGCGTGGGTGGTGCTGGGCAGTCCGCGCGATCGCAACAGCCAGGCCAAGGCGTCGCGCACTCCGGCATCGTCATCGATCAGGTGCACCAGGGCGTTTTTTATCGGTTGCATTCAAACCTCGGCAGAGCCCTGAGGGGTGCGACAGGGCAAAGTGAAACGAAAGATGGTGCCACAAGGCTGGTTGGGCCGATGCACCAATTGGCCGCCGTGCTGTTCAACCACGGTGCGACACAGGCTCAAGCCCAAGCCCATGCCTTCTTGCTTGGTGGTGAAAAAAGGCGTGTACAGATTGATCTCCACATCCGGGTCGATGCCGCACCCCAGATCGGTCACTTCGAACGCCAACATGTCGCTGCCTTCATCGGGCGTGGCCCGATCCAGTGTCAACGTCAATTGCCGCACCGGAGCCGCTTTGGGCCGGGGCTTGTGCTCATCGCTCATGGCCTGCATGCCATTGCGCGCCAGGTTCAAAATGACTTGCTCCACCATGGCCCGATCGCACCACACTTCGGGCAGTTGGTCGGCGACGCGAACTTCCAGATCGATCATCAGTTTGCGTGCTTGCAAGCGAACCAGCGGCATCACGCTGTCGAGCAAGTCGATCGGTCGAACCGGCTCTCTGCTGGGGGTGCGTCGGCGCACAAAGTCGTGCACGCTTTTGATCACCTGACCGGCTCGCTCGGCTTGCTGGGCAATGCGGCTGACGGCGTCATCCAGGTGCTTTTTCAGCTCACCCATGGCCAGCGCCGGTTGGTGCCGCAACAGGTTGCGGCTGCCGTTGGCATAACTTGAAATGGCCGCCAGGGGCTGGTTCAATTCGTGGCTGATCAGCGAAGCCATCTCGCCCACGCTGGCCAGGCGTGCGGTGGCCTGCAAGCGCTCTTGCGATGCGCGCGACAACTCCTCAATGCGGCGTTGCTCGCTGGTGTCCAGGATCGTGCTCATCCAGCCGGTTTGGGTACCCCGGGCATCGATCAAGGGTGCTTCAAAAATGAGCACCGGAAACCGTTCGCCATTGCGCCGCATGAACACCGACTCGATGCCTTCGCGCGGGGGTGCATTGCCCGCCAGTCGCAACGCTTGCCGACGGCCATACTCGGTGATCATCTCGGGTGGCCAATACCGGGGCGGGGTCGAGCTGCCCAGCAAGTCCTCGGCAGGCCAACCCACCATTTCGCAAAACGCCGGGTTCACATAGGTGATGCGGCCTTGCAGGTCACGTGCGCGCAAGCCGGTGACCAGCGAGTCTTCCATCGCCTTGCGAAAGGCCAATGCGTCGGCCAACTCGCGCTCGGCCTTTTGCCGGCGGCGAGTATCGCGGCCCAGCAAGCCCAGCACCGTCAACAGCGCCAGGCTCAGCGCCGCCACTGCGGCGGTGAGCAGATTCGGAAACACATCGGGGCCCATGCGCCGGCTGTCTACCCGCAAAATCAGCGACGTGCCGGACAAGTTCAGCAACTGCTCGCCGGTGAAGGCGCGCTGGCCTTCGCGCGCTTGTCCCACCATCGCCAGCCGGGTGCCGTCGGACTCGACAAAAGACAGCTGTTGGCTGCGATACAAATTGGGCGACACCAGGTGCAAAAGCAAATCGGGCAAGGCATAACTGGCGATCAGATAGCCGCTGAGCTCACCCTCGAGCATCCAGGGCAGGCACAACTGGATCATTTCCATGCCGGCCCCTTCTTCGGTGGCGATGTAGACACTGGGTGAATAGCTGGCATTGCCCCAACGGCGTGCCTGGGCGCAGGCCAGGTTGATTTCGGTCAGCCATTGATCGGCACCCAAATGGCGCATCAGGGACGGGCGCGACGGGCTGTTCGAAGCGGCCAACAATTCCAGTTGCGGACTGCGCCACTCCATCCGCACCCACCCCCTGCGTTGTCGCAGCAAAGAGTCGGCTTTGGCCGACCAGGCACCGGGTGTCATGCCGACCGGGGTGATCGACTCGAGCAAGTTCAAGTTGCGCGCCAGACCCGCCCGCACATCGCTGACCGCGTCGCTGGCATCCCGATCGGTCTGCAACTGCAGTTTTTCGGACTCGTATCGCCCTGCCAGCCAGACCAGCGTCAGCAGCATCGACAAGACCAGCACCACCAGCGTGGCCCAAAGCAAACCACGGCGGCGCGGACGCAGAGGCAAATCCAGGGTCAGCAAGCTCATGGTTTGACGTCGGCCTTGAAGGGCACCTGGGTCACGCGCGGGTCACTCCAGGTGCCATCCACATGGAACTGCTGCGTGGCCGACTCCATCAGGGGGCGTCGCAGCACGTATTGCGCCAAGAAGGTCGTCAGGCCCACCACCGGATTGATGGCCGAATAAATCAGCGAGGCCCCACCGGCGTTGATGTCCGGAATCACCAGCACCTTGAGGTCCTGGGTTTCCTGGGCGATGTTGGCCTGCCCTTCCATCAGCACCGCCACATTCACACCCTTCATTTGCAGGTTTTGCGAACTGGCCAAGCCCTGCTCGATTTTCACGTCACCCCGGAAAAAATCAAACGCAAACCCTTCGCTGAACACGTCCCGAAAATCGAGCATCAAACGCCTTGGCAGGGCTTGCAAACTGAGCACCCCGAGCAGGCGTGCCGCGCCGGGCTCGGTTTTCAAAAACTGCCCGCGTTCGACATCGACCCGAAACTGGCCATTCATGCTCCCCACGGCCGGCGCCATCGGGGAACCATTCCAGGTGATCTTGCCACTCAGGGCGCCACTGCCATTGCGCACCGCGTCGGGCAAACCCAGACGCTGCAACATGGCCCCGGCATTTTTCAAGTTCAGTTTGAAATCGAAAGCCGTCAGGCTGACAGGGCTGGACACCGGCTTGCGCCACCAGCCATCGGCCTGGAGGCTGCCGTCTTCGTTGCTGATCAACAATTTGGACAGTTGCCACTCGCGCATGCCATCGGGCTGACGCCGGTTTTGTGCCAGCAGCTCCAGCGCGCCCAGCTTTTTCCCTTTCAGCTCCAGCGCCTGGATTTGCACATCGAGCGTGGGCAAATCTTGCGAGGGGACGTCCAGCAAGTTCTCGGCGTCGTCCAGCGCGCTGGCGGGTATGGTCAGGCGTGCCAAACGGGCTTGCAAACGCGCCGCATCCTGTGCGCGTTGGGGCCAATAAGCCAGTTCACCTTCGAGTTCGCGGCTGCGCACCTGACCTTGCCAGCCGTCCCCTTGGCGGGCCGCGTTCAGGACCACCTGATTCAAGCGCCGGCCTTGTGCCGTCACCTGAGCCGACTGGAACTCAAGCCGTTGCGGCGCGTAATTCCAGCCCCCGCCCTGACCCGGCAGCTGGGTGAAAGGTTGCAGCCAGTCGGTCCACTCATCCAGATTAAATTGGTCTGCCTGAACCCGCAACACCACCCCTTGTGCCGGCATCGCCGCGGCACTGCGCGCACCCCAGCGGATCAGGCCTCGCAATACCTGCGCTTGCGGCCCCGACAGGTCTCGCACATAGCGTGCCTCCAGACCGCTGCCCAGGTTCAGGACCAACTGCTCCTGCATGGGGCCCGTACCCGCCGCCGAGGCTTGCGTCAGACTGCTTTCCCAGCGCAGCGGCAAGGCGGTCGCCGCCGGCTTGCCCAGGCCCGTCGGCGCTTGCACCGCCAGCCCCACCAAATCACTGTTGACCTGGGTTTCGAGTTGCCCCCTGCGCCATTGCAATTGGGCCTGATACGCAGCATGGCCCTGCAGTTGTTTGAGTTGTGGCGCCCAATCGGCCAACTCCGGTGCGTTTTGCAAGCCACGCGCACTCAATTGACCCTGAGCCCGCAAGCGGGCGCTGGGGGTTGCCGCATTCCCCTGGGCCAGCGTCCCTCCTTCGAGCTTGACTTCGCCACCCCACAGTTCGGCTTGGGCCCCCTGCAATTCGAATCCCGACTCGGTGAAGGACAGCGCGCCCCTCAAGCGCGTCAAGGTCGGTGCGCCGGGCATCATCGACACCTCATTGCCTTGCCAGTTCACGGTGCCCTTGGCGCGGGTGTCGCTCGTTTGGGCCAACGGAATGGACAAAGCCATTCGGTACTCGGCCATGCCCTGAGCCCGTGTGCCCTCCAGCGCCCGGTCGGTCCATGCGTGCAAAGGCATGGCACGCCACATCGTCAATGCTTCGGCCAGCGGACCCTTGCCTTCGGCTTTCACTTCGACCACCGCCTGACTGAGCTGACGGATGTGAGCTTCCAGGGTGCCCCAGGCGATGTTCGGTGCCATCGCCAATCGTGCTTTGACCTGGTTCAGGTGCATCGACCCCCGATCAAACACCAATTCACCGCTCAAATCCTGCAGCAATGGCCACTCGCCCGTGACATTTGCTCCGCGCAACGATGTCGGCACGGTTTGGTAACGCACCTTCGACAACTGCGCTTCGATGCGGAACTCGCCGCTGCCGGGCTGCTCAAAGGGGAAATCCCGCAAAGCACCGGTCACGTGGGCCTTGATCTGGCGGGCTTCACCTTGCAGCACCGCCATCTTCACATATTGGCGCACCGGTTCAGACAAGGTCAACGGCAGCCAACGCTGAATCTGCCCCACCGTCGCCTGCGGCACCTGGGCCGCCAACTGGAGTTCACCCCAGGGATTCGCCTCGGTGTTCGACCAAGCCAGATCAAAATTTGCACGCAGCTGATCCAGTTGCGCTTGAGCCGATTTCAATCGCAATCGGTGTCCTTGCGGGGTGCGGGCCAACTCGAGCTCGGATTTGAACTCACTCACCCGATGTGCCGGCCCATCCCAAACGCCTGGCCAGCTCAATTGACCTGCTTGCACCCGGACCTGACCTTTGAGCGCATCACCTTGCCCGGAAAGCTCGGCACCCAGACCCGTCACGCCGGGCCAAGGTGCCATGGGTTGTGCCTTGCTGCTCGGCCCGGCTTGCAGCGAAACCCCTACCGCCCGCATTTGCCATTGCTGAACCTTCGGGTCATCCCAGGGACCGGTCCACTGCCACTGAACTTGCTGCAAGCGACCTTGTGGCGCGGCTTGTCGCCAAATCTTTTGCCAGTCTGACGGTGCCCAATGGGACCAGGCTTGCAAACTGGCCAGATTGACCTCATCGATTTGCCCCGCACCTGACAGCAATTCACCCTGCGCGTCACGTTTGAGCGTCAGCGTGGCCAGCTTCACCGGCCAGACCGGTGCATCGTGAAGATTCATCTGGGCGTTTTGCAAGACCCACTTTTCGGTGTTGCCACCCGACCAGGTCAAACGCCCGCTCAGTTCGGCGGCGGCCCAAGCCGCCATGGCGTAGGGCTTTTGAGGTTCGACGCGCACCTGTTTGAACTGCGCATCAGCGGTCCAGTCGTGCAATTTCCCCTCGCGCCATTCCAGCCAGGCGCGCGCCCAACCCTGTCCCTCCAATTGGGGCCAGCTCGTTGGCAAAAGGTTGGACCAAGGGGCCAAATTCAAGCGACTGGCTTGCACGTACAGTTGGCCGCTCCAGGTTTCCCACAAGCCCGACTGCGTGCTGAACAGAGGTTGTTTGAAATGCCCGCGCACGCTCAGGCGCTCCCCCCAGTCGGTTTCGGGCGTCAAGTCAACGTGCAACCGATGATCGCGCAAGCCGTTGCGCAACACGGCTTCCAGGTTGCGCCAGCTGACGACGGGGCGTTGCCGCGCCTCGTCGATCCAGCGGATCTGACTGTCCCGCACCACCCACTCCCACTGGGCGAACACCCAATTGCGCAGGCGGTTGTCGTCCGACTCCTGCATCATCAGGCCTGCCACCCAAAGCCGACCCTGGGTGTCGCGCCGGACATCCAGATCCAACTCGTGCAAGGTGACCTGGCTGAACTCGCCTTGCAACAGAGATGTCGGGGTCAGGGCCAGGGTCACCCGATTCAGCACCAGACGCGGTTGACCCGAATCGTCGAGCAGCTGCAAGTCGCGCAACTCGACCTCGGGCACCCAGCCATGAGATCTCGCGCTGATCGCGCCGATCACCACCCGATGTCCCAAAGCGGCACTGGCTCGCTCTTGGAGCCACGGGCGAAAATCTTCGATTCGGGGCACAATGACCCCATGCACCACCGCCCAAAGTGCCAACACGCACAGCCAGCCGCCCAACACGACCCAGAACACCCAGTTCGCGAGGCGGGCATACATCTGGGGCCAGCGCAAAGGCAGGTGGAAGGCAAGCATTCGAAGGTTCAAATGTAAAAAGGTTTTCCGCTGTGAGCCCGATTATCCCCGGCTTGGACCTGCCCAAACCCGACGACGCGACTGCCCCGGCGTTGCGAGATGATATTTTGCTCGCTTTGGCCAGCCATTCGCGTTTTGTCCAGCGCATTCGCAGGCGTTATGCCGGTCACCTGGCCTGTTTGCCCGAAGGCATCCCTGATCGCGCAAGACAGTCGGCTGCTTTGGCGGCCCTGCAACCCGCCTTTCCCGAACTCGGCGACCGTTTGCGGGTCTTGCGGCAACTGGTCATTGAACGGCTGGCCGTGCTCGACTGCGAGCAGGCGGCTGATCTCGATACCGTCACCCAGACCATGACCACCTTGGCTGAACTGGCGCTTGACGCGGCCTGCCAGCAAGCCACGGATCAACTCGACGCCATGCACGGTGTGCCTTTGTGCCCCGACGGCCAGCGCGCCGTCTTCTGGATCATCGGCATGGGCAAGCTGGGTGCGCGCGAACTCAATGTCTCCAGCGACATCGACCTGATTTACGTCTACGACCAACCCGGCGAAACCACCGGACGGGCCGACGGTGGCGGGCGCATCAGCCACCAGGATTACTTTGCTCGCCTGGTCAAGTCCTTGTACGCCCTGATCGGCGAGACCACAGAACACGGGTTTGTGTTTCGCGTGGACCTGGCTCTGCGGCCCAACGGCAATTCGGGGCCGCCCGTGGTTTCTCTGGCGGCGCTCGAAGAGTATTTTCAGGTTCAGGGCCGGGAGTGGGAGCGCTTTGCCTGGCTCAAAAGCCGGGTGGTGGCGCCCGGCGCAGCGGTGGCGCAGGGCGACGGGTTGCGCGATGTGGTGTTGCCCTTTGTCTTTCGGCGTTACCTCGATTACAGCGTCTTTGAGTCCTTGCGTCACCTGCATCGCCAGATTCGTGACCATGCCGCCAAGCGCAGCGCGGGACGGCCCGAGCGTGCCAACGATGTCAAACTGTCCCGTGGCGGGATACGCGAAATTGAATTCATCGTTCAGTTGTTGCAGGTGGTGCGCGGGGGTCAATTTCCCGAACTCGCCACCCGGGCCACCTTGCAAGCCCTTGAGCGCGTCGTGCGCGCCCAACTGATGTCCGCCGACACCGCCCAGGCGCTGGCCCGTGCTTATGTGTTTTTGCGGCGGGTGGAGCACCGCATCCAGTATCTCGACGACCAGCAAACCCATGTCTTGCCCTCGGAGGATGCCGATCTGAACTGGTTGGCCCTGACCCTGGGCTTTGGCGATTCCAGTGATTTTCTGTCCGAACTGCACACCCATCGCGAGCGGGTGGCCCAGGAATTCGATCAACTGCTGGGACAGCCCAGCGCGGCCAATGGCGGCGAATGCAAAGGTTGTCGGCGACCTTCCGCCGGCGACCTTGAAAGCCTGCTCGACGAGCTCAACCCCGCTTTTCGCGATCGCATCCGGGCCTTGGCCGAAAACCCGCGCGTCAGTGCGCTGCGGGATGAAGGCCGCCAGCGACTGGCCCAACTGGTTCAACGCACGCAGGCCTGGCTCGACGATGGTCGTGTCACCGAGGGCGCGGTTTTGCACTGGGTGGACTGGGTCGAGCCTTTGTTGCGCCGTGAAAGCTATCTGGCCCTGTTGGTTGAGCGGCCCCGCGTGCACGAGCAATTGTTGCGCCTGCTGGGCGCGGCCCGCTGGCCGGCGCGTTACCTGCTGCTGCACCCCGGCGTCATCGACGAGCTCGCCAGCCCGGGCCTGCTGGCCGAGCGCTTCGACCCGGTGGCCTTTGAGCAAGAGCTGGACTTTCGCCACCGCTCCCTGGTCGATGTGGGCCAAGACGACGAAGAGGGCTTGCTCAACCTCTTGCGCAGGGCCCAGCACGCCGAAGTGTTTCGCACCCTGGCGCGCGATGTGGAGGGGCGCCTGACGGTGGAGCAGGTGGCCGACGATTTGTCGGCGCTGGCCGACGCCGTTTTGCGGGTGGTCATGCGCTGGGTCTGGACCCGTCTGCGGCAAAAACACCGTGATGAACCGCGCATGGCCGTCATCGGGTACGGCAAGTTGGGCGGCAAAGAGTTGGGCTACGGCAGCGACCTCGACATCGTCTTTGTGTACGATGACCCGCACGAGCAGGCGGGCGAAATTTATGCCGCTCTGGTGCGCAAGATGATCAATTGGCTCACCGTCAAAACCGGTGAGGGTGATCTCTACGAAATCGACACCGCCTTGCGCCCCAACGGCAATTCGGGCCTGTTGGTCACCTCATTCGAGGCGTTTGCCCAGTACCAGACCCAGCGCGGCAGCAATGCCGCCTGGACCTGGGAGCATCAGGCCATGACGCGAGCGCGTTGCTGCGTGGGCCCGGCCGATTTGGCCGAGCGGCTCGAACAAGTGCGTTGCGAAGTGATTGCCGCCGTGCGCGAAGAGTCGCCGCTGCGGCAGGAAATTGTCGCCATGCGCGAGCGCATGCGGGCGGCGCGACCGGTGCCTGAAGGCCGGTTTGATGTCAAGCACAGCCCGGGTGCCATGGTCGACGCCGAATTTGCCGTCCAGCATCTGATCCTCGCCCATGCCGGCGAACACCCCGAATTGCTGGCCAATGCAGGCAACATCGCACTCTTGCACCGGGCCGAACAGGTCGGTCTGCTGCCTGCCGGCGTGGGCGTGGCCGCCGCCGATGCCTACCGCGACTTGCGGCGCGCCCAACACAAAGCCCGGCTCGACGAACAATCGACCCAGTTTCCCACCGAGCAGTTCACCCGGCAAGCCGGTGCCATCAGCGCCCTGTGGCGGGCGGTGTTGTTGACCTGATCTTCGCCACCAATTGGGTGGTCGAGTAACCGGCGACAAACGGCAGGGCCAAAGCTTGCCCGCCCCAGCTTTGCACCAGTGCGGTTTCGGGCAGGCGGCTCATGTCGTAATCGCCACCTTTGACGATCCAGTCCGGGCGCAAGGCCTCGATCAGGGCCATGGGCGTGTCTTCATCAAACCAAGTCACGGCGCTCACCGATGCCAGCGCGGCAATCACCTGGGCCCGATCCGCCTCGGCATTCAGGGGGCGATCGCTGCCTTTGTTCAACCGCCGTGCCGAGGCATCGGTGTTGAGGCCGACCACCAGTCGATCGCCCAACGCTCGCGCCTGCGCCAGACAGGTGACATGGCCGCGGTGCAAGACATCGAACACCCCATTGGTGAAGACCACCCGCTCGCCGGCGGCGCGCCATTGGGTCACCTGTTGCACGGTTTGGGCGCGGGCGCCGATTTTGTCCAAAAATGCGATGGGCAAGTCCATCCGGCGATGTTAACCCTGCTCAGGGCTGCTGGTGCTGACGCCAGTCGCGCACCTGCCCCGGGATCAGTTCGAGCGAGCCGAGCACCAACACCCCCGGGATCGGGCGTCGCCGCAGCACCGGATTGCGCCCACCCGCCCAGACTTGGACCGGCTCCGGCAATTGTTGGCGCAGCTCCAGCAAGCCATCGGCCACCTGATTGGGATTCAGGCTCATGCTGAAACTCAGCGCCACAATGTCCACCTGATGGGCTTGGGCGGCTTTCACGATGTCGGGCAAGGGGGTCTGGGTACCCAATGACAGACAGCGGCACCCCTCCAGCGACAGCAGACACTCCACCATCAGCAGACCCAGCGCATGGGACTCTTGCGGAAAGGTCGTCAGCAACACACTGGGACGGCTTTGTTGCTGAGCTTGCGGCACATTGCCAATGGCCTGGCGCATCACCGAAGTCACGCACTCGGTGTAGAGGTGCTCTTCAAAAATTTCCAGCTCGCCGCGCACCCAGGCGTCACCGATCATGCCATTGAGCGGGGCCACCAGGTCGGTGATGAAACGGTAGTGACCCAGGCTCACCACCGCCTGATTCAGACGCCGGCGCAAACTCTCGGCATTGTGTTGCAAAACGCAATCCAGAAAGTCGCGCAAATCGGTGCCACCACCGGGCTCCAGGTTGAGCTTTTGCGGGGTTCCTGCTTGCCCCTGGCTCAGCCGCGCCAGGGTTTCCATCGGCAGAGCCACAATCCGGCCGGGCCGATGGCCTTGATCGAGCAAGCGCTTGATGACGCGCAATTTTTCGACTTGTTCCAAAGGATAGCTGCGCTCACCAAACGCATCACGACCCGGGGTTGGGAAGCCGTAACGACGCTCCCAAATGCGCAATGTATCCTTGCCAATACCGGTATCGCGCTCGACAGCTGCGATCGACACCGACATGGGGTCTTGGGGGGATCGTTGGTTCATGGTTGCCAAAAAAAGGGGATGCCAAGGGGGTTTTCTATTTTTGTCCTAGACAAATCGCCCGTCTTGCGACATCATCGGTCAATATGAGCACAAAATCAATCCATATCCGTCGGTGCACTGGGGTCGTTGCGGCTGCGCTGGGTGGACTGTTGTGGGTCGGCTTTGGCTTGCCTGCGGCGTCTCATGCCAGTACCGCACAGGCCGCCAAACCCGCATGCCCTGTGGTGTTGCAGCACACTCCCTTGCGTTTGCAGGACGAAAAACCGCAGGACCTGTGCCAGTACGCCGGGCAGGTGGTGGTGATCGTCAACACCGCCAGCTACTGCGGGTTTACCCCGCAGTACAAAGGACTTGAGGCGTTGTACGCAAGATACAAATCCAGGGGCTTGGTGGTCATTGGCTTCCCGTCCAACGACTTCAGCCAGGAGCCCGACAGCAATGAAAAAATCGCCGATTTTTGCGAGAACACGTTTGGCGTCAAATTCCCCATGATGGCCAAAACCTCGGTGCGCGGTGCGCAAGCGGCGCCCTTGTTTCGTCAATTGGCACAACGCACCGACACCACGCCGAAGTGGAACTTCTACAAATACGTCATTTCGCGCGATGGGCGTGAGATCAAAGCCTTCAGCAGCATGACCGGCCCCACAGACCGCTCTTTTGTGGCCGAAGTCGAAAGGATGTTGCAACAACCATGAAAACCCCCGACGTCAATTGGCCCCGCATCGCTGTGGTGGGCTCGGGCATTTCCGGCCTGTCCGCCGCGCACGGACTCAAAGACCATGCGCGGGTCACCCTGTTTGAAGCGGGCGATTATTTCGGGGGTCACACCCACACGGTCGACGTCACTTTGCCCGATGCCAGCGGGCGTGCGACCACCCACGGGGTCGATACCGGTTTTTTGGTTTTCAACACCAAAACCTATCCCGGTCTGGTGCGCCTCTTTGAGGATCTGCAAGTCGACATCGCCCCATCGGACATGTCGTTTTCGGTCCAGGTGCCACAGGCCTTTGGCCGCCGCACCCTGGAGTGGAACGGGTACGACCTCAACACCGTGTTTGCCCAGCGCAGCAACCTCTTGCGACCGCGCTTTTGGCGCTTGTTGCGCGACATTTTGCGCTTCAACCGCCAGGCCACCGAACTGGCCCTGAACAACGACGACGCTGCACTCATGGTGCCGCTCGAAGACTTTTTGCGACAACACGATTACGGGGCCGTGTTTCGCGACTGGTATTTGTTGCCCATGCTGGGCTGCATCTGGAGTTGTCCGACCGACCAGATGCTGCAATTTCCGGTGGCCACCATGGTCCGTTTTTGTCACAACCATGGCCTGATTCAGGTCAATGGCCGACCGCAGTGGCTGACCGTTCGCGGCGGCGCTCGGCACTATGTGGACAAGATCCTGGCGTCGCTGGATGACACTCGCCTGGGGCAAGCGGTGCGCCGCATCGAGCGCAGCGATCAGGGCGTGTGGCTGCACACCGAGCATGGCGCCGAGCGTTTCGACGAAGTGGTGCTGGCCACGCATTCCGACCAGGCCCTGCGCCTGCTGGCGCAGCCCACTGCGACGGAGCAACAAGTGTTGGGCGCCATCGCCTATCACCCCAACCGTGCCGTCTTGCACACCGATGCCTCGTGCATGCCGCAAAGTGATCGCGCTTGGGCGGCCTGGAATTACGAGCGCCCGGCGCAGGTCGGGCAGACAGGCCAGCAAGTCTGCTTGCATTATTGGCTCAATCGCTTGCAACCCTTGCCGTTTCGCGATCCGGTTTTCGTCTCTCTCAACCCGCTGCGCCCGATCCGGCCCGAGTGCGTGTTGCAAACGTTTGAATACGAACACCCGGTGTTCGATCTGGCTGCGATCCGCGCCCAATCGCGCGTCGCCGAGTTGCAGGGCGCGGATCGGATTTGGTATGCCGGCGCCTGGACGGGCTACGGGTTTCACGAAGACGGATTGCGCGCCGGTCAAAGCGTGGTGCGGCAATGGCTGGCTCGCCGCGTGCCCGCCGGCGCCGGAGGCATGGCATGACGGCCTGGCTGGGTCATGGCGAGGTCCGGCACACCCGCTTGCGCCCGGTGCGACACGCCTTTGCCTACCCGACCTGGTTTCTGATGTTGCCCATGCGACGCCTGGCCGATGAAACCACCCTGGCCGTCAACCGACCCGGGTTGGTGTCGTTTCATGACGCCGATCACGGCGATGGTCGCGGCCCTGAGCAAGGTGGCGCCTTGGCCTGGCTGATGGACATGTTGGCCGAGCAAGGCATCACCGACGCCGATGGCGAGGTTTGGCTGCATTGTTACCCGCGCGTGCTCGGCTATGTCTTCAAGCCGGTCAGCTTCTGGTACGCCCATCGCCGCGACGGCAGTTTGTGCGCCATCGTCGCCGAGGTCAACAACACCTTTGGCGAACGCCATTGTTATTTGCTCGATCAGCCCCAAGAAGGCCGGGTGCTGCATGCCCGCAAGGTCTTTCATGTGTCGCCCTTTTGTGACACCAGTGGCAGTTACCAGTTCCGGTTCCTGCGCACCTGGGAATCCCCCGAGCAGCCCAGCCGCACGGTGGTGCGCATCGATTTGCACGACGACCAAGGCCCCCTGTTGCAAACCAGCATCAGCGGTCGCCTGCAGCCCGCCACGGCCGCCAACCTTCGCCGTGTCATTTGGCGCCACCCCCTGCTGACCTTGGCGGTGGTGGCGCGCATCCATTGGCATGCCTTGCAGTTGTGGCGCAAGCGCGTGCGTTTTTTCCACAAGCCGACGCCACCGGCCGACTTTGTGACCCGTTGACCAACGCCATGAGAACCCAAACCGACACCGCCCCCTCGCGCTCGATCCACCCCGATGACGCCTCGTCGTCGGCCATGCGCAAAATCAGGGCTTTGCTCGCCAACGCCCGCCACGGCACCCTGACCTTGCAAACCCCCGAGGGGCAGACCCGCGTCTACGGGTCAGGTCAGGCGCCCCACGGCATGATCACCGTGCACGACACGGCGGTCTTCGAGATGACCCTGAAATCAGGCGACATCGGCTTTGCCGAAGCCTACATCCAGCGCTTGTGGACCACGCCCGACCTGAGCCAATTGTTGCAATGGGCGCTGGTCAATCGGCATGCCCTGGAAGACGCCATTTATGGCCACTGGTGGGGCCGTCTGTACTATCTGTTTCGCCACTGGTCGCGGCGCAACACCCGCGCCAACAGCGAGCGCAACATCCATGCCCACTACGATCTGGGCAACGACTTCTACCAACTTTGGCTTGATCCCAGCATGAATTATTCGTCGGCCTGGTTTCAGGGCGACATGACGCAACCCATGCAGCAGGCCCAACAGGCCAAGATGGCGCGCGCTCTGGAACAAGCGGGCGTGCGTGCCGGTACCGGTCAGCGCGTGCTGGAAATCGGCTGCGGCTGGGGTGCCATCGCCGAAATGGGGGCCGGTGTGCTCGGTGCCCGCATGACGGGTGTGACCCTGAGCCACGAGCAACTTGCCTGGGCGCAACAACGTTTGGCGGCGCTCAACTTGCAGGCCGACCTGCGCTTGCAAGACTATCGCGACATCACCGACGGCCCTTACGACGCCATCGTTTCCATTGAAATGCTTGAAGCTGTCGGCCAGGCTTTTTGGCCCACCTACTTCAAGGCCGTGCACCGCCTGCTCAAGCCCGGTGCCCGCGCTTGCATCCAGACCATCGTCATCCAGGATGAACTGTTTGAGCGCTACATCCGTGGCACTGACTTCATCCAGCAGTACATCTTCCCCGGCGGTTGCTTGCCCAGCCCGGCCCGCTTCAAGCAGGCCGCTGAAAGCGCCGGTCTGGTGGTTGAAGAAAGCTTTGGATTCGGGCGGGATTACGCGCACACCTTGCGTTTGTGGCGACACGACTTCATGGCGCGACGCGAAGAGGTGTTGGCGCTGGGCTTTGACGAGCCTTTCATCCGGACCTGGGAGTTTTACCTGGCTTACTGCGAGGCCGCGTTCGAGCAAGGCAGTACCGACGTGGTTCAATACACCTTGCTCCGACCCGAAGCCCCATGACAATGACGGCACGCCGAACCTGCCTGGCCTGGTGCCTGGCCGTTGCACTGCCCGCTTGGGCCCAAGGGCCGGGCGGATCGCGCGGTCCGGACGCTTTTGACCGCGAACTGGGCAAGCACCGTTTTCGCTATTGGGGCTTCGAGGTCTACGAGGCGCAGTTGCGCGTGACCCCGGGCTTCGATCCCCATGCCTGGGATCAGCACCCGCTGGCGCTCAGCCTGACTTACGCGCGCCCCTTCAAAGGCGCAGACATCGCTCGCCGGTCCATCGATGAAATGGCGCGCCAGGCGCCGTTGGCGGACCCTTTGCGTCAACGCTGGTTGACCCAGCTGACGGAACTTTTTCCAGACGTCGGTTCCGGCGACACCCTGATCGGGGTTTATCGGCCTCAAGCCGCTTTGCAGCTGTGGCGTCGACAGCAGCAAACGCAATGGCTGGGCGAAGTGGCCGACCCGGAACTGGCGCGTCGCTTCATCGGCATCTGGCTCGCCCCCCAGACCAGCGAACCAGCCATGCGCCAGGCGCTGTTGCGTTTACCCTGACCTTTCGTGAGGAACTGACCATGAACCGAAGACATTGGATGATGGCCGCAGGCGCAGCGGTTGCTGCACCGGTGCTCACCGGCTGTGCCACCCCCCAAATCACCGACTACGCGGCCGAAAAACCGGTGCTCGATTTGCGCCAGTACTTTCAGGGCAAGGTCGACGCCTGGGGCGTGTTCACCGACCGCTCGGGCCAAGTGGTCAAGCGCTTCGTGGTGGACATGGATTGTCAGTGGCAAGGTGACGAGGGTGTGCTCGATGAGCGCTTCACCTATTCGGATGGCACCCAGCAACGGCGCGTTTGGCGCCTCAAGCACCTGGGGCAAGGCCGCTACACCGGGCGGGCCGACGACGTCATCGGCGAGGCCAGCGGCCAAACCAGCGGCAACGCCTTTCGCTGGGGCTACACCCTGGCTTTGCCCGTCGATGGCCGAGTCTGGGAGGTGCAATTCGACGACTGGATGTACCTCATGGATGAGCGTGTCATGCTCAACAAAGCCCGCATGAGCAAATGGGGCATCTTTCTGGGCGAAGTGACCCTGTCCTTCACCCGCCGAGGGGTCTGACATGGGCTGGACTGCCCTCAACCCCCAGGTTGGCGATTGGCGTGGCCGCAGCGTTTGGCTGATCGGTGCATCCACCGGCATTGGAAAGGCTTGCGCCGAGGCGCTGATGGCCGCCGGTGCGCGCGTGGCCGTTTCGGCTCGCCAGGCCCATTTGCTCGAGGCGCTTTGCGCAGGGCACGATGCCCTGCCCGTGCCGTGCGACGTCACCGACCCCGAGTCCTTGCGCCAGGCTGCGGATCGGGTGCGCGACCACCAGGGCCTGGACTGGGTGGTGTATTGCGCCGGTCACTACAAGGCCATTCGCCCCCTCAAGGGCATCGACCTGCCCGAACTCATGAAACACCAGGCCGTCAACTATCACGGCGCCCTGTACATGCTCGATGCCGTGCTCCCCACCCTGATCTCGCAGGGGCGCGGCCACATCAGCCTGCTGGGCAGCGTGGCCGGCTATCGGGGTTTGCCCATGAGCATGGCCTACGGCCCCACCAAAGCCGCTCTGCATCATTTGGCCGAAATCCTGCACATGGAACTGCGACCTGCCGGTGTGGGCGTCAGCATCGTCAACCCCGGCTTTGTCGCCACCCCGCTGACGGCCCAAAACCAGTTTCACATGCCGGCCTTGATCCAGCCCGAGGAGGCGGCGCGCGAAATGCTGCGAGGTTGGGAGCAGGGCCGCTTTGAGATCCACTTTCCGCGCCGTTTCAGCCGCTTCCTCAAGTTTTTGCGCTGGTTGCCTGATCGGCTCTATTTCGCACTGGTGTGGCGGGGCACCCAAGGCAGTCTGAAGCGATGAGCACCGACCCCTTCCCGGCGCCAGACCATGCCGATTTGCCGGCCAAGGCCTTGGCCGAGCTGGTGGATTTCTTCGAACACCTCACCCCGGACAGTGTGGGCCAGTTGTCAAGCCTATACGCTGCTGATGTGCGCTTCAAGGACCCGTTCAATGAAGTACAGGGCCTGGCCCAGGTGGAGGCCATTTTTCAGCACATGTTCGTCCAACTGGAGCAACCCCGATTTGTGGTGGGCGAGCGGATGCTGCAAGGTCAGCAAGCTTTTCTGACTTGGGACTTCATTTTTCGCTTTCGCCGCTACGACACCCGCACCGTGCAGACCGTGCGTGGTGCCACTCACTTGTTTTTCAACCATCAAGGCCGGGTGATCATGCACCGCGATTATTGGGACGCCGCCGAGGAACTTTACGAGAAATTGCCCGTGGTGGGCGGCGCGATGCGCTGGCTCAAAGCCCGCGCCCGCTCATGAGGGCTGAGTCTCTGTGAAACTCGGACGCTGCATCAGGCGCTCGTAGAGGCGCTGCAAATTGGGGTAAGGCGTGCGCCAGTCGACCTCGGGGAAACGGAAATCCAGATACCCCAGGGCACAGCCCACCGCGATGTCCGACAGCGACAGGTGGATGCCACTGCACCAAGCGTTATCACCCAAACCGCGGCTCATGGCGCCCAAGCTGTCCTGAACTTTACCCATCTGGCGATCGATCCATGCCTGCGAGCGCTCTTGCGCCTGGCGATGCGGCCAGTGGCGCTCGAGGCGAGCCAGGATGCTGGCATCGAGCAAGCCATCGGCCAATGCCTCCCATGTTTTGACCGCTGCGCGATCGCGACCGGTGCCCGGAATCAGTTTGCCCACCGGCGACAATGCATCGAGGTATTCGACGATGACGCGCGAATCAAACACCGCCTCGCCCCCTTCGAGCACCAGGCAAGGGACTTTGCCCAAAGGATTTGACTCGGTGATGCGGGTCTGGGCTGACCAGACATCTTCGGGGACAAATTCGTAGTCGAGCTTTTTCTCGGACATCACCACACGCACTTTGCGCACATAAGGGCTGGCGACTGCGCCGATGAGTTTGAGCATGATGTTCTTGATTCTGTGGCTGAGGAAAGTCGTGCATTTTATCGCTGATCGTGGAGATGCTTCATTTAAAATACCCACATGACCGATCATGCCGTGATGGCCCTCTCCCCCCTTGATGGCCGCTATGCCGGCAAACTGTCGCTGCTGCGACCCCTCATGAGCGAGCACGGCTACATGCACCGTCGGGTGCAAGTCGAGGTCACCTGGTTTTTGGCCCTCAGCCAGGCCGGGTTGTCCGAGTTTCCTCCCCTCAGCCTGCCGGCGCGCGCCCATTTGCTGGGCTTGGTCGAGCGCTTCTGCGCTGCCGATGCCCTGGCCATCAAGGCCATCGAAAAGACCACCAACCACGACGTCAAGGCGGTCGAATACTGGATCAAGGACCAGTTCAATGCCTCCGGCCTCGATGCCGCCACTCGCGCCGAGTTGGGTCGGGTCAGCGAATTCGTGCACTTCGCTTGCACCAGTGAAGACATCAACAACACCAGCCATGCCCTGCAATTGCAGGCCGCGCGCGATCAGGTCTTGTTGCCGGCACTCGACGCCATCGTGGCCAGGTTTCGCGATTTGGCGCATCGCCACGCCGGCGTGCCCATGCTCAGCCGCACACATGGACAGACCGCCAGCCCCACCACCGTGGGCAAAGAGCTGGGCAATTTTGCGGTGCGTCTGCAACAGGCCCGACAACGCATCGCGCAAGTCAGCCTGATGGCCAAAATGAACGGTGCCGTGGGTAACTACAACGCTCACCTCAGCGCCTGGCCCGAAATCGACTGGGAAGCCTTCAGTCGCCAGGTGATCGAGGCCCCGGCCAGCACCGATGCCACGGCAACCCGCATCGGCCTGGGATTGACCTTTCAGCCCTACAGCATCCAGATCGAACACCACGATTACATGGCCGAGTTGTTCGACGCGGTCGCGCGTGCCAACACCATCCTGATCGACGCCGCCCGCGACATCTGGGGCTACATCTCCCTGGGCTATTTCAAGCAAAGGCTCAAAGACGGCGAGATCGGCTCGTCCACCATGCCTCACAAGGTCAACCCGATTGATTTTGAAAACGCCGAAGGCAACCTGGGCCTGGCCAATGCTTTGCTGCGCCACCTCAGCGAAAAACTGCCCATCAGCCGCTGGCAACGCGACCTGACCGACAGCACCGTTTTGCGCAACATGGGCGTGGCGCTGGGTTACGCCCTGTTGGCGTATCAGTCCATGGGCATCGGGCTCGACAAACTGGAACTCAACCCCGAAGCCTTGGCCCAAGACCTCGATGCGGCCTGGGAAGTGTTGGCCGAACCCATCCAGACCGTCATGCGCCGCTACGGGGTGCAAGGCGCCTACGAGCAACTCAAGGCCGTGACGCGCGGCAAAGTCGTGAGCGCCGCCGATTTGCAGGCCTTGATCCGCGGCCTGGACATCCCCCCCGAAGCCAAAGAGCGCTTGCTCCAAATGACCCCGGCCACTTACACCGGCATGGCTCAGGTCTTGGCGCGCCGGGTCTGAGCGCCGGGTCTGGTCGGTTCACTCGGGCGCAACGCCCCGGGCCCGCTCGGCATAGCGGTTAAAACGCCAGGCATCCCCTGACAAGGTGATGCGCCGCCAAGTGGTGCGTTTGTCAAAGGGGCTCATCTCGGTCCAGCGCTGCACCTCGTCAAAGCTGCGCCCGCAACCCTTGCACATCGGGTCTCCCTGGCTGGTCGAGCAAATGGCGATGCATGGCGTATCGGGCGTGGTGTCGTACCAAGCCAGCCAGGCTTGCAAGGCTTTTTCCGGGAAGCCGCGCACGGCCACCTCGTCCTCGTGGTGGAACACCATCAGGGCGTAAATTTCGGCCAGAGCGCGCAACTCGGCGGGCAAAGTCACCCCATCCGGAGACGGATTCTTGAGTCGCCAATGGTTGATGGCGGCCTCGATGTCGCTGATGTGGATCGACTGCATGGGGCATGAATCATAGCGCCGCGGGCTTTGACCATCCCGCTCGGTGGTATTCTGAGGGCATGAAACTGTTGTTCAAGTGGTCCTTGAGCGCCATGACCCTGATGGCATTGGCCCAACTCGATGCGGGCATCTCGGTGGACGGTTTTGGCAGCGCCCTGATTGCCGCCTTCGTCATCGGTTTGTTCAACCTCTTTGTCCGTCCCGTGCTGGTGGTGCTCACCCTGCCCGTCACCTTGCTCAGCCTGGGCTTGTTTTTGTTTGTCATCAACGCTTTTTTGTTTTGGGCTGCCTCAGCCGTCCTCGAAGGCTTTCAGGTCGCCAGTTTTGGCCATGCCCTGATCGGCTCTTTGCTCTACGCCGTCATGGGCGTGATCATCGACTCAGCGCTGGAGCGTTTGTTCACGCCGCGCCAGCCTTAGTTGGCGCAACCGCGTGTCAATGATGGCCGCGTCATGCTCTTCGGACCGGGTCAGTCCCCTTTGCCGGGCCAGTTCACGGCTCAATTCCTGGGCCGCCAACAGACGATCGATCGCGGCCACCAGATCCCACTGCACCGCCCGACTCTCGGCCATCGCGCGCAAAGCACGCAAGCGCTGACCCAGTGCTTCCTGGGCGCGACCACTGAACTCCCAGGCCAGGGCGTCGTGCGGCTGCTTGCCCAGCCACACATCCATCGCCATGGCTGCTTGCCGCACTGGCTCGGGCCGGCCCGTGTCCAGCAGGGCCTGGGTGCGCAGCATCACCTGGGGTCGACTGGTCCGGGCCGCCTCGCTGACTTGGGACAGCTCGGCCAAAGCTGCTTCGGGCCGGCCTTGACGCAGCCGCAACTCGGCCGTCAGCCAGCGCCCTGCATCCACTTCCTCGTCACCCTGAAGGCTTTGTTGCAAGACCGGCAGCAAGCGCTCGGCCTGATCCAGTTCGCGCGCCTGCATGTGGGCCATCACGCCGGCATACAAAGCGCCACGGGACGCCGGTGTCGGCCCGCCATCCCGGCGCAGTTGTTCCTGGGCGCTCATCATCAACCTGCGTTGCCCATCCGCCTGGACATCGGTCAGGGCGCGGGCCCGCCCCGCCATCAGCATGTGCAAGCCATCCGGGCCGATCGTCGGGCCCGACGGCTCCAATTGCTGCGCCCTGGCGGCCATGTCGGCCATGCGCTCGGTGCTCATGGGGTGGCTGCGCAAATACGGAAAAGCACCCGAATCATTCAGTCGCGAGGCCTGGATCAATTTGTCAAACAGCGTGATCGCCCCATGGTTGTGAAAACCGGCAGGCGACAGCAGGCTGAACCCCACCCGATCGGCCTCGCGCTCCATGTCGCGCGAAAAACTCAACTGGTTTTGCATCGCCGCAGCCTGACCTCCCACGATCAGCGCTCCCGCTGCGTCCGGGCTGCGGCCCGCTGCCAGCATGCCCAGCAGCAAGGCGCCCATCATCAGGGGCGCGTTGCGGTTTTGCTGTGCCATCATCCGTGCGATGTGGCGTTGCGTGATGTGGCTGGTCTCGTGCGCCAGCACCGACGCCAACTCATCCCGATTGCTGGTTGCCGCAATCAGGCCCAGGTGAATCCCCATGTAGCCCCCTGGCAGCGCAAAAGCATTGACGCTGCGATCGCGCACCAGCACCAGGGTCCAGGCAAAGCGTTCGTTCAATTCACTCGACAACTCACCCCGGGTGCGTGCGGCCGACAGAATCGGCTGCCACAGGCGCTGCACATAGTGCGCCAGCACCGGGTCGTCCAGCACATCGGGATCGCGCCAGACTTGCGCCATGATCCCGTCGCCCAACTGACGCTCTTCGCCCAGTCCCCACTCGGCCCCGTCGCCCAGTGCGGGCAAACGCAAAGGCGCCTGTGCCTGCGACGACAATCCCAGGCACAAGGCGGCGATCCAAATCCAGGCTCGGGCCCAGGGCCTGATCAGTCGTTGTAGCATGTCACTTATGATGCCTCAAATTCTGCAAAATCACCCATGACACTGACGCATTTTGACGCCCAAGGACAAGCCCACATGGTCGACGTTGCCGCCAAGGCGGCCACGCACCGGGTGGCGATCGCCAGCGGCCACATCGGCATGCTGCCTGCCACCCTCGATCTGGTGCTCCAGGGCCATGCCAAAAAAGGCGATGTGCTGGGCATTGCCCGCATCGCCGGCATTCAGGCCGCCAAAAAAACCAGCGACCTCATCCCTTTGTGTCATCCATTGGCTTTGACGCGCGTCGCCCTGGACCTCGAACCCACCCCGCAAACACCCGGGGTGCGCGTCACCGCTACTGTCGAAACCGTCGGCCCCACCGGGGTCGAAATGGAGGCCCTGACCGCCGTCCAGGTCGCCCTGCTCACCATCTACGACATGCTCAAGGCCGTGGACCGGGGCATGACCATCACCGATGTCAAGTTGCTGGAAAAACACGGGGGCAAGAGCGGTAGTTTTGTGGCAGAGAAGTGATTACTCACAAATAAATTCCCGAATCGCCGGCCAAGCAACCGTTTGCCCCAAGCGGGGATGAGGCGATAGACTCAAGCGCAGGCTCATGCAACCGACTCCTTTGCCGGAGCCATCGCTTTTTGCTGCGCCCTTTGGAGTGTTTATGTCTGTTGATTCGATTCAATCCCGAGCGATCTCGGTCAGGCGGCTGGCCCTTGTGTGGATGTCCGCAGCATGGGTCATCGCTGGCCCGGGCGTTCATGCGCAAACCGCCAGCTCGTGCTCCCTGGCGGAATTCAGGCGCATCGCGCTGACCGTGGCCAATCCGACCGAGCGGACGGAGGCCGCCAAAGCCTGGCTGACGGGGCGAGGCCAGAGTTGCGACATCAACCAACTGAATCTGTTGCAATCGAACCTGGCAGGGTGGTTGGGTTCGGCGTTGACGGGTGAAGTCACCGTGATGGTCGAGGGCTTGCAAGAGGCCAAATTGTCGAAAGACCCGGCCAAGCTCCAGGAACTCTTCAATCCTGCGGTCAAGACTTTCGAACCCAGTTTGGAAGTCACCACCAACCCCAGGCCTCGACCGCCGGTCGTCAACGCCAATCCATCTCCCGCTGCCGTGGTGGGGATGCCCCCACCGGTCCTGATGGTGCCGCCGCCCGGGTCCGCCCCTGCGCAAGGCCCCGCCCCGGAGCTCACCGATCAGGGCGCTCAAAAAGTGCGCATACCCAAATAAGAACCCGAGTAACAAAAACAGTTGATCCTGTCATGTTTCAAAAAGACATTCAGTGACCACCCCTCCCTTGCTCATCCACACCCGCACCCATCGCATATCGGACTGGATGCAGGATTTTGGGGGCATTGATGTCAAAAATCCTGTAAACCCCAGTTGACCGTGATGTTCAGGGGTGAGGCTGAGCGCCGATCAGGATGGCGGCCACGATGCAAGGCTCGGTGCCCCGCACGCTCCATGAATGCATGGTGCCTCGCTGCACCAGGATGTCCCCGGCCTTGAGCAAAGTTTCGCCCGTGTCCATGATGGCAGTGATTTCGCCTTGCAGCACAATGATGTAGTCGATCGTGCTGGTTTTGTGGCGCATCGGGTCATCTGACGACAAATCGGGTGCATGCCCTGCACCAATCGACTCAAAGGCCCGGGCTGCATCGGCACCACGCCACATCGTGTCCGGCGGGAATTCAACGATGCGCAAGATGCTTCCCACCGAAGGCGGCTCCAGCTTCACCGGTCGATCGGCCGCATCCAGACGCCCTGTGTTGTTGGCGGGTGCGGTGGTGGTTTCCCACAAATCGGTCAGCGCAACACCCGGCATCGAGGCCATCTCTTTCACATTCGGTGCCAGACCGTCAAAAATAAAGGTGGATTGACCCTGGTCGTTGTGACCCGTGACCACGCGCCTGACTCGCATCACCATGATGATCTCCTTGTTTCAATTCAGATTCAATGGGCATGTCCGCAATGGGGGCCGCACCCCGGCCCGTGACCATGCAGGCGTTTCATCCTCTCCTCGTAGTGCTGCATCAGTCCAAACAAATACGTGGTGTCGGGCGGTGACTTGTCGCCCGAAAACTCCTGATACAGGTTGTTGACCGTCACATAAATGCGTTCCGCATCGGTCCAGCCCTTGAACTCTTTCAGGGAAATGTCATCGACCGCCTGCTCCAGGTTTTTGCCCTCGTCGTAACACCGGCGGGCCTCGGCCTTCACATATTCCAGGTAATGCTTGAGCGATCGCACCCCCGATTTGTCGGTGATGGGGCCATGGCCCGGCACCACCACATCGACATCCCAGGACAACATCAGGTCACAAGCCTTGATCCAGTTGTCCACCGGTCCGGCCCACACGATCGGGTGACCACCGTTGAACAAAATATCGCCCGTGTACACCACCTTGTCCTCGGGCACATAGGCCAGGGTATCCCCGGCCGTGTGCGCCGGCCCCACTTCGACCAAGCGAACGGTCTTGTCCCCGACCTTCACATCCAGCTGGCCTTCAAAGGTTTCCGTGGGCGGCGTGTAGACGATGCCGCTGAAATCGAACACACGACCCATGGTTCGCATCAGGAACTCGCCGCCATCGCCCATCTGCTTGTAATTCCTGAAACGATCAATCAGCATTTCGGGCGGGCGCTCGCGCATTTCTTCCGCGCACCGTTTGGAGACGATGATTTTGGAGTCGCTGACCAGCTGGTTGCCAAAAAAATGGTCGCCGTTGGCATGCGTGTTGACCACCTGTCCGATCTGCCGGGCGGCGGGCACCGCTTTGCGCATCTCAAACAACATGTCCCGCGTCAACTTCAGGTCAAACAGGGTGTCAACCAGCAGCGTCTGATCCCCGTCCACGACCAGGCCGGCATTGCTCCAGCCCCAACTGCCATCGGGTTGTAACCAGGCGTATTGGCCATTGCCAATTTCGTGCAAGCCTTTGGTGAATTGCCATTTCATGGGGAAAGTCTCCTTCAATCAAATACCACGCCATCTCAACCAATGTTTTTCCAGTCGAGCCAGGATCAAATTGCTGATGTAGCCGACAGCACCCAACACCATGATGCCTGCGTACAGGTCGCCACTGCGAAAGGAGCGGGCCGCCAAGTTGATGTTTTGGCCCAGCCCGGCGGTACCCGCCAGCATTTCAGCCACCACCGCCAAGATCAGTGAAACCGTCAGCGCCAACCGCAAGCCCGCCAAAATATCGGGCATGGCGTTGGGCAGTGCGATTTTCCAGATCACGGCCATGCGCCCCATCTTCAGCATGCTGGCCACTTCCAGCAACCTGGGCTCGATGGTTTTGAAACCATGCACCGTGTTGAGCAGCACCGGCCAAAGCGAAGAAAACATGATGACCGCCACAATCATCCGGTCGTTCAAACCCATCAGCAGCACAAACAGGGGGATGATGGCCGAGGCCGGCAGGGGCCGGATCAATTCCAGACTGGGCTCCAGATAGGCCCGCACGCGGGGGAACAGGCCAATCAGGGCGCCGAGCACGATCCCTGCGAACGAAGCGATGCCAAACCCCATCAGCATCCGCGTCACGGTTTGACTGAAAGCAAACCAGAAGTCGCCGGAAGTCATCTGCTCGGCCAACGCCGCCAGGCTTTGGCTGGGCGCCGGAAAAAACACCGGCGACAGCCACTGCATCTGCGCAGCCCATTGCCAAAGCCCCAGCAGCACGAGCAAAACGAGAAGACTGGCGGCGTGCCAGATCGGTGGCGTGCGCTGTGCGCTCATGAGTTCACCGCCCATCGGCCCATGTGGCCGAACCACCGATACTGTGCCCGCAACAGCAGCGCATTCAGGGCCCAACCCACCAGACCGATCCAGGCGATGAACGCAAACACACGGTCCGCACGCATGCTCTCTTGGGCCACGATCAGGGCATAACCCAGGCCTTGGGGATTGGCCGTGATCTCCACCGTCACCGCGACCACCAAGGCCACGGCAGCCGCCAACCGAAGCCCGACAAAAATGCGCGGCAATGCAGCGGGCAAGACAATTTTGAATGTCCGCTGCCACAGGCTGAGGTTGAGCATTCTCGAAACCTCCAGCAACCGCGGTTCGATGCCCCGCACCGCCGACTCGGTGATGATCAGCACCGGCCAAAAACTCGAAAAAGCCACCACACTGCCTTCCATCTTGAAGCCGTAGCCATAAATGAGCAAGGCCAAGGGGATCAAGGCCACCGAGGGAATGGGGCGCATGGTTTCGATGGTCATGCGCATCAGGTCAGAGAAGCGCCGCGACAAGCCGAGCGCCACCCCCATCAGCATCCCCAACAGGCTGGCCAGCACCCATCCGCTGGCGGCCCCGCCCAGGGTTTGGGCCAAGGCGGTCCAAAGGCTGCCATCCATCATCACCTGTCCGATGGCGCGGACGATGGCGCTGGGGTGCGAGAGGCTTTCGGCCACCAGGCGGCCGCTGAGTGCCGCCCACTCCCAACTGGCCAACACCAGCATCGGCAAAAGAAGTCCCTGGAACAGCCGTTTCAACACCCTAGTGCCCTCCGCTGGGAAGCAAATGGAACAAGCGATGCCGATAGTCCAGGAACTGGGGATGTTCCCGGGTCGTCAATTGGTGGCGCGGACGATCCAGCACAATGTCCAGCGTGGCGCCGATGCGCCCCGGGCCATGGGTCATGGCCAGCACCCGGTCACCCAGGTAGATGGCCTCTTCCAGATCGTGGGTGATGAACACCACCGTCACCCCGGCCTCCTGGGACAAACGCGCCACCTCGTCTTGCAGAGTCTGGCGTGTCATGGCATCCAATGCCCCGAAAGGCTCATCCATCAGCAGCACTTGGGGCGACTGCGCCAGGCAGCGGGCAATCTGCAAGCGCTGCTGCATGCCGCCCGACAACTGCACCGGGAAGGCCTGCGCGCGGTTGGCCAAGCCCACCTGGGTCAACAAGCCGTGGATGATGTCGGCCCGTTCGGCGCGCGGCACATGGCGCGCCTCAAGCGCCAATTCCACATTCCCGTAAACCGTGCGCCAGGGCAGCAGAGCACGCCCGTAATCCTGGAACACCACGGCCAATTCGGGCTGCGGGCCCCGAACCGGCTGGCCTTTGTAGATCACCTCGCCCCGCGTCGGCATCAGCAAGCCTGCCAACATGCGCAACAGGGTGGTTTTGCCACACCCCGAAGCGCCCACGATGCACAAAAATTCTTGCGCACGGATGTCGAGTTCAATGCCCTCGAGGATTTTCAGGTCTTCGACCTGAAAATCGAGTCCGCGGACAGAAAGAATCGGCTTCAAATCGTTTTCAGGCATGCCTCAAGCCAATCCTCTCAGGGCCTGAAGAGCACACGCGAAGGGTCGAGGGGCGCCTTCAACATCGACTGCTCCAGCATGATCTTGTTCCAGTTTTGCACCACATCCGGAGTGATCGTGGGCCTGAACCTGGGGTCCGGGAATTTGGCCTGAACTTCAGGCGGGAAGGGGATGTAGACCAAATTGGCCTTGCGCACCACACCCGGATCTTTCGCGGCCATGGCCGAGGCCTCTTCAATGGCGGCACGGAATGCAGCCACTTGCTTGGGGTTGGCATCGGCCCATTTGCGGTGCGCCACAAACCAGCCCGACTGGACTTCCCCTTCCAGCGAGGCAATGTAATAAGCCACCACCCGGCCGGTGTTGGTTTCCAGGGCGCGCGACAAGAAAGGCTGCACCGCCAGCACCCCGTCGACTTGACCCGATTTCAACACATCGATCGATTGGGCGAACGCATTTTCGGTGAAGGTCACCTTGCGGTAATCGCCCCCGTTCTCGCTCATCCATTTCCTGAACAACACATGCAAAAACGCATTCAGCCCCGGGGTGGACACGCGCTTGCCCTCAAAATCCTTGGCATTTTTGATGGGGCTGTCCGGGCGCACAATGATCGCAACGTCTTCCATGCCCTTGGTGTAATACCCGCCGCCTGCCAACACCACGAGATCGAGACCCTGATCAATCGCTTGCATGGTGTTGGGTGCTGTCGGCGTGGCAATGTGCAAACTGCCCGCCATCAGGGCGGCCGGCGTGGTGGCCGAGTTGGGCACCAGTTTCATTTCGACTTCGAGGCCATGCTTTTTAAAGAGGCCTTCATTGGCGGCCACAAAAGCATTGGCAAAAGCGGTCGAAGCCGAAAAGCCAAAAACAATTTTCTGTGCCATGGCGGGAGCCAGACAGACCCCCCAAACCGCTGCCGCTGTCACCCAAAGACGTGTCCAACGCATCCACAACATGCCGGTCTCCTTGTATCAAGATTGAAAAACGATGCGGTTGCGCAGGATGCCCAGGCCTTGGATTTCCAGCTCGACCACATCGCCATGCTTCAGGAAGCGCCCCAGTTCCAGGCCACAACCATTGCCCACAGTGCCCGACCCCAGAAATTCGCCGGGGTACAGGGTTTCATCCTTCGAGACATGCGCCAGCACGTCCTCGAACTTGTGATACATCTCGCCGCTGTTGCCGCGCGACCACTCTTCACCATTGACCCGTGCCACCATCGTCAAGTTGTAGGGGTCGGCGACTTCATCGCGCGTGACCAGCCAGGGCCCAATGGCATTGCCGGTGTCAAAGTCTTTTCCCTTGGAGGGCCCCAATGATCCGGACATTTCGCGCATCTGCTGATCGCGGGCGCTGAAATCATTGAAGATGCAGTAGCCATAAATGTGCTCAGCGGCTTGCTCTTTGCGGATGTTCACTCCCCCCTTGCCCAGGACGGCGGCAAACTCCAGCTCATAGTCCAGCATCTTGCAATAGCGGGGGTTGATCACATCGGTGTCGGTGCCCACCACCGAAAATCGGTTGCACTTGTAATAGATGGGCTCCTGGTACCAGATGGCCGGAATTTCCACCTTGGCCGGGTCGCGCTCTGTGTCGGCTGTGGAAAATGGTGTGCCTGGCGATCGGGCCGCAGCCGCGCTGTTGGCGCCCGCAAACAAATAGCGGTTGGCGCGGGCTTGCCGAAAATGTTTTTCAAAGCACAAAAAATCACGCATTTGCCGGGGCTGAGGCAAAGCGGCGGCGTAGCGCACCTCGGCGATCTTGCGCACCACGGATGCACTTTGCACCAGCTGACGGGCCGCCGCCAGGCCGGCGTCACCGGCGTCGATCAGGGCGAGCATGTCGCGAAACATGGGATCCGGACTGCCGGATGTGAAGTCGGCCAGGTGTTGGTCATCGATCACGGCGCCGATGTGACGCGAACCATCGGACAAGTCAAAGGTGCACAACTTCATAGATCTTCTTCTCCATCTCGGCGCCATGAATCAACGCTCGGTCAATTCATTGGATAGGAGATGCGCCGGCGCAGTGATCGGGATAACCCTAGGGCCTATGGGGTTTTGGCCCCGATCTGTCGCATATTGATCAGTGAATCAGGCGAAGGTATTCGGTTCTGGCTCGCAAAAAACGGGTCCATCGGTGTCAGCCGCCATCACCGCGAAGCTGAAATCAGTTCGATGCGTCGAGAGACACCAACACCGAATTCAGGTCAGGCCCCGAGAAGTCAGGCCTTGGCGGCAAAGCCTCAAACGGCAAACCCTGTCGATTGACCCAATGCGTCTTGAAGCCAAACCAGGAGGCACCCAAGGCGTCCCAGGCATTGCTCGACACAAACAGCACTTCATCGAGTTCAACCTTGATGGTTTGGGTGACCAAACCATAACTCTCCGGCGCGGTCTTGAACAGGCGGATCGAGTCTACCGAGATGACATGATCCAGCAGGGTGTCCAAGCCCGCACTCCGGACCGCCGAGGCCAGCATGTCGACGCTCCCATTCGACAAAATGGCCGTGATCAAGCCTCTGGCCTTGATCCGCGACAGCACAGCCCTGTTTTCTTCAAAAGGCTGCAGGCGCGCGTATTGCGCCATCAGCCGCTCCAACCGATCCGCAGCGGCCTCCAACCTCAAGCGCTCCAGCGTGTAAGTCAGCGACAGCCGGGTCAACTCCCAAAAGGGTCGAAACAACCGACTGCCCGCAGGCGAATGCGGATCGGATTGTGTGATCAGTCGGGTGTACTCAATTTGCTTGTCGCGCCACATCAAGGCAATCTCTTTCCCGTGGCCCGGGAACAACTCTTCTGCCAACACCTGGATCGAATAAACATCAAACAAGGTGCCATAGGCATCGAAAACCACCGCTTTGATCGTCATGTCACATCCTCATTGGCGCACAAGCCGGCGCCAGTTCCTGTTCAGACCTCGCCCGTGTACTCACCTCGGGCCGGGTAATCTTTTTGAATCGCAAAGTCGACTGCGGCCAACAAGTCCCCAAATGAGGGGCGAGCAAAAGGCATCGTCTGCGTCGATCCATAGTAAAGGGTTTGATCCGGCTTGACCAAAAAAACCCCCGGTTCGCTGAACAGGGCGGGCTCTTCCAGACCGATCGAGGTTTTGCCCTTGGACGTGCTGATGTACAAACCCCAACGCCTGGCCAGGCTCAAATCCAGACCATGAGCGAATTCGATGGCTCGGGCTTGAACCTTCTCTGCCATGGCCTGGGCGCGCTCGGGCCCGTCGCTGCTGATCGCAACCAGCCGCACGCCGCGCTGCGCAAACTCGGCCCCGAGGCGTTCGAGTTCCAGCAAATACTTGGCGCAGATCGGGCAATGCAAGCCGCGATAAAAGACCAGCAAATCAAAGCGCTGACCCGGATTTTGGCCGCTGACATAGCGACCTCCGTGGGTCAGCGGCAAGTCCAGGCCGGGCACAGCTTGCCGTGGCATGAGGGCAACAGGGTTCATGATCACTCCGGATGAAAACAACAAAGATCCCATGGTGCTGTACGATTGGATATTGAAAATTCAAAATTTGATGCAAATCGTTCAAATGAGCCCTCGACTTGATCGCTTGTCCGCCTTGCTCGAAGGCGTTGCCCCCGTGTTCAGTGTTTGGGCCCCGCCCGCACCTGCGGATCGGTGGGCAGCGCCAGACCCCTGCACCGAGCCAAGCCTGGCCATGGTCATCCCCGCTGCCGGCGCAAACCCTCAAAGCCCGGCGCACACCAGCCCCCAGCCACTCTTGTGGATTGGGCATCTGTCGCATTGGATCCGCACGGCAGCGGACCGCGACACCGCCGCGAGCGCGCCGATCTGCATCCGGGCTCACCTCACCGGGCCCTTGGCTCCGCTGCTCATGGAGGAATTCACGGCGCCAGCCTCCTTGGCGACGGGCGCCACCGAACCTGCGCTACACGCCCCTGTGAGCCTGATCCAACAAGAAGTTTTGCACCCGCGCTGCGGCCAACCGGCCTTGCTCAAAAGTGCGGGCGACATCCTGTTCATCGGGGTTTTGCGGCACTTGGTGGCACACCCCAAGCCAGAACGCCCCGGCTTGCTTCAAGCCCTGTCCGACGCGCGCATCGCCAAAGCACTGGTGGCCCTGCACCAAAACCCTCAGCTCGACTGGGATCTGTTTGCCCTGGCGCAAGAGGCAGGCATGTCCCGCACCTCGTTTGCCACCTGCTTCAAAAAAACCATGAACAAGACACCGGGCAAATACCTTGTGGCCATGCGCTTGGCCCTGGCGCGCCGTGCCCTGGCAAATGGCAAAACGGTCAAAGAGGCGGCGCGCATTTCGGGCTATCGCAGTCCGGCCTCGATCGCCAGGGCCATGAAAACCAACCTCGCACAGCACCTCGAGTGAGTCTCATTTGCACTCGCTGGGGGCATATTTTTTATCCAGCCGAGTCACCTGGGGCAGGGCAATGCCCGCCACATTGGCGCTGTCCTGGGCCAGACATTTCCACAGCAAGTTGCCCTGACTGGGGGGGGTGAAGCTGCTGGTGCCTGACGGCAAAGCCTCCGGGTTGGTGCTCGAGCCGGTGTAGGGCACCACCAGCAGCACGCCGTCGCCGGCCACCGCCGTGGTGGCGATGCTGATCACTCCGGTCACCGGGTCGATGTCGATCGAGCGCAAATTGGCGCTGCTCCCGGGAGCCACATGGCCCAGCCGATAACCTTCGGCCGAGGCCGACGGGTTGCCGCTGGCCAAATTTTCGAGCACCGTGTTCTTGGCGCTGCTGGCCAAGGCCAGCCCCTCGGACACCCGCACCCGCACCAAATGATTTTGATAGGCCGGTACGGCAAAAGAAGCCAACAAACCGATGATGGCGATCACCACCATCAGCTCGATCAATGTGAACCCGCGTTGTGAATGAAACATGGCCAACTCCTGAACAGTGAGCCGACCATGTTAAGAAAAAAAGACGCTAAAAACCGGCTCAAAACTGTGAACTGTGCACCTTTGAGCCCGTCCAGTGCTTCATTCCGCGGGTTTGCGCCCCATGAACTTGCCCAGGCCCACGACCAAAATGGCACCGGCGGCAGCGGCCACATAGTGCAGCGCGGGGTTCTCGGCCACCATGTCTTGCAGGGCGACGTCGCTGATCAGGGTTTCACCCCCGACCCAGCCGATCAGGGCCGCGCCCAGCGTCACGATGATGGGGTAGCGCTCCATCAACTTGATCATCAGCGTGCTGCCAAAAATCACCAGCGGAATGCTGATGGCCAGACCGATGATCAGCAAGGTGGTTGATCCCTTGGCGGCGGCGGCCACGGCAATCACATTGTCCAGACTCATCACGATGTCGGCGATCAGGATCGTGCGCACGGCGGCCATCAGACCCTTTTGCTCCGCTTCGCCTTCATCGTGATCTTCTTCGCCGCCCAACAGTTGCACGCCGATCCACAGCAGCAACAAGCCGCCGACGATCTGCAAATACGACAGCGCCAGCAATTGCACGGCCACCACCGTCAGCACGATGCGCAGCACGACCGCTGCACCCGAGCCGAACATGATGGCTTTTTTCTGCTGGTGAGGGGGGAGCGAGCGTGCCGCCAGTGCGATGACCACGGCGTTATCACCCGACAAAATGATGTTGATCCAGATGATCTTCATCAGGCCGATCCAAAAATCGGCATCGTTCAAGATTTCCATTTGCTGTTTCTCCTTACGGGTTATCCCGCAATTTTTTGTAGTAGCGGGGCAGAGTTTAACGGCTTTCCCCCCCGGCCTTTGTGGGTATTAATGCGTACACCCCATGGCGGCTGTCGCTCAAGTGATAAGCCGAAAAAAAACCGCCCCGGGTGAGTGGGGCGGTCTTGGCCGAGGCAATGGCGCCAGCGCGCCGTCGAAGATCTTCAGAGCATCGCTTTGAGCAACTTGGCCATTTCAGACGGGTTGCGGGTGACTTTGAAGCCACACTCTTCCATGATCGCCAACTTGGCGTCGGCGGTGTCGGCGCCGCCCGAAATCAGCGCGCCGGCATGGCCCATGCGTTTGCCCGGCGGGGCTGTGACACCGGCGATGAACCCGACCACGGGCTTCTTCATGTTGGCTTTGCACCAGCGTGCGGCTTCGGCCTCATCGGGGCCACCGATCTCGCCGATCATGATCACGGCATCGGTATCGGGGTCGTCATTGAAAGCGCGCATCACGTCGATGTGCTTCAAGCCATTGATCGGGTCGCCGCCAATGCCCACGGCACTGGACTGACCCAAACCAATCTCGGTCAGTTGGGCGACGGCTTCATAGGTCAGGGTGCCGGAACGCGACACCACGCCAATGCGGCCCTTGCGATGGATGTGACCGGGCATGATGCCGATCTTGATCTCGTCGGGTGTGATCAGGCCCGGGCAGTTGGGGCCCAGCAGCAGGGTCTTTTTGCCACCGGCGGCTTCCTTGGCCTTCATTTTGTTGCGCACTTCCAGCATGTCGCGCACCGGAATGCCCTCGGTGATGCAAATCGCCAGGTCGAGGTCGGCTTCCACGGCTTCCCAAATGGCAGCGGCGGCGCCGGCGGGAGGCACATAAATCACCGACACCGTGGCGCCGGTTTGATGCGCAGCCTCTTTGACCGAAGCGTAGATGGGAATGTCAAAGATTTTCTCGCCCGCTTTTTTCGGGTTCACGCCGGCGACAAAGCAATTTTTGCCGTTGGCGTATTCCTGGCATTTCTCGGTGTGGAATTGACCGGTCTTGCCCGTGATGCCTTGGGTGATGACTTTGGTGTTCTGGTTGATGAAGATCGACATAATGGGGTCCTTCGCGGCCCGGCTGTGCCGAGCCCAATCATTTATTGAACAGCAGCCACAACCTTTTGGGCGGCCTCGGCCATGCTGTCGGCGCTGATGATGGGCAGGCCCGACTCGGCCAGCATCTTCTTGCCCAGCTCTTCGTTGGTGCCCTTCATGCGCACCACCAGCGGCACACTCAGGTTCACGGCCTTGCAAGCCGTGATCACGCCGGTGGCGATGGTGTCGCAGCGCATGATGCCGCCGAAGATGTTGACCAAAATGGCCTTGACCTTGGGGTTCTTCAGCATGATCTTGAAGGCCTCGGTCACTTTCTCGGGCGTGGCGCCACCGCCGACATCCAGAAAGTTCGCCGGCTCGGCGCCAAACAATTTGATGGTGTCCATGGTCGCCATGGCCAAGCCGGCACCGTTGACCAGACAGCCGATGTTGCCGTCCAGGCTGATGTAAGCCAGATCAAACTTGGAGGCTTCCACCTCGGCCGGATCTTCTTCGTCCAGATCGCGGTAGGCCACGATCTCGGGGTGGCGGAACAGCGCATTGCTGTCAAAGTTGAACTTGGCATCCAGCGCGATGATGTTGCCCTGGCTGTCGCAATTCAGGGGGTTGATCTCGACCAGCGAAGCGTCAGTGGCCATGTAGCACTGGTAGAGCTTTTGGAACACATCGGCGGCTTGCTCGGCCGACTTGCCGCTCAGGCCCACGGCCTGGGCGATCTTCAGTGCTTGCGCTTGACCCAAGCCGGTCAGCGGGTCGACCAATTCGGTCACGATCTTTTCGGGCGTCTTGTGCGCCACTTCTTCAATGTCCATGCCGCCTTCGCTGGAGGCAATGAACGCGATCTTCTGACTGGCGCGGTCGGTCACGACCGACACATAGTATTCCTTCTGGATGTCGGCACCTTCTTCGATGTAGAGGCGTCGCACCTTCTGACCTTCGGGGCCGGTCTGATGAGTCTTGAGTTGCATGCCCAGGATCTGGCTGGACAACTCTTTGACTTGCTCGATGGATTTGGCCACTTTCACGCCACCACCCTTGCCGCGTCCGCCAGCGTGGATTTGAGCCTTGACCACCCAAACCGGGCCCCCCAATTTTTGCGCGGCTTCTACCGCCTCTTGCACCGTGAACGCGGGCACGCCTCGCGGCACTGGCACGCCGAACTGTCGCAAGATCTCCTTGCCTTGGTACTCGTGAATCTTCATGAGGTCTCTCTTTGCACAGGTGGAAACACGTGAAGTGAAACGTTGCGATCTTGCGAAAGCGTTTGGTCTTCACCGTTCTGAAATGTATCATGTTGCGTTGCACCAACCTGATTCCTCGCTGACAAATCATGCCCACCGTTTTCATCGATGGCGAAGCCGGCACCACCGGCTTGCAAATTCGCGACCGCCTGGCCCAAATGCCCCGGGTCACTGTGCTCTCCATCGACCCGGCCCGTCGCAAGGACCCGGCGGCCAAACGCGACATCATGGCCCAGGCCGACCTGGTGGTGTTGTGCCTGCACGATGACGCCGCCCGCGAATCGGTGGCCATGATCGATGCCCTGAATGGCCCCAAGCCCCGCATCATCGATGCTTCCACCGCCCATCGCACCGCACCGGGGTGGGTGTTCGGCTTTCCCGAACTGTGTGCCGGACAAGCCCGGGCTGTGCGTCAGGCCGAGCGCGTGGCCAACCCCGGTTGTTATGCCACCGGGGCCATCGCCATCTTGCGCCCGCTGATCGATGCTGGCTTGATCTCCCCTGATTTTCCGGTTAACTTGCCGTCAGTGAGTGGTTACTCTGGAGGTGGCCGAACGATGATCGAGGCCTATGAGGCTGGCACAGCGCCTCTCTTCGAGGCCTACGCCCTGGGCTTGCAACACAAGCACGTGCCCGAGATCATGCAATACACCGGCCTGACCCGTCGCCCCTTGTTCGTGCCGAGCGTGGGCAACTTCCGTCAGGGCATGCTGGTGCAGCTGCCGTTGCATTTGGACGAGCTGCCCGGTCGCCCCCAAGCGGCCGACCTGGAGGCGGCCTTGCGCGCCCATTACGCGCGCACCGAGGGCGGCTGTGTGCAGGTCTGCGCGGCCACCGAGGACGGCAAACTGGACGCCACGGCCCTGAACGACACCAATTTGCTGGAGATTCGGGTGTTTGCCAACGAGGCTCAACGGCAGGCCGTGGTCATCGCGCGATTGGATAACCTGGGCAAAGGCGCCAGCGGCGCGGCGGTGCAAAACCTGCGCCTGATGTTGGGCTTGTGAAGCACGGCTTCAGGTTGCGAATCGTCACCCTGCCGCATCGGGGTCCAAGTCATCGGCGCGGGTGACCCGGCGCACCACCTCGGCGGCAAAACCACGCGCCAGCAAAAAGCGCATTTGCTTCGCTTTCTCTTTGGCGTCGGCGGCCGGTGCGCCGAATTTTTTGCGCCACACTTCGCGGGCGCGCGTTTCTTCGGTCTCGCGCAAACGATCCATGGCCTGTGCCACGGCCTCTGCCCCCACCCCTTTTTGTTGCAACTCGCGCCGCACCCGTTGCGCACCCAGGCGGGTGGCGCGGGTGTGCAACACCGACTCGACCACCCGAGCCTCGCTGATGAAGCCCTTGGCTTGCAAGTCGTCCAGCGCCGCTTTGAGCTCATCGGGGTCGGGGTCGTGCCGCGCCAGTTTTTGTTCCAGCTCGGTGCGGGTGTGCTCGCGCAAAGCCAGCAAACGCAAGGCCCGGCCCTTCAGTGAGGGGCCGGTGCGCTGCGCTGGCTCGGGGTTCAGGTCCATTTCAGGCCAGATGTGTCAAACGCTGGCGCGTGAAGTTCATGCTTCATCGGCGGACTCCGACCCCGCCAGCAAAGGAATGCCCAGCGATTCCCGCACCTTGTTTTCGATCTCGTGCGCCAGCTCGGGGTTCTCGCGCAGGAACTCGCGCGCGTTGTCGCGCCCTTGGCCGATTTTTTCGCCGTTGTAGGCATACCAGGCGCCCGACTTCTCGATGATGCGCTCGTTCACGCCCATGTCGATGATCTCGCCCTCGCGGCTGATGCCCTCGCCAAACAAAATGTCAAATTCGGCGGTCTTGAACGGGGGTGAAACCTTGTTTTTCACCACCTTCACTTTGGTTTCGTTGCCAATCGCCTCGTCGCCCTTTTTGATCGTGCCGGTGCGGCGGATGTCGATGCGCACCGAAGCGTAAAACTTCAGCGCATTGCCGCCGGTGGTGGTTTCGGGCGAGCCGAACATGACGCCGATCTTCATGCGGATCTGGTTGATGAAGATCACCATGCAGTTGGTCTTTTTGATGGTCGCCGTCAGCTTGCGCAGCGCCTGGCTCATCAGGCGCGCTTGCAGGCCGGGCAACGAGTCGCCCATCTCCCCTTCGAGTTCGGCCTTGGGCGTCAGCGCCGCCACCGAGTCGATGACGATCAGATCCACCGCGCCCGAGCGCACCAGGCTGTCGACGATCTCCAGCGCCTGCTCCCCGGTGTCGGGTTGGCTGATGAGCAAGTCGGTCAGGCTGACGCCCAATTTTTGCGCATACTGCACGTCCAGCGCATGCTCGGCGTCGACAAAGGCGCAGGTGCCGCCCTGCTTTTGCATTTCGGCGATCACTTGCAGCGTGAGGGTGGTTTTGCCCGACGATTCCGGGCCGTAGATTTCGACCACCCGACCCCGTGGCAGGCCGCCGACCCCCAGGGCGATGTCCAGACCCAGCGAGCCGGTGGAGACCACCTGGATGTCTTCAATCGCCTCGCCCTCGCCCAGGCGCATGATCGTGCCCTTGCCGAATTGCTTTTCAATTTGCGCCAGCGCGGCTTGCAGGGCTTTGGCTTTCTCGCTGTTGGGGGCCAGGCCTTTGACGGGTGCGTCCATGAGATTTTCCTTTTGAAACATAAACTTGGATGAAAACCCAGTCACTGGCTCAAAACACAGGCTGGATGCTTGAACAGTAATGTAGCGCACTCATAAAACGCAAACAATACATTTTTTGGTCAGTTTGCCTTATCATTTAAACCGCATCTGATACAAGCCCCGACATGCATCCATCCCCCCCTCGCGCGCAGGACAGCAGTCCGCCGATCACGCAGGCTGACTGGCGTCGCACCCACTTGGGCCGATTGCTGGGCCATGCCATGCGGCGCTTCGACGCGCGGGTGCTTGAACTCATGGCACACCAACCCGAGGTGCCGCTGGCGTTGTCCAACCTGGCGGCTCGGCATCAGGTCAGCGCCGCCCACATCCACATCACCCGACACCTGTCCCTGCAAGGCTCGCGCCTGAGCGAATTGGCCGACAGCGCCGGCATGACCAAGCAGGCCATGGGCGATCTGGTGGATCAATGCGAGGCTTGGGGCTTGGTGCAGCGCGTCCCCGACGAACGCGACGCCCGTGCCAAGCGCATCGTCTTCACGCCCAATGGGCTCGATTGGCTCCGGGCTTTCGAGTGGGCGGTGGGGCAGGCCGAGGCCGAATTGCGCCAAGGTGTGGGTGACGAAGTCGCCACCGTATTGCGTCTGGGGTTGGAAATTTACGCCGGCGAGTCCGATGGTTGAAACCCCAAGCCCCAAAGCCTGAAAAAAAGGTTAGCATTTCGCTCAAAAGAGACACAAAAGAGGACGACATGCGCATACTCATAGCAGAAGACGATCAGGTGCTGGCCGATGGTTTGTTGCGCACATTGCGCGCGTCCGGCGCCGCTGTGGATCACGTGGGAACCGGCACCGAGGCTGACGCGGCGCTCATGACCACCGACGAGTTCGACCTCCTCATCCTCGACCTGGGCTTGCCCAAAATGCACGGCCTCGATGTGCTCAAACGCCTGCGTGCGCGTGGCAGCGCAGTCCCCGTGCTGATCCTGACCGCGGCCGACGGGGTCGAAGAGCGGGTCAAGGGCCTTGACTATGGGGCCGACGACTACATGGCCAAACCCTTCAGCTTGCAAGAGCTCGAAGCCCGGGTGCGAGCCCTCACGCGGCGTGGCATGGGCGGCACCTCATCGGCCATCAAGCACGGCCCCTTGGTCTACGACCAGGCAGGGCGCGTGGCGACCATCGACGGCAAGATGGTCGAGCTCTCGGCCCGTGAGTTGGGCCTGCTTGAAGTCTTGCTGCAACGCGCCGGCCGGCTGGTCAGCAAAGACCAACTCGTCGAGCGGCTGTGCGAATGGGGTGAAGAGGTCAGCAACAACGCGATCGAGGTTTACATCCATCGTTTGCGCAAGAAGATCGAAAAAGGCCCGATCCGCATCGCCACCGTGCGCGGACTGGGCTACTGCCTGGAAAAAATCCCGAATTGAAATTTTTTCAGCGCGAGCAACGATCGCTGTTCGGGGAGATCCTCGATTGGATGCTCACCCCCTTATTGCTCTTGTGGCCCATCAGCCTGGTATTGACCTGGTTGGTGGCCGAGGGCATCGCCGGCCGCCCCTTTGACCGTGCGCTGGAGTACAACGTCCAGGCCTTGGCACAGCTGGTGCGCTCCGATGGCGCACGCGTCGAGTTCAATCTGCCGGCACCGGCGCGCGAGATTTTGCGCGCCGACGACATCGACTTGATCTACTACCAGGTGCTTGGCGCCCGGGGTGAGTTTCTCAGCGGTGAACGCGACTTGCCCTTGCCCGGCGAAGAAGAGCGCGCCATCAGCGGCGTGGTCATGTTGCGCGACGACCAGATGCGCGGCACGCCGGTGCGTGTGGCCTATCTCTGGATTCAGGTCGAGATGCCGGGGGCCACCCCGGTCCTGGTACAAGTCGCCGAAACGCTGGAGAAGCGCTCCATCCTCGCGACCGAGATCATCAAGGGGGTCATGCTGCCCCAGTTTGTCATCTTGCCCCTGGCCGTTTTGCTGGTCTGGTTGGCGCTGGCGCGCGGCATCCGCCCGCTCAACCGACTGGAAGAACGCATCCGCTTGCGCCGGCCCGATGACCTGAGTCCGCTGGACGACCGCACCGTTCCGCTGGAAGTCGCACCCCTGGTCACGGCCATCAACGGGTTGCTCAATCGGCTGAAAGACTCCATCGCGACGCAAAAGCGCTTTTTGGCCGACGCGGCCCATCAACTCAAGACCCCGCTGGCAGGCTTGCGCATGCAAGCCGATCTGGCCCAGCGCGAAAGCTCCAGTGCGACCGAACTCAAGCAATCGCTGCACCTGATCGGCCGCGCCAGCATCCGCGCCACCCACACCGTCAACCAGTTGTTGGCGTTGGCGCGGGCCGAGAGTGGCAGTGCCAGCCTGGGGCGACAGAGCTGCGATTTGGTGGCCCTGGCGATGGACGTCCTGCAAGACTCGCTCCCGCGCGCCATGGACAAGCGCATCGATCTGGGCTACGAGGGCGTTGAGCCCGGCAGCCCCGGCGTCAAGCTGGAAGGCAATCCCACCTTGCTCAAGGAACTGATGCGCAACCTGGTCGACAACGCCCTCAACTACACCCCCTCCAGCCCCGATCATCCCGGGGTGGTCACGGTGCGGGTGCTGGCCGATCGCTTCGGCCATGTGGCCGTGTTTCAGGTCGAAGACAATGGTCCGGGCGTGCCCGAGAGTGAAAAAGAGCTGATTTTTCAGCCCTTTTACCGCGCCTTGGGCAACGAGGTCGACGGCTCAGGGCTGGGGCTGCCGATCGTGCTGGAGATTGCCCAGCAGCATGGGGCTCAGGTTCATTTGGAAGATGCCCATCCCGGGCGTTCGACGCCCGGGGCGAAATTCTCGATCCGTTTCACCAGCACGGATTGAGCGCACACAGCGTCGGCTTCAACCCTTGTAAAGGTTCAGCGTCAGGCGTTCGCGCTCGATGGTGCGCGCCACGCCGGGTTGGGCGGCCACCTGTTGCACATGCGCCCACAGCGTGGCGCGGTGTTCCGGGTTGTGGCCGGCCATGCTGCCCCAACGCGTGAGGGTCAGTGCATAGGCATCCAGCGGCCCCCATTGCCGGCCGCTCAGCCACGCCTGCCCACGAGCCTGTGCATCCCGCACCAGTTGTTCCAGTTCATCCAGCAATTGGGCGTATTGCTTCACCGCGTGTTGCCGGATCTGGTCTTGAACATCAGCAGACTCGTGGTACTTTTGCGGCATGAACACATGCGTGAAGGTCGGGTGAACCGTGTTGTTCATCCAGGCCAGGATCGACAGCGCCTGGCTGCGCGCCATCGGGTCTTGCGGCAAAAACTCGCGCGCCGGGCACAACCGGTCGATGTGCAGGCACAGCGCCACGATTTGGGTCAGTGCCGTGCCGTCCTGAACGAGTACCGGCACTTGCCCGCGCGGGTTCAGGCTGCGAAAAGGCTCGGCATTTTGCTCGCCCTTGTGCAGTTTGACCATCATGGGTTCAAACGCCAGCCCGCTGTCTTCCAGCATGGCGTGGGGCACAAAAGAACAGGCGCCAGGGGCGAAATACAGTTGCATCATGGTTGTCTCCTTGCAGGTTCCAGGGCATCGGGTCGCAATTGCTGCTCAAAACGTTCAGGTTCGTTGGCGCGTTGCGGGGCCCAGCCCCAGGGCGCAAACGCATCACGGCTCCAGGCGGCCCAAGCCACATTCATCACCAGCAAAAGCAAGGCCAACCATTTCATGATGGGTTTCATTTTAGAGGGCGCACGCTGACTTCGGCGCTGTCGATCCGGATCCGCCCCCGGGCGCCATCGATCAGCAAGGCTCCGTCGGCATCGATGCCGGCTCCGATCCCGCTGGCCCCCTGACTGGTCTGGATCGGCTGGTCGCGCAGCACATCGCGCTGCGCATAACGGTCCAGCCATTCAGCCGGCCCGCGTTGATTGAATTGCGCGAGCATGGCCAGCAGTGTCGGCGCGACCTGAGCCAGCACGGCACCGGGGTGCGGAGCTGGGCCCCAATGGTCCAGGCCGCGCGGTGCGATGGCGCCGGTGTCCACCTCGGGCGTGCGCACATTGAGGCCCACGCCCACCAGCGCATAGCGACCGGTTTGTGGGGGCGCCATCGGCAGGGTCTCGATCAGGATGCCGCCCAATTTGGTCGGCGCTTGCGGGCGTGGCCAGTGCCACAGGTCGTTGGGCCACTTCAGGCCCAGGCCCAGTTGCATTTCGGGATCCAGGGCCTCGACCAGCGCCACCCCCACGGCCAGGGACAGACCCGCCCAGCCAGGGGGATCAAGGGGCAGACCCAGGGTAAAGGTCAGGGCGCTGCCTGCCGGGGTCACCCATGGCTTGCCCAACCGCCCCCGGCCCGCCGTTTGGCGCTCGGCCACCAGCAGCACCGGCTCGGCATGGCCTTGACGCAGGCGGCGCGTCAGTTCGGAGTTGGTCGAGTCGATTTCGGGCAACCACTCTATGCTGATGCCGGGCCACAGCGGCACCAGCTTCAGCCACAGGTCTTCCAGCGCCCAATCGGGTCGGCTCATGGCCTTCAGCCCTTTTTCTTGGCCTTCTTTTTCTTCTTCTCGGGCTGTGCCTGCGCCAGCAGGGTGCCCCGGCAGTTGCGGTGGCCGCACCAGCACGGGTATTCGGCTTTCAGTTGTGGCGTCAGCGGCTCGTCGATCATCAGTCCGTAGTCGTAGTTCAACTCTTCCCCGGCCTTGATCGCGCGCAAAGACTTGATGAACACCCGGCCCTCGACCTCGTCAGCCTCGCAATTGGGATTGCAAGAGTGGTTGATCCAGCGCGATGAATTGCCGCCGTACAGGGCGTCAATGACGCGATTTTCGTCAATGTGAAAATAAAAGGTGTGGTTGGGGTCGTTCGGGTCATGCGGGTGGCGCCGCAAGGCCTCGGGCCAGTCGATGATCTCGCCGGTGTATTCAATGATGGTTTCGCCCGCCGGGATCGGCACCAGTGCAAACACGCCTTTGCCATGAACGCCCGAGCGGCGGGTCTGAATGCGACGCTGGGAAGAAGGGTTTTTTGTCGACACGGCCAAACTCTGGTAAGTTGAATACATGTGCACGCATGCGCGTGTGTGTGCGTGCGCGCCTGCGCACGCGCGAGGTTGCATTGTAAGCAGACACGCCAGGCGTGTCTGACGAATCAGAAAAGAAGGTCAGAAAGAAGATGAGCAAGACTTTGGTGATCGCTGAAAAGCCCTCGGTGGCCCAGGACATCGTGCGCGCCCTTACCCCCCAGGCGGGCAAATTCGACAAACACGACGATCATTTCGAAAACGACCAGTATGTCGTGACCAGCGCCGTGGGCCACCTGGTGGAAATCCAGGCCCCCGAAAAATACGACGTCAAGCGTGGCAAGTGGAGTTTTGCCCACCTGCCCGTCATCCCGCCGCACTTCGACCTCAAGCCGGTCGACAAAACCAAGACCCGACTGAACGCCGTGGTCAAACAGGCCAAGCGCAAAGACGTCACCCGCCTGATCAACGCCTGCGACGCCGGTCGCGAGGGCGAGCTCATTTTTCGCCTGATCGAGCAATACGCTGGCGGGGCGAAAGGCTTGGGCAAACCGGTGCAACGCCTGTGGCTTCAATCCATGACCCCGCAAGCCATTCGCGACGGCTTTGCTCACTTGCGCAGTGAAGACGACATGCGCGGCCTGGCCGAAGCCGCACGCAGCCGCTCCGAAGCCGACTGGCTGGTCGGCATCAATGGCACGCGTGCTTTCACCGCCTTCAACTCCCGCGACGGGGGCTTTTTCCTCACCACCGTCGGTCGCGTCCAGACCCCTACCTTGGCCGTCGTGGTCGAGCGCGAAGAACAAATCCGCCGCTTCGTCAGCCGCGACTACTGGGAAATCCATGCCCAGTTCCAGGCTCAGGCGGGTCTCTATCCGGCCAAATGGTTCGATCCCGCCTGGAGGCGCAGCGACGACGGCGAGCTCAAGGCTGACCGCGTCTGGAGCCTGAAAGATGCGGTGACCATCGCCGACGCCGTGCGCGGCCGCACCGGCAGCGTCACCGAAGAAAGCAAACCGGCCAACAAGGCCAGCCCAGGCCTGTTTGACCTCACCAGCTTGCAGCGCGAGGCCAACGGTCGCTTCGGTTTTTCAGCCAAAACCACCCTGGCACTGGCCCAGAGCCTGTACGAGCGCCACAAAGCCCTGACTTACCCCCGTACCGACTCGCGCCATTTGCCCGAAGACTACGTGCCGGTCGTCAAACAAACCTTCGAAATGCTGGCCGACAGCGGCATGAAGCACCTGGCCCCGCACGCCCTGGTGGCCCTGAACCAGTCTTACGTGCGCAAAATCCCGCGCATTTTCGATAACAGCAAGGTGTCCGACCACTTTGCCATCATCCCCACCCTGCAAGCCCCCAGCGGGTTGTCGGAAGCCGAGCAAAAACTCTACGACCTGGTGGTGCGGCGCTTCATGGCCGTGTTCTACCCCAGCGCCGAGTACCTGGTCACCACCCGCATCACCCAGGTTGCGTACGCCAGCAAGACCCACCACTTCAAATCCGAGGGCAAGGTGCTGGTTAAACCGGGCTGGCTGGCCATCTACGGCAAGGAAATCGACGAAGACGATGCCGACGGCAAGACCCTGATCGCCGTTGAGCCCAACGAGACCGTGCGCAACGACACGGTCGAGCCCAAAGGGCTCAAGACCCGGCCGCCGGCGCGCTACAGCGAAGCCACTTTGCTGGGCGCCATGGAAGGTGCGGGCAAGCTGGTCGATGACGACGAATTGCGTGAGGCCATGCAGGAAAAGGGCTTGGGCACTCCGGCCACTCGCGCGGCCATCATCGAGGGACTGCTGAACGAAAAATACATGATTCGCGACGGCCGCGAACTCATCCCGACCGCCAAAGCCTTCCAGCTCATGACCCTGTTGCGCGGCTTGCAGGTTGAAGAACTCTCGCGCCCCGAGTTGACCGGCGAATGGGAATACAAGCTGGCGCAGATGGAGCAGGGCAAGCTCTCGCGCGAGGCCTTCATGCAAGACATCGCCGCCATGACCGAGCGCATGGTGCGCAAAGCCAAAGAATACGACCGCGACAACGTCCCCGGCGACTACGCCACCCTGACCACACCCTGTCCCAAATGCGGCGGCGTGGTGAAGGAAAACTACCGCCGTTACGCTTGCACCGGCGCCCATGGCGACGCCGAGGGTTGCGGATTCTCTTTCGGCAAGACACCCGGTGGCCGCACCTTTGAATTGGCCGAAGTCGAGCAATTCCTGCGCGACAAGCGCATCGGACCTCTGGAGGGCTTCCGCTCCAAGGCCGGCTGGCCCTTCACCGCCGAAATGGCTTTGGTTTACAACGAAGAAGAGCAGAACTGGAAACTCGAATTCGACTTTGGCGACGACAAAAACGCCGACAGCGGTGAAATCGTCGACCTCAGCAGCCAGGCTGTGCTGGGCGCTTGTCCCAAATGCGGCGCATCGGTGCGCGAGCACGGCAGCAGCTATGTGTGCGAAAAGTCGGTGCCCACCGATGCCCAGCCCACCCCAAGCTGTGACTTCAAAACCGGCAAGATCATCCTTCAGCAACCTGTTGCGCCTGAGCAAATCATCAAGCTGCTGGAAACCGGCAAGACCGACTTGCTGGACAAATTCGTCAGCATGCGCACCCGGCGAGCCTTCAAAGCTTTCCTGGCCTACGATGCCGAGCAGGGCAAAGTGATTTTCGAATTCGAGCCCCGAACCAGCAAATTCCCGCCCCGCAAAACGGCGGCTGGCGCGTCGCGAACGGCTCCTGCCGCCGCAGGGAAAAAAGCAGCCGGCAAAACGGCCGCCCCAGCTGCGGCCAAAAAGGCTGCGGCCAAAAAGACCGCCGCCAAGAAAGACAAGGCCCCGCGCGCCGGCAACCTCACACCCAGCGCGGCGTTGCAAGCCGTCATCGGAGAGGGTTTGGTGTCACGACCTGAAGTGACCAAAAAGCTGTGGGATTACATCAAGGCCCAGGGTCTGCAAGATCCCAAAGACAAGCGCACCATCCGCGCAGATGACAAGCTGCGCGCCGTGTTTGGCAAGGACTCGGTGACCATGTTCGAAATCGCCAAGGTCATCGGCCCTCACCTCAGTTGAGCCCGGGCCGAATGCGGCCCGGATTTCAGCGTGTGTGCTGCAGCAGCGCCCACACCCGAGCCGGGGTGAGTGGCATCTGCAACTGCGGCGACAGATCGGCGCGACCGTTGCGCGCCAGCGCATCGGCCACGGCGTTCACCACCGCCGGGGTGGCCCCGATGGTGCCGAGTTCGCCCACGCCCTTGACACCCAGCACGTTGTTTTTGCTGGGCACGCTCTGGTCCATGTGGGTGTTGAACCAGTCGGGCATGACGTCGGCGCGCGGGGCCGCATAGTCCATCAGCGAGCCCGTCACCGGTTGACCCGAGCCGGCGTCGTAGACCATGTGTTCCATCAGCGCCTGGCCAATGCCTTGCACCGCGCCGCCATCGAGCTGACCGCGCACGATCATCGGGTTCACCACCCGACCCACGTCATTCATGGAGCTGTAGCGCACCACCGCTACCTCACCGGTTTGCGGATCCAGTTCGACCTCGCAAATGTGGCAGCCGTTGGGCCAGCTGGGTCCACTGGCGGCCGTCTTGCTGTCGAGTTCGATCCGACCCTGAGCCTGGCGCTGCGCCAGCTGACCCAGGCTGATTTTCAGGTCGGTGCCGGTGACCCCAAACTGGCCCTGGGCATAAACCAGGTCAGCGGGTGCGGCTTCGAGGGCTTCGGCCGCCAGTCCCCGGGCTTTGTCCAGCGCCTGTGCGGAGCCCACGCTGATGGCCGACCCACCGGTGAACAGCGAGCGCGAACCCGCGCTGCCAAACCCGTTGCCCCGGTCGGTGTCGCCCAGCACCACCCGCACTTGCGACAAAGGCACATCGAACACATCGACCACCAATTGCGCCAACGAGGTGGCGATGCCTTGGCCCATTTGGTTGACCGCGCTGAACACCTCGATCACGCCATCGGCCATGATCCGCACATTGACGTTTTCTTCCAGCGCATTACCGCCGGTCCACTCCAAAAAGGTGGCGATGCCCAGGCCACGCCAAAGCCCGCGTTGCTTCGATGCCGCCGCACGCGCGGCAAAGCCGTCCCAATCGGCCAGCTTCAGACCCTGCTCCATCATTTGGCCAAAGGCCCCGGTGTCGTAGGTCTGGCCCATCGGGTTGGTGTAGGGCATTTGCTCGGGCCGAATGAAATTGCGCCGGCGAATCTCCAGTCGGTCGATGCCGCTGACCCGCGCGGCCTCATCGATCAGCCGTTCGATGTTGAAAATGGCCTCGGGACGCCCGGCACCCCGGTAGGCCCCGGTGGGCGCGGTGTTGGTCATCACCGCCGTGTAATGAAAATCGATGCATCCCATGTCGTAGACGCTGGTCTGCACCCAAGGACCGATCATGATCTGGATGCTGACGCCGGTCATGCTGGGATAAGCGCCCGTGTTGGCCCGGGTCTTGATGCGCAACGCCAGGATCTTGCCTTGCTCGTCCAGCGCCAGTTCGCCGTGGCACTCGATGTCGCGTCCGTGGCAACTCGACAAAAACTCCTCCGAGCGATCCGCGATCCACTTCACCGGCATTTGCAATCGGTGGGCGCAGCAGGCCACCACGATGTCTTCGGGATAGGCGCCGGTCTTCATGCCAAAGCCACCGCCCACATCGCCCACCAGCACCCGCACCTGGTCGTCTTTGAGGCCCAGCAAATCGCACACTTGGGTTCGAATGCCGGTTGGCATCTGCGAGCTCATGCGGATCACCAGTCGCCCGCCTTCAACATGAGCTTGCACGCTGCGCGGCTCGATCGACAATGCCGCTACCCGCTGGTTTGTGATGTCCAGTTTCACCACATGGCGTGCCCGGGCAAAAGCTTCTTGCGCCTTGGCGGCGTCGCCATGGCGCGATTCGGCCACGATGTTGTCGGGTGCGTCGCAGATCAGCGGCGCATCCGGGGCCAGCGCATCGGACAGCGTCACCGCATGCGGCAGCGGTTCATAGTCCACCTGCACCGCTTCGGCAGCGTCGCGCGCCTGTTGTTCGGTGTCGGCCACCACGGCCACCACACATTCGCCGACAAACCGCACCCGATCCACGGCCAAAATGTGGCGGTCCGGCGAAGCCGGACGGCCGCCGTCGGCGCGCTTGTGCATGATCGGCTTGGCCATCACTTTCACGCCCGCCTGGTGGAGCTCAGCCCCGGTCAGCACCAGACGCACGCCGGGCATCGCCATGGCCTGCCGGGTGTCGATCGACACGATCCGGGCATGCGGGTGCGGTGAGCGCACAAAACACAAGCGGGTTTGGCCATCATTGCGCACATCGTCTGTGAACTGGCCACGGCCGGCCAGCAAGGCATCGTCTTCCAGGCGCTGGACTTCGTGTCCGCTGCCAAATCGGGTTTGTAAGGTGTTCATGCGTTCTATGATAAGGCCCATGAATACCCGTTGGAAGCCCAGTGTCACCGTGGCGGCGATCATTGAACAAGATGGTCGATACCTGCTGATCGAAGAGCACACCCCCGAAGGTTTGCGCCTGAACAACCCCGCCGGTCACCTCGAGCCGGGCGAAGACCCCATCTCGGCCTGCGCCCGCGAGGCCATCGAGGAAACCGCCCACCCCTTTGAGCCCGACCATCTGGTCGGGGTATACCTCTCGCGCTTTCAGCGCCCGTCCCGTCCCGGTCACGAGGCCGAAGACATCACCTATTTGCGCTTTGCATTTGGCGGCAGGGTCGCCGCGCCTGAACCCCATCGCTCATTGGACCAGGGCATCGTTCGAACCTTGTGGATGACGCCGGACGAAGTCCGTGCGTCCGCAGACCGCCACCGCAGCCCCCTGGTCTTGCAGTGCATCGAAGACCATGCCAGGGGACAGCGCTTTCCTTTGTCCGTCCTCTACACCCATCCGGCCGTCACTTCAGGCTGAGGGCTTGCGGTTCACCAGCACGATCCCTGCCGCCACGCCCGCCAGGGCCACCACCAGCCCCGGCGACAAGGACTCGCCCAGCCAAAGCGTACCGAACATCAGGGCAAACACAGGCGTCAAAAAAGCAAATGTGCTCAACCGGGTCGCCGGGTAGCGACTCAGCATCCACATCCAGATCAAATAGCTGGCAAAGGCCCCCACCGCCGCCTGGATCGCGATCGAGCACCAGGCCCAGGCGCTGAAATCCAGCCGCAACTCTTCACCCAGAGCCCAGGCCACCACGGGCAAAACCAGCGCGCAATTCGCAATTTGATACAACAACAACTTTTCCGGGCTGATCCGCCCGGCCGCCGTGCTGCGAATGGCCACCGTCGTCAGCCCCCAAAACGCACCTGCGCCCAAGGCCAACAAGTCGCCCAGCCAATGGTGCGGGCCATTCGCCTGCAAGCCGTCTCGAAGGGCATAGGCCACCGCCGAAAACGCCAGCAGCAAACCCGCCCACTGCATTTTGCCCATGCGTTCGCTTTTGACCCAAAAGGGCAGCAGCAGGGCCACCCAAAACGGGGCTGTATAAAGAAAAATCGTCAACCGCGATGCCGTGGAATGTTGCAGCCCCAGATAAATGCAGACGAACTCGGCTGAAAACAGCAAGCCGATCCAAACCCCCGCACGGCCACTGCCCTGACTGTCGCGCAAGGCCACGCCCCGCCAGCGCATCCAGATCAAGAGCAAGACCGTTGCCAAAATGAAACGCAAAGCCGCCTGCCAGACCGGACTGACCTCGGCCAGCGTGGCCTTCACCAGAACCTGCTGAAAGCCCCAAAACACGCAGCAGGCCAACAAAACCGTGCCGGCCAGGGCATCCAGTTGGGTTTTACGCTGATCCATGTTGGGGCACTCTTGTCATAATGGTTGCACTCTAGGATAACCGCTCCATGCTCCAAGAACGAATCGAACCCGCCTGGCTCGACGCCTTCGAAACCGTGCTGGGCCGCTGTGGCGTGGCTTCGGGCACCCCGGTGGCCGTGCTGTGCGAAACCCAAAGCCGCCCCATCCTGGTCGAGCTGGCCCGTTTGGCCGCCGCCCGCCTGGGGGCGCAGGCCTACCTGGTTCAACTCACCACCCCGGCTGCAGCCCCCGGCTTGCCCGTCATTCGCTCCACCGGGGCCAGCGCCGCCTTGCAGGGCCTGGGGCCGGTCGTTCAGGCCCTGGCCGCATCCACCGTCGTGGTCGATTGCACTGTCGAAGGCCTCATGCACGCGCCTGAATTGCCCGCCATCCTGGCCGGTGGCGCCCGCATCATTTACATCAGCAACGAGCACCCCGAAACCCTGTGCCGCCTGGTGCCCGATGCAGGGCTCGAAGCCAACGTCAAAGAGCACATCAAGCGCATGCGCGCCAGCCGCCGCATGCAAGTCACCTCAGCCGCCGGCACCGACCTCAGCATCGAGCTCCAGGGGGCTGTGGTTGGCGGCAACTGGGGCACCACCGCGCGACCTGGCGCCCTGACCCATTGGCCCGGCGGCCTGGTGTTGGCCTTTCCTCGCGCCGGCAGCGTGCAGGGCACCCTGGTGCTGGCCGAAGGCGACGTCAACCTCACCTTCAAACGCTACCTCGAAAAACCCGTCACCTTGCGCATCGCCAATGACCACATTGAGGCCATCGCTGGGCAGGGGCTCGACGCCGACCTCATGCGCAGCTACATCGCCGCCTGGGGCGACCGTTCAGCCTACGCCGTCAGCCACGTCGGCTATGGCCTGAATCCGGCCGCCCGCTGGGACAGCATGGCTTTGCTCGACAAACGCGACTTCAACGGCACCGAGCTGCGCGCCTTTGCCGGCAACTTCCTCTACAGCACCGGGGCCAACGAGGTCGCCGGTCGGCACACCTTGGGCCACTTCGACTTGCCCATGCGCCAGTGCACCATCTCCCTCGATGGCGCCGTGGTCGTGCGCGATGGGCAACTGACATGAGCCGACTGCCCACCCACTCCATGCTCGGCTCGGGACCCTTGGTGCTCTTTTTGCACGGCATCGGCGGCGGCCACCTGGCCTTTGCACCACAACTCGAAACCTTTGCCGAAGCCGGTTACCGGGCCGTGGCCTGGGACATGCCCGGCTACGGCCACAGCGATCCCATCGAACCTTACACCTTCAAGGGCCTGGCCGAACGCTGCATCGCCCTCATCGAGGCCCTGGCCACCCGGTTGGGCCAGCAAGTCACTTTGGTCGGTCACAGCATGGGCGGCATGGTGGCCCAGGAAGTGCTGGCCCGGCGACCCGAACTGATCCAGAACCTCGTCCTGTGTGGCACCACCGCCGCCTTTGGGCGAGCGGATGGGGCTTGGCAACAGCAATTCATCGATCAGCGCATGGCCCCGCTCCTGGCTGGCCAAAGCATGGCGGATTTGGCGCGCCAGTTGGTCCCCGCCATGGCCGGCCCGCATGCCTTGCCTGAAGGTCTGCGACTGGCCGAACACTGCATGGCCGGTGTCAGCCCCGGCACGTATCGGCGCGCCCTGGAGGCGCTGGTCACCTTCGACCGGCGTGCCGAATTGAGCCAAATCTCCGTCCCCACGCTCCTGATTGCCGGCGAGCACGACCCCAACGCCTCACCCGAAGCCATGCGCAAAATGGCCGATCGCATCATGGGCAGTCGCTTGATCGTCATGCCCGGCATCGGCCACCTCATGAACCTTGAAGCCCCCGACGACTTCGATCGCCAGTTGCTACAATTTCTGCAACAAAGCCGTCCCGTCGTCCGGCACTGAAGATGGATTCGATGGCTGCGAGTCAGACTAAACGCATGGGGTTTGAACCGGGCCGGCGAGGGCTTGGGCGTTTCTCATGTAAGCTATCGGTCAGCAAATTACATCAACCGGCGCGAGTTTCACCCCTTGCGCTCAGAGGAGTCGTTTCATGCAGATAGGCGTCCCAGCCGAAACCATGGCCGGAGAAGCGCGTGTTGCCGTCACCCCCGAGACGGTAAAAAAGCTCGTGGCTCAGGGCCACGAGGTTCGCGTTCAGTCCGGTGCCGGCGTCGCAGCCAGCGTCACCGACGAGGCCTATGTCGCCGCCGGTGCTCAAATCACCGATCTGGCCGGGGCCTATGGCGCCGAGCTCGTGCTCAAAGTCCGCGCCCCCCAAGCCCCCGAACTGGGGCATGTCAAACCCGGCACCACCCTGGTGGGCATGCTCAACCCCTTTGACGCCGAGGGCCTGCAACGCCTCGCCGCCGCCGGGCTGACCAGCTTCGCCCTCGAGGCCGCGCCGCGCACCACCCGTGCGCAGAGCATGGACGTGCTCTCCAGCCAGGCCAACATCGCCGGCTACAAGGCCGTCATGATCGCCGCCGACCGCTACCAGCGCTTCTTCCCCATGCTCATGACCGCCGCCGGCACCGTCAAGGCCGCCCGCGTCGTCATCCTCGGTGTGGGCGTGGCCGGCTTGCAAGCCATCGCCACCGCCAAGCGTTTGGGTGCCGTCATCGAAGCTTCCGATGTCCGCCCCAGCGTCAAAGAACAGGTGGAATCGTTGGGTGCCAAATTCATCGACGTTCCATACGAAACCGCCGAAGAAAAAGAAGCCGCCGAAGGCGTCGGCGGCTATGCGCGACCCATGCCCCAAAGCTGGCTCGACCGCCAAAAAGCCGAAGTCGCCAAACGCGTTGCCCAGGCCGATGTCGTCATCACCACCGCCCTGATCCCCGGCCGTGCCGCCCCCGTGCTGGTCACCGAAGAGATGGTCAAAAGCATGAAAGCCGGCTCGGTCATCGTCGACTTGGCCGCGCCCCAAGGCGGCAACTGCCCGCTGACCGAACCCGGCCAGACCGTCACCAAGCATGGTGTGGTCATCGTCGGCGAAACCAACCTGCCTGCATTGGTGGCCGCTGACGCCAGCTCGCTTTATGCCCGCAACGTGCTCGACTTCCTCAAACTGATCCTGCCCAAAGAAGGCGGCATCAAAGTCGACATGGAAGACGACATCGTCGCCGCCTGTCTCATGACCCAGGGCGGCGAGGTCAAAAGGAAATAATCATGGAACTGGTATCTCCCACCATCACCAACCTCATCATTTTCGTGCTCGCCATCTACGTGGGTTACCACGTCGTCTGGACCGTCACCCCCGCCTTGCACACCCCCCTCATGGCAGTGACCAACGCCGTCTCGGCCATCGTCATCGTCGGCGCCATGCTCGCCGCGGCCCTGACTGAAACCGGCTTGGGCAAAACCATGGGCGTGTTGGCCGTTGCGCTGGCTGCCGTCAACGTCTTCGGCGGCTTCCTCGTCACCCGTCGCATGCTCGAGATGTTCAAGAAGAAAGACAAAAAACCGGCATCGGGAGACAAAGCATGAGCATGAATCTGGTCACGCTGCTCTATCTGGTCGCCAGCGTTTGCTTTATTCAGGCCCTCAAAGGCCTGTCTCACCCCACCACCTCCATCCGGGGCAACATCTTCGGCATGACCGGCATGGCGATTGCCGTGCTCACTACCGCTGCGCTCATCGTCCAGTTGGCCTCCGATGGCGGCGTTGGCATGGTCTATGTCCTCATCGGCTTGCTGGTTGGGGGCACTGCGGGTGCCATCATGGCCCAGCGCGTCGAAATGACCAAAATGCCCGAGTTGGTCGCTTTCATGCACAGCATGATCGGCTTGGCTGCGGTCTTCATCGCCATTGCGGCCGCTGTCGAACCCCAGGCCTTCCAGATCGTGGCCAAAGCCGCCGACGGCACCATCCCGCCCATCCCCACCGGCAACCGCCTCGAGCTGTTCCTGGGTGCCGGCATCGGTGCCATCACCTTCAGCGGCTCCGTCATCGCTTTCGGCAAACTCTCGGGTAAATACAAATTCCGCCTGTTTCAGGGGGCACCCGTCGTTTTCGCCGGACAACACAAGCTCAATCTGGTGCTCGGTCTGGCCACCGTTGGCCTGGGCCTGGTCTACACATTCACCCAGGACCCGATGGCGTTTTATGCCATGCTGGCCTTGTCCTTCGTCATGGGCGTGCTGATCATCATCCCGATTGGCGGCGCCGACATGCCGGTGGTCGTCTCCATGCTCAACAGCTACTCCGGCTGGGCGGCAGCGGGCATCGGCTTCTCGCTCAACAACAGCATGCTGATCATCGCCGGCTCGCTGGTGGGCAGCTCGGGCGCGATCCTGAGCTACATCATGTGCAAGGCCATGAACCGCTCGTTCTTCAACGTCATTCTGGGTGGCTTTGGCGGAGACGCCACCGCCGCTGCCGGCGGGGCCCAACAGCAGCGCAACGTCAAAAGCGGCAGCGCCGACGATGCTGCCTTCATCATGGGCAATGCCGAGACCGTCATCATCGTGCCCGGCTACGGACTGGCGGTGGCTCGCGCCCAGCACGCCGTCAAGGAACTGGCTGCCAAGCTGACCGAAAAAGGCGTCAACGTCAAATACGCCATCCACCCGGTGGCCGGTCGCATGCCCGGACACATGAACGTTTTGCTCGCCGAAGCCGAAGTGCCCTACGACCAGGTCTTCGAAATGGAAGACATCAACAGCGAATTCGGACAAGCCGACGTGGCCATCATTTTGGGCGCCAACGACGTCGTCAACCCGGCGGCTCATGTCAAAGGCAGCCCGATTTACGGCATGCCCATTCTGGAAGCCTACAAAGCCAAAACCATCATCGTCAACAAGCGCTCCATGGCCGCCGGCTATGCCGGGCTGGACAACGAGCTGTTCTACATGGACAAAACCATGATGGTCTTTGGCGATGCCAAGAAAGTCGTCGAGGACATGGTCAAAGCCGTCGAGTGACCGGGACGGCCCGGCCAGACGTTTCGGTGTCGCTGCAACAGGAGGAATCATGACTGATCGCCCGTGGTTGTCCGCTTACCCCCCCGGGGTCCCTGCCGATGTCGATGTTCAGGCCTACAGCTCGCTGGTGGGCTTGCTCGAAGAGGCCTTCCGGCAATACGGCCCGCGCGTGGCTTTCAGCTCGATGGGCAAAACACTCACCTATGCCGAGCTTGACGCGCAAAGCCGGGCCATGGCGGCCTACCTTCAGTCTTTGGGCTTGCAGCAGGGTGACCGCGTCGCCCTCATGATGCCCAACGTCCTGCAATACCCCATTTCGGTGGCGGCCGTCTTGCGAGCCGGCTTCGTTGTCGTCAACGTCAACCCCTTGTACACCGCGCGCGAGTTGCAGCACCAACTCACCGACTCGGGGGCCAAGGCCATCATCATCATCGAGAACTTTGCCGCCACTTTGCAGCAGTGCCTGGCGCAGACGCCCGTCAAACACATCGTTTTGTGCGCCATGGGCGATCGGCTGGGCCTGCTCAAGGGTGCCATCGTCAACCACGTGGTGCGCAAAGTCAAAAAACTGGTGCCAGCGTTCCAGCTGCCCGCCCCGGTTCGCTTCAACCAGGCGCTGGCGCAGGGTGAATCGCAAACCCTGAAACCCGTCAAACTGGGACCTGACGACCTTGCCGTGCTCCAATACACCGGCGGCACCACCGGCGTCTCCAAAGGGGCGGTGCTGTTGCATCGCAACGTCATCGCCAACGTCATCCAGTCCGAGGCCTGGAACGAACCGGCCATGAAGCAGCTGCCGCCCGACCAGCAGCAGACCAACGTTTGCGCCCTGCCGCTTTATCACATCTTCGCGTTCACCGTGAACATGATGCTGTCCATGCGCGTCGGTGGCAAGAGCATCCTGATCCCCAACCCGCGCGACATCCCGGCCGTCCTCAAAGAACTCTCCAAACACGTTTTTCACAACTTTCCGGCCGTCAACACCCTCTTCAACGCCCTGGCCAATCACCCCGACTTCAACACCGTCAACTGGTCCAACCTCAAGGTTTCCCTGGGCGGTGGCATGGCGGTCCAAGCGGCCGTGGCCAAACTTTGGCTGGAAAAAACCGGTTGCCCCATCTGTGAGGGCTACGGCCTGTCCGAAACCAGCCCCTCGGCCAGCTGCAACCCCACCACCGCACGCGAGTTCAGTGGCACCATCGGCGTGCCCATCCCTGGCACCCGCATGATGATCGTCGACGACGAGGGGCAGCCAGTTCCCATGGGTCAGCCGGGCGAAATCGCCATCCAGGGCCCCCAAGTCATGGCCGGTTATTGGCAGCGTCCCGATGAAACCGCCAAAGTCATGTTGCCCGGCGGCTGGTTCCGCACCGGTGATGTCGGCGTCATGGACGAGCGCGGCTACTTCAAAATCGTCGACCGCAAGAAAGACATGATCCTGGTCAGCGGCTTCAACGTCTACCCCAACGAAGTCGAAGAAGTCGTCGCTTCTTGCCCCGGCGTCCTCGAATGTGCCGCCATCGGCATCCCCGATGCCGAGTCCGGTGAAGCCGTCAAACTGGTTGTCGTCAAAAAAGACCCGGCCCTCACCGAAGACCAGATCCGCACCCACTGCCGCGCCAACCTGACCGGCTACAAACAGCCGCGCGTCATCGAATTTCGCACCGAACTCCCCAAAACCCCGGTTGGCAAAATCCTGCGCCGCGAACTGCGCCAACCGGCGTGAAAATCGGCCTGATGGGGGCGCTGCCCCAAGAGCTTCACCTGATTCTGGCGCAGGCCAGCGGTCAACCTGACCGCTGCGGCGGGCGCGAGTTTTGGTCCGGGCTTTGGCATGGGCACGACTTTGTCGCCGTCCTCTCGCGCATCGGCAAAGTTGCCGCCGCCAGCACGGCCTCCCTCCTCATCCAGCGCCACCAGGTGGACGCCATCGTCTTCACCGGCGTCGCCGGCGGCTTGGGTGAGCACATTCGGGTCGGCGACGTCGTCATCGGCGCCGAGTTTTTGCAGCACGACATGGACGCATCGCCCCTGTTTGCTCGCCATGTCATCCCGCTGGACGGCATCAGCCGCTTTCCAGCCGACCCCGACTGGAGCCAGCGCCTCTTTCAGGCCGCGTGCCATGCCCTGTCCGGCATGCAAGCCGACTGGCCGCAGGGCTGGCACGACATCGACCTCAGCCAGGGCCGGGTTCACCATGGCCTGATCATCAGCGGCGACCGCTTTGTCAGCACCAGCACGGAAAGCGCCGCCCTGCGGGCCGAAATCCCTGACGTCCTGGCCGTCGAAATGGAAGGGGCCGCCGTCGCCCAGGTCTGCCGCGACCATGGCGTGCCCTTTGGCGCTGTGCGCCTGATCTCCGACCGCGCCGACGACACCGCCCATCCCGACTTCCTGCGTCTCGTCAACGACCTCGCCGCCCCCTTCGGCCTCCACCTCATCGACCACCTGTTGCAAAAAACCAACCATTAATTGGGGTCAGACCCCAATTTCTGCACTGTCGCCAAAAAACAACCATTAATTGGGGTCAGACCCCAATTTCCAGGCGTCAAGTCACTGGCGTTGGCAAAGTTGACTGCCGAAGTGGGCTTTAAGGCGGGGCATCTGTTTGCGGGCAACAGCGAATCCTGCTACACTCGTGGGCTCACCTGTCAAAAGGTGAGTTTTATCAACCCTCTTTCGCAGACCAAACACGGTGGCCAATTGAAGTCGCCGTGGCGGAAGTACAGGAGTCAAAACAATGTCTCAAAGCACCCGTTTGGGTTTGCTGGGGCGCAAGGTGGGCATGATGCGTCTGTTCACCGATGACGGCGATGCAGTGCCCGTCACGGTGGTCGATGTGTCTGACAACCGCGTCTCGCAAGTCAAGACCCAAGACAACGATGGCTATGTCGCCCTCCAGGTGACCTATGGTTCGCGCCGTGCTTCCCGCGTGACCAAGCCCCAGGCCGGCCATTTGGCCAAAGCTGGCGTCGAAGCCGGCGAAATCACCCAAGAATTCCGTGTCGAAGCCGACACCGCTGCCAAGTATGCAGCCGGTGCCAAGTTGCCCGTGACCGAAGTCTTTGCCGTGGGCCAAAAGGTCGATGTGCAAGGCACTTCCATCGGTAAAGGCTTCACCGGTACGATCAAGCGCCACAACTTCAGTTCGCAGCGCGCCTCCCACGGTAACAGCCGTTCGCACAATGTGCCCGGCTCCATCTCCATGGCGCAGGATCCGGGTCGCGTGTTCCCCGGCAAGCGCATGTCGGGCCACATGGGCGATGTCACCGTGACCACCCAAAACCTCGACGTCATCCGCATTGATGAAGCACGCCAGTTGCTGCTCATCAAAGGTGCGATCCCCGGCTCCGCCGGTGGCTTTGTCACCGTGCGTCCCGCCGTCAAAGTCAAAACCAAAGGAGCGAACTGATGCAGCTCGAACTCCTGAATGACCAAGGTCAGGCCGCATCCAAAGTGGATGCCCCCGAAACCGTGTTTGGTCGTGAATACAACGAAGCTCTGGTGCACCAGATCGTGGTGGCCTATCAGGCCAACGCCCGCCAAGGCACTCGCGCCCAAAAAGACCGCGAGCAAGTCAAGCACAGCACCAAGAAGCCTTTCAAGCAAAAAGGCACCGGTCGCGCTCGCGCCGGTATGACCTCGTCGCCCCTGTGGCGCGGAGGCGGTCGGATTTTCCCGAACAGCCCCGAAGAGAATTTCACCCAGAAAATCAACAAGAAGATGTACCGTGCCGGCATGGCCTCCATCTTCTCCCAGTTGGCCCGCGAAGGTCGCATCGCTGTGGTGGACTCCCTCAAGATTGAAGCCCCCAAGACCAAGCTGCTGGCCGCCAAGTTCAAAGCCATGAACCTGCAGTCGGTGTTGGTCATCGCCGACGAAGTCGACGACAACCTCTACCTGGCCTCGCGCAACCTGCCCAACGTGCTGGTGCTCGAGCCCCGTTACGCCGATCCCCTGTCGCTGGTGCACTACAAGAAGGTGCTCGTGACCAAGGGCGCCATCGACAAGCTCAAGGAGATGTTCGCATGAGCACCACCGCCAAATTTGACGAAGGTCGCCTGATGCAAGTCCTGGTCGCCCCGATCGTGTCCGAAAAGGCCACGCTCGCCGGTGAAAAGGGCAACGCCGTCACCTTCAAAGTGTTGCAAGACGCCACCAAGCCCGAGATCAAGGCCGCTGTTGAACTCATGTTCAAGGTCGAAGTCAAAGGCGTCAGCGTGGTCAACATCAAGGGCAAAACCAAGCGCTTCGGTCGCTCGGTGGGCCGTCGCGACAACCTGCGCAAGGCCTACGTGACGCTCAAGCCGGGACAAGAGCTCAACCTCTCCGGGGAGGCCGCATAATGGCTGTCATCAAGATGAAACCGACCTCGCCCGGCCAGCGCGCCGTGGTCAAGGTCACCCGTGATCACCTGTACAAAGGCGAGGCCTACGCGCCCCTGCTCGAGCCGCAGTTCCAGAAGTCGGGTCGCAACAACAACGGCCACATCACCACCCGCCACAAGGGCGGTGGTCACAAGCACCACTATCGTGTGGTCGACTTCCGTCGCAACAAGGATGGCATCCCCGCCAAGGTCGAGCGCGTCGAGTACGACCCCAACCGCACGGCCCACATCGCCCTGCTGTGCTACGCCGACGGCGAGCGCCGCTACATCATCGCTCCGCGTGGCGTTGAAGTCGGTGCGACCCTGTTGAGCGGTTCCGAGGCCCCGATCCGCGCCGGCAACACCCTGCCGATCCGCAACATCCCCGTCGGTTCCACCATCCACTGCATCGAACTGCAACCCGGCAAAGGCGCTCAAATCGCCCGCTCGGCTGGCGCTTCCGCCACCCTGCTGGCGCGCGAAGGCACCTACGCTCAGGTTCGCATGCGCTCCGGTGAAGTTCGCAAGATCCACATCGAGTGTCGCGCCACCATCGGCGAAGTCGCCAACGAAGAACACAGCCTGCGCCAATTGGGCAAGGCCGGTGTCAAGCGCTGGATGGGCATTCGACCCACCGTCCGCGGTGTCGCCATGAACCCGATCGACCACCCGCACGGTGGTGGTGAAGGTCGCACCGGTGAAGGCCGTCACGCCGTCGATCCTTGGGGCAACCTCACCAAGGGCTATCGCACCCGCAACAACAAGCGCACGCAAGTCATGATCGTGTCGCGTCGCAAGAAATAAGAGGCAGCCATCATGTCACGCTCTCTGAAAAAAGGTCCCTTCGTGGACCATCACCTGATGGCCAAGGTCGAAAAGGCTGTGTCTGGCAAAGACAAAAAGCCCGTCAAGACCTGGTCGCGTCGCTCCATGATCCTGCCCGATTTCATCGGTCTGACCATTGCCGTGCACAACGGCAAGCAACACGTGCCCGTCTACGTGACCGACCAGATGGTGGGCCACAAGCTGGGCGAATTCGCCCTGACCCGCACCTTCAAGGGTCACCCGGCGGACAAAAAAGTCCAGAAGAAATAAGGAGAAACACAAATGGAAACACGTGCCGTTCTCCGTGGCGTTCGCCTCTCGGTCGACAAAGGCCGTCTGGTGGCCGACCTCATCCGTGGCAAAAAGGTGGACCAGGCCCTCAACATCCTGAATTTCACCCAGAAGAAAGCCGCTGGCATCGTCAAAAAAGTGCTTGAGTCGGCCATCGCCAACGCCGAGCACAACGACGGCGCCGACATCGACGAGTTGCGCGTCAAAACCATCTACGTCGAGCAAGGTGCCACCCTCAAGCGCTTCACCGCACGCGCCAAGGGTCGTGGCAACCGCATCAGCAAGCCCACATGCCATGTGTATGTGACCGTCGGCAACTGAAAGGCAAGTAGACAACATGGGACAAAAAATCCACCCAACAGGCTTCCGCCTTTCGGTCAGCCGCAACTGGGCCAGCCGCTGGTACGCCAGCAACCGTGACTTCGCCGGCATGCTGGCCGAAGACATCGAAGTGCGCGACTACCTCAAGACCAAGCTGAAAAACGCCGCCGTTTCTCGCGTGCTCATCGAGCGCCCCGCCAAAAACGCCCGCATCACCATCTTCTCGGCACGTCCGGGCGTGGTCATCGGTAAAAAAGGCGAGGACATCGAAAACCTCAAGAAAGAGTTGGCCACCCGTCTGGGCGTGCCCGTCGCCGTCAACATCGAAGAAGTGCGCAAGCCCGAAATCGATGCCCAGCTGATCGCCGACAGCATCACCCAGCAGCTCGAAAAGCGCATCATGTTCCGCCGAGCCATGAAGCGCGCCATGCAAAACGCCATGCGTTTGGGCGCCCAGGGCATCAAGATCATGTCGTCGGGTCGTCTCAACGGCATCGAAATCGCCCGCACCGAGTGGTACCGCGAAGGCCGCGTGCCCCTCCACACCCTGCGCGCTGACATCGACTATGGCTTCTCCGAAGCCAAGACCACCTACGGCGTCATTGGCGTCAAGGTTTGGGTCTACAAAGGTGACACCCTGGGTCGTGGCGACGCGCCTGTGGCCGCCGAGCCGCGTGCCGAAGAAGAGCGCCGTCCTCGTGGCCCCCGCCGCGATGGTCGTCCTGGCGAACGCCGTGGCGGTCCCCGCCGTGGTGCTGGAACCAATGCCGCACCGGTTGATGGCAGCGACAAGCCCGCTGAAGCGACCGATGCCCCTAAAACCACCGTGAAGCGCGTCCGCAAGGTTGCCGCGCCCGCCGCCACTGGCACGGCTGCGGACGGTCAAGGAGAATAAGCATGCTGCAACCGGCACGCCGTAAATACCGCAAAGAGCAAAAAGGCCGCAACACCGGCATCGCAACGCGTGGCAACACCGTTGCATTCGGTGACTTCGGTCTCAAATCCACCGATCGCGGTCGTCTGACCGCGCGTCAAATCGAAGCCGCGCGTCGCGCCATTTCCCGTCACGTCAAGCGTGGCGGTCGCATCTGGATCCGCGTGTTCCCCGACAAACCCATCTCCAACAAGCCTGCCGAAGTCCGTATGGGTAACGGCAAGGGCAACCCCGAGTACTACGTCGCTGAAATCCAGCCCGGCAAGGTGCTCTACGAGATCGTGGGTGTTCCCGAGGAACTCGCGCGCGAAGCCTTCAGGCTGGCAGCGGCCAAACTGCCCCTGCGCACCACGTTTGTGTCGCGTCTCATTGGCCAGTAAAGGATCAACACCATGAAAACCTCTGAACTGCGCGAAAAAGACATCGCCGGACTGCAGACCGAAATCAAGGAACTGCAAAAAGCCCACTTCGGCATGCGCATGCAAAAAGCCACCCAGCAGCTGAGCAACACTTCGCAAATGGCGCTGACCCGTCGTGCGATTGCCCGTGCCAAAACCATCCTCGCTCAAAAGCGTGCCGCCAAATAAGGAACGACCATGACGGAAGCTAAAACATCCCTCAAGCGCACCTTGATTGGCAAGGTGGTCAGCGACAAGCGCGCCAAGACGGTCACCGTCCTGGTCGAGCGTCGCGTCAAGCACGCCCTCTACGGCAAGATCGTCGCCAAGTCCTCCAAGTACCACGCCCACGACGAAAAGGGCGAGTACCACATGGGTGACATCATCGAGATCACCGAAAGCCGGCCCATTTCCAAGACCAAAAACTGGGTTGCCACCCGTTTGGTCGAGAAAGCCGCTGCGGTCTAAAACCGACACTTGCGGGGGGCGACTCTCCCCGCACCTGCAAGGTTTTACAAAACAACCCACAATTTGTGGGTTGTTTTTTTTGTCCGTTCAAACCCCTTTTTTGGAGATCAACATGATCAAAGTCGGAGACACCCTGCCCAACGCCACCCTGATGGAATATTCCGAAGTTGAAGGCAACGGTTGCAGCATTGGCCCCAACCCCGTCGACGTTGCCAAAGCCAGCGCTGGCAAGACCATCGCCATCTTTGCCCTCCCCGGCGCCTTCACCCCCACCTGCTCGGCCAAGCACGTGCCCGGCTATGTCGCCAAACACGCCGAACTGCGCCAAGCCGGCGTCGATGAAATCTGGTGCGTCAGCGTCAACGACGCTTTCGTCATGGGCGCTTGGGCGCGCGACCAGAAAACCGACGGCAAAGTCCGCATGCTGGGTGACGGCAGCGCCGACTTCACCAAAGCCACTGGCCTCACCCTGGACCTGACGGCACGCGGCATGGGCCTGCGCTCCAACCGCTACTCCATGCTCGTCAAAGACGGCAAAGTCGTGACCCTGAACATCGAAGGCCCCGGCAAATTCGAAGTCAGCGACGCAGACACCATGCTCGCTCAAGCCAAAGGCTGATTAAATTGGGGTCTGACCCCAATTAATGGTTGCTTTTTGGCAACGCTGCAGAAAATGGGGACAGATCAATGTCCCCTTTTTCTTTGGCGCACGCTTGAGACTTGACACGAAATTGGGGTCTGACCCCAATTAATGGTTGGTTTTTCGCAACGGGGGTGAAATGGGGGTCTGAAATGGGGTCTGACCCCAATCAGCTGTCCATTAACTGAGGTCGACTCGCAGGTAGTGGGAGCCGGGCAGGGGGTTGTGATAGTAGGGCGGGATTTCGATGAAGCCCAGCTCTTCATAGAGCGCGCGAGCGGCTTCCATGGCGTCCAGGGTATCGAGCAGCACACTGCTGTAACCCATTTGACGCGCGGCATCCAGCACCGCTTCGGCCAGCAGGCGCCCCAATCCGAATCGCCTGAATGCTGGCCGCACATACAGCCGTTTCATTTCGGCGGCGTTGGGCACGTCGACGTCATCGATGGGGCGCAAGGCGCAACAGCCCGCCAACTCGCCGTCGACCCAAGCGAGCAAAACCGTACCGCGTGGCGCGGCATACAACCCTGGCAGGCTGGTCAATTCTTCTTCAAAATTCTGAAAAGACAGGTCGATTCCAAGGCTGTCGCCATATTCTTTGAAAATCGCAGCCGAGGCAGCCCATTCGGCATCCGATTGAGGCTCGGCCAGTGATAAAGGCAGGTGCTTCATGAAATTGCCACTTGCCCCAGTGAAAGCAGCCATTTCACCCCATAAGCGCAAGCCAGCAAAAGAGCCAAGGCCCACAAGCGGGTCATCCAGTTGTCCCGAGTGGGCGGTACTTGCTCATCGACCGATTGGTCGCCATGCACCATGGCGCGCACCAAATGGCGATCGTGCCGATGCACATGCCAGCCGATGGCCAAGACATGCAGCGCAATCAAACCCAGCAACAAAAACTGACCCACATCGGTGTGGTACTCGGAAGCCAGCTCGACCCAAAACGAAGGGACCAGGGCATAGAGTGGCCCGGTGAAAGCGATTTCGTCGTCAATGAACAGGCCCGACACCACTTGCAAGATCAGCACGGTCAACATGGCCAGTACCGAAAGCGCCCCCAACGGGTTATGACCTGCTGGCGAGCGCCATTCACCGCGCAAATAGGCCCGCAAACGAGACCAACTGGGCACAAATTGAACAAAGCGCGACCAGCGGCCACCCACCAAGCCCCACAACACCCGAAATGCCAGCAGTGTCAGCACCGCATAACCCAGGAGCTCGTGAAGATTCAGGGCCATGCCGCCCACTTTGCCCGAAATCACCAGCCCGACCACGCAAACCAGCAAAGCCCAGTGGAATATCCGAGTGGGCAAGTCCCAGATTCGTTTCTTGGTCACCAAAAATTCCTCGCGCATGGCTACACTCTATCACTGTCATCTCACAGTTCAATCCTCCAGGAGCGCCTCATGAAACGTTTGTTGTCCTTGCTTGCCGCCACCGCCACCTTGGCCTGTGCCTTGCCTGCCAGCGCCCAATTTGCCAAGCCTGAAGACGCCATCAAATACCGCAAGGCCTCTTTCACCGTCATGGGTGCTCACTGGGCTCGCCTGGCCGGCATGGCACAAGGCCGCATCCCGTTTGATGCCAAAGCCGCCGCTGACAACGCTGCCGTTCTCGATGTCGCACACAAGCTGCCTTGGGCCGCTTTTGGTCCCGACACCCAGACGGGCGACACCAAGGCCAAGCCCGAGATTTGGAAAGACGCCGCCAAATTCAAGGAAGCCCAGGACAAGATGCTGGCTGAAGTGCCCAAAGTGGTCGCCGCCGCCAAATCCGGCAAGGCCGATGAGCTCAAAGCCGCCTTCACTACCGCTGGTCCGGTGTGTAAAAACTGCCACGACAACTTCCGTCAGTAAACTCTGACCTTGGCTGATCGTTTCAGCCCCTGAGCGCCCAATGCATCCGGGGGCTGATGTTTTTCAAGTGCCGCCCACATAAGGGTTGGTCTTGCGCTCTCGCCCAAATGTGCTCTCAGGACCATGTCCGGGGATGAACACCGTGTCATCACCCATGGGCCACAGCCTTTGGGTGATGCTGGCGATCAGGGTGTCGTAATCGCCACGCGGAAAATCGGTGCGCCCAATGCTGCCCGCAAACAACACATCACCGACAAAAGCCCGTTTGATCTCGGGCGAATAAAACACCACATGACCCGGCGTATGACCCGGGCAATGACGAACCTGCAACGTGTGCGCACCCAGAGTCACGGTGTCACCATCGTGCAACCAGCGCGTGGGCTGAAAAGGCTTGGCCGGAGGAAACTGGTACATATCGGCGGCTTGGGGCAGCCCATCGATCCAGAACTGGTCTTCCGGATGCGGACCATGGATGGGCAACTGGTAATCCTCGGCCAGATCGGCGGTTGCCGCGGCATGGTCCACATGGGCATGCGTGATCCAGATCTGCTCCAGTTTCAGCCCCAGCTTTTTCACCGCTCCCAAGACGCGATCGGTGTCGCCGCCGGGGTCGATGACCGCAGCCTGCAGGCTGGAATCGTCCCACACCAGCGAGCAATTTTGTTGGAACGGGGTGACCGGAATCGTGAGGTATTTCAGCATGGCGATGTCTCTGCGTTCAAAGGCTCAAATCGTAATCAATCGTCAGGGGCGCGTGATCCGAGAATTTCTCGCTCTTGTAAATCGACTCGGCGCGTGCCAACTCGGCCAGCATGGGCGTGGCCAGGTGGTAGTCGATGCGCCAGCCCACATTCTTGGCATAAGCTTGCCCCCGGTTGCTCCACCAGGTGTAACAAGCGTCGGTGGTGTCGGGTTGCAATCGTCGGTACACATCCACCAGACCACCATCGGTCGTCAGGCGCGTCATCCAAGCGCGCTCTTCGGGGAGAAAACCACTGTTTTTCAGATTCCCTTTCCAATTTTTCAAATCGGCTTCGCGGTGCGCGATGTTGACATCGCCGCACAAGATGAACTCACGCCCCTTCTTCAAACCCATCAAGTGCGGTTCGATGAGGCCCAGAAAACGATATTTCGCATCTTGCCGTTCGGGCCCCGAAGAGCCGCTGGGAAAATAACAACTGATCAGCGAAAGCTTGCGCTGCGGCGTGTCAAAGCGCAACTCGACATAGCGGCCCTCGGCATCGAACTCGCCGCCGTCAAAACCGATGATCACATCGCTGGGCGTGTGGCGACTGTACACCCCCACGCCCGAATAGCCCTTCTTCTCGGCGTAATGGAAATGCCCCTGCATCCCCGCGATGTCATCGAACTTCCCCTCGACATCCGGTGCTTGTGCCTTCACCTCTTGCACGCACAACACATCCGGTGCATGGCTGTGCAGCCACGCCTCCAGCCCCTTGGTCGTAGCCGAACGGATGCCATTCAAATTCAAACTCGTCAATCTCAACAATCTGCTCACCTTTAATTGGGGTCAGACCCCAATTATCTGTTGCGTTTGCGCCACCCCTTAACAATCGGGGACAGATCAAACACCAAAACCACCAAAACGGCTTGGCCCGAAAAAAAATTGGGGTCAGACCCCAATTAAATTGGCGCAAGGGCGCTTGTATTTGGGAGCCTAAAATTGGGGTCTGACCCCAATTTATGCAAGGATCCGGCACATGGCCACCGCACCCGACACATTGGCGCTTGAGTTCATTCAGTTTTCGCTCGATTGCGGGGTGCTGAAATTCGGCCAGTTCAAAACCAAGGCGGGCCGGCTCAGCCCCTATTTCTTCAACGCCGGGCTGTTTGACGATGGCGCTTCGCTGGGCCGTTTGGCCGGTTTTTATGCCGACGCGCTGTTGTCCAGCGACCTTGATTTCGACATGATCTTTGGGCCGGCCTACAAAGGGATTCCGTTGGGGGCTGCGGTGGCGATCGAGTTGGCGCGTCGGGGCAAAAACGTGCCTTTTGCCTACAACCGCAAGGAGGCCAAAGATCATGGCGAGGGGGGTACTTTGGTGGGTGCGCCTTTGCAAGGTCGGGTGCTGATCGTCGATGACGTCATGAGCGCGGGCACCGCCGTGCGCGAATCGATTGCCATCATCGAAGCCGCCGGTGCACGCGCGCATGCGGTCGCCATTGCGCTGGATCGGCAAGAGCAAGCGACCGAGAAGCAAGCTGACGGACAAGTCAAAGATGTGCCTTACAGCGCCGTGCAATACGTGCGCAACACCTTGGGTCTGGGGGTCTGTGCCATCGCACAACTGGATGATCTGTTGGCTTACCTGAGCCAAAACGACGATCCCCAGATGGCCGAGCATCTGCCGGCCGTGCAAGCGTATCGGGATCGCTACGGGGTCTGAGCAGCCTCAGGCCAGTTGCGACAGCAGCTGGCGTGCCAGGTGAGCCATGCCCGTGGCGGAGATGTCATGGGCTTCCAACAAAGTGGCCTGACCGAACTGAGCGTAATTGCGATGCGTCGAATTCGCATAACCCGGATCGTAGTGCAGGGTCAGCAGGTCGCGCACCACCTCGCGCGTGCGACCGGCGCGTGCGGCTTCGCACCAACCCTCGACCGTCTCGCGCCCGCGCAAATCGACCAGGGTTTGCAAGCGGGTGCAAAAAAACTCGGTGTCGGTGACAAAAAACGGGTAGTCCTGCATCAGCAACTCGACCCGCGCTTCGATGGGGGTTTCGAGCCGCACGCAGGGGCTGGCCCGCATTGCCAACATCAGCGGTTCGGCGATGCTGACATTGCCCACCTTGCGGCTTTCGGACTCGACAAACACCGGCCGAGACGGGTCGTATTGCCCCAGCGCCTCCCAGACCAAGCTGTCAAAGCGTTTTTGCGTGGGTTGGATTTGCCCCGGGATCAGACCCAGCACCGAACTGCGATGTCGCGCCAGATCTTCCAGATCCAGCACTTGTGCGCCGGCCTCTTGCAAAGCCTGCAACAAGCGCGTCTTGCCGCTGCCTGTGGGGCCGCAAATCACCCGCCACTGCAAAGGCGCGACCCGTTCCGGCAGGGTCTGCACCAGCGCCTTGCGAAATGCCTTGTAGCCCCCCTCGATCAGCGTCACCTCAAAGCCGATTTGGCTCAGGACGTGCGCCAGCGACCCGCTGCGCTTGCCGCCGCGCCAGCAGTACACCAGCGGCTTCCAGGCCTTGGTCAAGGGTTGCACATGTTGCTCGATGTGGCGCGCCACATTGGCCGCCACCAGCGCGGCCCCGACTTTTTGCGCTTCAAAAGCCCCTTGCTGCTTGTACAGCGTGCCGACCCGAATGCGCTCTTCATTGTTCAGCGAGGGCCAATTCACCGCCCGCGGCAGGCAGTCCAGAGCGTATTCGCCCTCGCTGCGGGCGTCGATGACAGCACCGAAAGCCTGCGGGTGATCGGCGGGCAAAGACAAACGTTGGGCGGCTTCAAGGGCCGGAATGACGGACAGGCTCACAACAATTTCTTCAGTTCAGGCCACACATTGTCCAGCATCCGCGGCTGGGCCTGTGCGTTGGGGTGGATGCGATCGGCCTGAAACCACTGGGCGCTGTCAGCTCCTTCGGCCAAGCCTTGCAAAAAGAAGGGCACCAGGCGCAGCTTGTTTTTTTGCGCCACCTGGGCGTACATCTGGCTGAACTGTCGGCTGTAGTCGGCGCCGTAATTGGGCGGCATTTGCATGCCCACCAACAGCACCCTGGCCCCGGCCGCCTGCGCCGCATCGACCATGGCTTGCAGGTTGTCCCGGGTCATTTGCAAAGCCAGTCCGCGCAGGGCATCGTTGCCGCCCAACTCAATCACCACCACGCCGGGCTGATGGGTTTTGAGCAGGGCCGGCAAGCGCGTGCGCCCGCCCGAAGTGGTCTCGCCACTGATGCTGGCATTGACCACCGACCAGGGGCGGCTTTCGTCTTGGAGCCGTTTTTGCAACAAGGCCACCCATCCCGTGCCCCGGGCCAGGCCGTATTCGGCGCTGAGCGAGTCACCCAGCACCAACAAGCGTTGGCCGGGTGTGGCTATTGACGCACCCGCCCAGGCTGCTGCCGCAGTCAGGGTAAAGTGACGCCTGTTGATCCCGTAGCCCCTCATGTCACAGCCTTTGCTTCAAGTGTCCCATCTGTCCAAGTCGGTGAGCGACGCCACCGGCACACTCGATATTCTCTGCGATATCGACTTTGGCGTTCACCAGCGCGAGACATTGGCCATTGTGGGCAGCTCGGGCTCGGGCAAAAGCACCTTGCTATCGATCATGGCCGGGCTGGATGTGCCCACTCACGGCGCGGTCGAGTTGTTGGGACAGGATCTGTTTGCCCTGGATGAAGACGGGCGTGCCCAAGTGCGCGGACGCAACATGGGCTTTGTCTTCCAAAGTTTTCAACTGCTGGCTCACCTGACGGCTCTGGAAAACGTGATGTTGCCGCTGGAATTGGCGGGGCGTTCTCAGGCACGTGCCTTGGCCACCGAAATGCTGCAGCGGGTGGGTCTGGGAGAACGCCTGCGCCATTTCCCCCGTGTGCTCAGCGGCGGCGAGCAGCAACGGGTCGCACTGGCACGTGCCTTCGTGATGAAACCACCCCTGCTGCTGGCCGATGAGCCCACCGGCAGCCTCGACCCGGCGACCGGCGAGCGCGTCATGGACCTCATGCTGCAACTCAATGCCGAGCAGGGCACCACGCTGGTGTTGGTCACGCACGATCCGGCTCTGGCCGCCCGTTGCGCGCGAACCCTGCGGCTGGAAGCGGGTCGACTGGTCTAGACAACCACAGCCATTCAGTGCCGGCCCAGCCCTACAATGGGTTCATGGCCTCTACCCCCAAGTTTTTATTCGGATTTCACGCTGTCGGTGTGCGCCTGAAAACCGCGCCCCAATCCATCGAGGAAATCTATTTCGAGGCGACCCGGCGCGACGCCCGCATGCGCCAGTTCCTGGAGCGCGCGCGAGAAGCCCAGGTGCGCCTGATCGAAGCCGACGGCCTGCGCCTGGCCCGCATGGCCGGCAACGCCGGGCATCAGGGCGTGGTGGCCAAGGTGCAAGCCCTGACCCAGGTCAACTCACTGGACGACTGGCTTGATCAACTGCCGCCTGAGGTCCAGCCCCTGTTGCTGGTGCTCGACGGCGTCACCGACCCGCACAACCTGGGCGCTTGCCTGCGGGTGGCCGACGGCGCCGGGGCGCATGCCGTGATCGCACCCAAAGACCACGCCGTGGGCATCAACGCCACCGTGGCCAAGGTCGCCAGCGGGGCTGCCGAAACCGTGCCCTACTTCATGGTCACCAACCTGGCGCGCACCCTCAACGAGCTCAAAGAGCGTTCGATCTGGGTCATCGGCACCAGCGACGATGCGCCGCGCACCCTGTATCAGGCCGACCTGAAGGTGCCTTGCGCCCTGGTCTTGGGCGCCGAGGGCAGCGGCATGCGCCAGCTGACCCGCAAAACCTGTGACGAATTGATCAGCATCCCCATGATGGGTGCGGTCGAGAGCCTCAACGTCTCGGTCGCCAGCGGCATTTGCTTGTATGAAGCGCTGCGCCAGCGCAGCCGCTGAACTGACTCTAGCGCACGAGACGCACAACCCACGAGGTGTTGTCGCGGTTCAGGCGGGCAGTCGAACCGTCCAGAAAGGTGATCGCCAGCGCCAGCGTGGGATCAAAAGCATGTGGTGAAGATGTCCAGGTCATGGTCTGGGTGCCGGGAAACCAACGGCTGTTCAGGGCCGGGCTGCTGCAAGCGCGTTCCGCCAGGCTGAACAACTCTTTGTGATTGGGTAGTCGCCAGGCTTGCGCTCCCGCCACCGGGCTGGCCGTGGCCGTGCGGGCGGCATCGAGCGCTTGCGTCCAGGTGTAGGTGGTGGCCGTTCCGCTGCAACTGCTTCCGTTCCAGGACATGCCCAGCACACAGCGTTGCCAGATCAGGCCTGTGACTTTGTCGCGAACCTCGGCCCCGTCGCTGCCCGCCACGGCCTCGTAGCGGCTGTCGGGCCGCGTCAGGGCCAGGTCTGCGTGACAGGCTGCCCAGGCACTGGCGCTGCAAGCCATCAGTGCAGCCCACATCATCTTTCGATTCCACGCTTTCATTGCCAACTCCTCAAGGGCCCGAGCGCACCAGCCGTGCATGTTGATGATTGGAAATCACCTTCTCACCCGAGATCCAATAGTCAAATCCCGTACCGAACTCCACGATCCATGCGTAACGGGTCCATGAAGACCTGGTTGTGGCGGTCCAATAAAAGGAGGGCATCGTGTTCGGGAATTGATCGGTGTCGATGGCCGGGTTGTAGACCCGTGTGTTCGGCAGGGTGTAGAGCTCGTCAAGCGTTGGCAAGCGCCAGTCGTTTTTGCCGCACAGTCCAGCTGCATTCACGGCGGCAACATAGTCCTGCGTGTTGCATCGGCTGCTGTCGTTCAGGCCGGTGCAGGTGCTGCCACCCGTGGTTCCGGCGTTACCCCCGTTGGTGCTGGCGTTGGTGTTGTACCAGGTGTAAGTGTGTCCTTTGTGGCGCAAATGGGTACTGTCGTTGCGCTTGACCTCCCACCACAGACCGGTCACGTTATCCCGCACGCAGTCCCACAACGTGCCATCGGTGGTGTTGCCACTGTCGCTCCATGTGGCGTTTTGCACCGCCAATTCGCGACCATTCGACCCCAGCCGTGTGAAGTCAAAACCCGCCGTGCCTTGACCCAGCTTTTGCAAGGTGCCTGCTTTGGCTTGGGCATCCCTTCCAAAAAGGGCGTCTTGTTGCGGCCCCCACAAGCGGGTGGCCCAATTGATCGCACTGCACAGCAGGTCATTCACCCAAGAGCCGCTGGCAATGTCGCTGCACCCGTCGATACCGCTGTCATTGAGGCGCCCAGTGGCTCTGAGGGGCGCATAAGGCATGCCTGCCGCCATTCGATACAGTGCTTCGGCATCCAGTTGCAAAGCCGCGATGTCATCCAGCACCTTGTCGTGCCCGGTGCCTGCGTGCGCCGCATCGGCCAGCAAGCCGGCATCGGTGACCGGATGGCCCGTCACGCCGCTGGTGTCGATTTGCTGGGCCTGTAACTCGGCCTCCAGTCGATTCCAGGAGAGGGCGGCCAAGCCGTTGTCCAGCGACTGCTTCAGGCTGCGGGCTTGAGCGTCATTGAATCCGTCCCAAATCGCGTCCAGTTCCAACTGACCCAGCAATGCGCTGGCGATTGCGCTGGTCAGCGGGCTGAAATTCAGCCTGCCCGTGCTCGACGCCACGGCGTAGTAGGTCACGGTCACACCTGCCACCTGAGCCTGCGCTTTACCGAGGCAGGGCAAAGCACCATGGGTCACGCTCAGACTGAATGCGCCATCGGCATCCGCTTGAGCGTACCCCTGACTGACGCCCCGGTCGGTCCCGCGTGCGCACAACAGACTGATGCGCGCCAGGCTCATGGGAGCGCCAGCGGCGGCCGTGCCATTGAAATTCAGCTGCCCGCGATCAGGTCCCCCGCATCCACACAGTGTCAGCACCAGCAACAGCGGCGCCCACCGCCGAAATGTCCGACAAAGCCCGTTGAACCCGTTCGTCCAAACGCAAGATTCCCGATTCAGATGCTGCATGAATCTCATCCTGAAACCAAACTGCGTTTCAGGTGTTTAGGCCTTTAGGCGCCAAAAGTGGCGATAAAACGCAAAAACAACTAAAACTAAAAAATGTAATATTAATTATAAAGGCATGAATAAAACAGCCGTATTCGGTAAATACTGAGTAAAGTTCTCATTGATTTTCTCCTGGTCTTGCATGACCAATCTCCCGGGAAGAATGGCCTCTAAGGGGTCTTCCCGACGGCTGGGCTGGGGATCCAAGCCTCGGGGGCTTGCGGGAACTCGTTTTTTTCGCTCGATGGATGGAGCAGACTAAGATGCGAACATGAGCAATCACATTCTGGTGGTAGGCGGTGCGGGCTACATCGGTTCGCACATGGTCAAAATGCTGGCGCAGCAGGGCGCGAAGGTCAGCGTGCTCGACGATCTCAGCGGTGGGCACCGGGACGCGGTTTTATTTGGTGACTTCACCCTGGGCAATTGTGGCGATGCCCAACTGCTCAGAGACCTGTTTAGTCGAGTCCGCTTTGATGCCGTCATGCACTTTGCTTCCTTCATTCAAGTCGGTGAGTCGGTGCAACAACCGGAGAAGTACTATGTGAACAATGTTTCGCATACTTTGACCCTTTTGCAAGCCATGCTGGAGCACGGCGTCCGGCACTTCATTTTTTCTTCTACAGCCGCCACCTTCGGCGAGCCGCACTACACACCCATCGACGAAGAACATCCCCAAGTTCCCATCAACCCTTATGGGCGCAGCAAACTCTTCATTGAGCAGGTTCTGGCCGACCTTGAACGGGCGCACGGACTGCGCTCGGTATGCCTGCGTTATTTCAATGCGGCAGGAGCCGACCCGGATGGCCAGCTCGGTGAGCGCCACCAGCCGGAAACCCACCTCATTCCCCTGGTGTTGCAGGCCGCCGCCGGTCGTCGGACCCACATTGATGTTTTCGGACGGGACTACGACACACCCGATGGCACCTGCATTCGAGACTACATTCACATCACCGATTTATGCGCAGCCCACGCGCTGGCCCTGCGTCACCTCATGCGTGGGGGGGCGAGCCAGAACTTCAACCTGGGCAACGGTCATGGCTTTTCCGTCCAGGAAGTGATAGAGACTGCTCGTCGCGTGACTGGTCGAGACATCAAGGTCATCGATGGACCGCGCCGGCCCGGCGACCCTGCTCGGCTGGTGGCCGATTCGGGCAGAGCACAAAGGATCCTGGGCTGGCAACCCGATTTCCCCCATTTGGACACCATCATCTCTCATGCGTGGCAGTGGGAACTGTCTCAGTTCGCGAACAATAAATAGTTATTTTGTGTTGTATTTTTGTATAAATATCAAAATAAAAGAATTAAAAAGTTTATAGTTGATGCCTGATGTCTTTTTCTGGGTTCAACATGAATTTATTGCGCCAAACCGTTCTTTTCATCAGCTCAATGACTTTCGGGGTTGGCCTGTTACAGGCACAGCCATTTGATGATGGAACCAAATCCTTTTCATTGGTAGCGGGGCCATATGTTCAGCAGTCAGCTCATCGCGATCACGCCGACGCGGGTTTGTCGCTGGATGTTCGCTCCCGCATCAGTCTCCATGTCCCCGCCTGGGGCAAGAGCCAAATCGATTGGGTGAGTCGCATCAACGGTAATTTCGCATTCGAATCCGATCAAAACACGCGTCGCTTGCAACA